>Ga0134128_10003837_pt1 | contig 18426 bp, 14 predicted proteins | sample KB31754_FD_96462 | JGI IMG/M metagenome (GOLD analysis project Ga0134128, IMG submission 96462) | Terrestrial soil microbial communities with excess Nitrogen fertilizer from Kellogg Biological Station, Michigan, USA - KB3-175-4 | ecosystem: Environmental > Terrestrial > Soil > Unclassified ... | reverse complement strand
TGCCGCGCGAGCGCGTCAATCGACTGCTCGATCCCGGCTCGCCATTCCTCGAAACCTCACCCTTGGCGGCCAACGGACTTTACGACAATGAGGCACCGGGGGCGGGCCTGATCACCGGCATCGGCCGGGTGATGGGACGTGAAGTGATGATCGTGGCCAATGACGCCACGGTGAAAGGCGGCGCTTATTTTCCCATGACAGTGAAGAAGCATCTGCGCGCCCAGGAAATCGCCCGGGAGAACCGCCTGCCGTGCCTCTATCTGGTGGACAGCGGTGGCGCCAATCTGCCCCATCAGGCCGAAGTCTTTCCCGACCGCGACCATTTCGGCCGCATCTTCTTCAACCAGGCGCAGATGTCGGCAGACGGGATCGCACAACTCGCCTGCGTGATGGGAAGCTGCACGGCAGGTGGTGCCTATGTCCCGGCGATGGCGGACGAGTCGATCATTGTCGAGGGGCAGGGGACCATCTTCCTGGCCGGGCCGCCTTTGGTGAAGGCGGCCACGGGAGAAGTGATCTCGGCGGATGAACTGGGCGGGGCGCAGACTCATGGCCGCAAGTCGGGCGTGGTGGACCATGTCGCCGCCAATGACGAGCAGGCACTCCTCTTGCTGCGCCAAATTGTGGGCACGCTCGATCCCGCGCGCAAAGCTGACATCGCGCTGAAGCCGCCACGGCCGCCCAAATTCGGCGCCAAGGAGCTTTACGGCATCATCCCGCGCGATGTGCGCGCGCCTTATGATGTGCATGGAGTGATCGCCCGCATCGTGGACGGCTCCGAATTCCATGAATTCAAATCGCTCTACGGCGCCAGCCTGGTATGCGGCTTCGCCCATGTCTGGGGCGTGCCGGTGGCGATCCTGGCCAACAACGGCGTGCTGTTCTCGGAAAGCGCGCTCAAGGGCGCGCATTTCATCGAGCTGGCCTGCCAGCGGCGCACGCCTCTCTTGTTTCTGCAGAATGTCTCCGGCTTCATGGTGGGCGGGAAGTATGAAGCGGGCGGAATCGCCAAGGATGGCGCCAAGCTGGTGACGGCGGTCGCCACCGCCAGTGTGTCCGAGATCACGGTGCTGGTCGGCGGCAGCTTCGGCGCGGGCAATTATGCCATGTGCGGGCGTGCCTATTCTCCGCGCTTTCTTTTCAGCTGGCCCAACAGCCGCATCAGCGTGATGGGCGGCGAGCAGGCCGCGTCGGTGCTGGCGACCGTACACCGCGATGCCGAGAGATGGACCGCGGAAGAAGCGGAGACATTCAAGGCGCCCATCCGCCATAAATACGAAGAAGAGGGCGATCCTTACTATGCTACCGCGCGACTATGGGATGACGGCGTGATCGATCCCGCCGAGACGCGCGATATATTGGGCCTGGCATTGATGACCGCCCTGAACGCGCCGATCCCTGATGCCGCCCGCTTCGGCCTGTTCCGGATGTAGCCGTGCTGGAAAGTCTGCTGATCGCCAATCGGGGCGAAATTGCCCGTCGCATCATCCGCACTGCCCGGCGCGTGGGGCTCCGCACTATCGCGGTTTATTCCGACGCGGATGCGCAGGCGCTGTTCGTGCGCGAGGCCGACCAGGCGGTTCGCATCGGCCCGCCCGCTCCCAGGGAAAGCTATCTCGATGCCGGGCGGATATTGGCCGCGGCCCGGGAAAGCGGTGCGAACGCCATCCATCCCGGTTACGGCTTTCTTTCCGAGAATGCCGACTTCGCGGAAGCGGTGGAGAAAGCGGGCCTGATCTGGGTGGGCGCGCCGCCATCCGCGATCCGCGCCATGGGGCTGAAGGACCGGGCCAAGGAGATCATGCAGAAGGCCGGCGTGCCGGTGACGCCCGGCTATCTGGGCGCCGATCAATCGCCCAAACATCTGGCTGCCGAAGCGGCCAAGATCGGCTATCCGGTGCTGATCAAGGCGGTGGCGGGCGGCGGCGGTAAAGGCATGCGGCGGGTCGATCAAGCCGACACCTTCGATGCTGCGCTTGAATCATGCAAGCGCGAGGCCAGCTCTGCCTTCGGTGACGACAAGGTGCTGCTGGAAAAATATGTCGAGACCCCTCGCCATATCGAGGTGCAGATCTTCGCCGACTCCCACGGCCATGTGGTGCATCTGTTCGAGCGCGACTGTTCCATGCAGCGCCGCCACCAGAAAGTTATCGAGGAAGCGCCCGCGCCCGGCATGGGCGAGGCGACCCGCGCCGCGCTCACCACGGCCGCGTTGAAGGCGGCCAAAGCAGTCAATTATGTGGGCGCCGGCACGGTGGAGTTCATCGCCGACGGCTCGCAGGGGCTTGGTGCCGACCGCATCTGGTTCATGGAAATGAACACCCGCCTTCAGGTCGAGCATCCCGTGACGGAAATGATCACGGGCGAAGATCTGGTCGAATGGCAGTTGCGTGTGGCGGCGGGCGAGCCCTTGCCGAAGAAGCAAAGTGATTTGGCGATCCATGGCTGGGCGATGGAAGCCCGGCTTTATGCGGAAAATCCCGCCACTGGTTTCCTGCCTTCCATCGGTCGGCTCGATTATCTCAATTTCCCCAAGGGCATCCGCATCGATACCGGTGTCGAGGAGGGCGATGAGATCGCGCCCGATTACGATCCTCTCTTGGCCAAGCTGATCGTGCAGGCCCCGTCTCGGCGGGAGGCTGTGTCCAAGCTTGCGGATGCGTGTCGTGCGGTCGAAGTCTGGCCGGTCAAGACCAATGCCGGTTTCCTGGCGCGGGCCGCTTCTCACCCGGAATTCGTGCGGGGCGGTATCGATACCGGCTTTATCATGCGCAACACAGGATCGTTGATTCCCCCAAGCGAGCCACCCTCAGTGGTGATCGCCGCTGGCGCCGCCGCGTTGCTGCCCCAAGGCAGGGCCGATCCCTGGACTGCGCTAATTGGTTTTCGCCCGGCTGGCGCGCCCCACACCTCGGTCATGGTCGAAATTGGTGAGCAAATTTATATCTCCCAGCCTGCGCCCGGTGGCGAGGCGCGGCGCGTGAAAGAGACCAGGCTTCTGTTCCTTGACGGCGATGTCTGGACCTTCTCATCGCCCCGGCCGCGCGGTGGCGGAGAAGCCGAAGCCTCCGACGGCATGGTGCTGGCGCCAATGCCCGGCGCGGTCGTACTGGTGGATGCTACCAAGGGCAGAAAGGTCAAGCGTGGCGAGCGGCTGTTGGTGCTCCAGGCGATGAAAATGGAATATACCCTTGTGGCGCCGTTCGAGGGAACGGTGACGGACTTGACGGTTGAGGCGGGATCGCAAGTGAAGGAAGGGGCGCTTCTGGTGCGCATCGAAAAGGCAAGCTGATGGCGGGACGCTTCTTCGAACAATGGAAAGTGGGCGACCGGGTCCTTCACGACATCCGGCGCACCGTGACCGAGACCGACAATCTCCTGATCAATACCTTGACCCACAATCCCCAGCCGCTCCATCTCGACGCGGAGTATGCCGCGGCCACGGAATTCGGCCAGATCGTCGTCAACGGCCTCTTCACGCTCTCCTTGATGGTGGGGATTTCGGTCAACGACACCACTTTGGGCACGCTGGTCGCCAATCTGGGCTACGACAAGGTGAGGATGCCCAAGCCCGTCTTCATCGGCGACACGCTGCGCGCCGAAACCGAAGTCGTGGAGGTGCGCGCCTCGAAATCGCGGCCCAACGCGGGCATTGTCATATTCCGCCTTACCGCCTTCAACCAGCGCGGCGAGCTGGTTTGCGAAGCGCAGCGCTCGGTGATGGTGAAGCGCGCATGAGGCTGCGTTCGCTGCTCTTTGTCCCAGGTGACCGGCCCGACCGTGTGGGCAAGGCGGCGGCTTCCGGCGCCGACGCCGTCATCCTGGACCTGGAAGATTCCGTCGCCGCGGAAAAAAAGGTGGAGGCGCGAAACTCTGTGGCCGCTTTTCTCGCGGCCCCGCGTTCGCTGCCGGTCTTTGTTCGCATCAACAGCGCGGCGGCGGAGCAGGACCTGGCTGCTGTGGTTCCTGCCAAGCCGGACGGCATCGTCTTGCCCAAGGCGGAAGGCGGACAGGCGCTCAAGCAGTTGGACCGCCGCCTGGCCGCGCTGGGCGACACCAGGGCCGCCATCTTGCCCATCGTCACCGAAACACCGGCGGCGATCTTTGTGTTGGGGTCCTATGGCGGCATCACGAGCCGCCTGTGTGGTCTGTCCTGGGGCGTGGAAGACCTTTCCGCCGCGGTGAATGCGGCAACCGCGCGGGAGGCCGACGGGCGTTATACGCCGCCGTTCGAGACGGTTCGCGCGCTGGCGCTTTTCGCCGCACGGGCCGCAGATGTGCCGGCGATCGAGACCATCTATCCGGCGCTCGATGATGAACAAGGTCTTAAGGCCTATGCCGAGCGCGGACGCCGCGACGGATTTTCCGGGATGCTGGCGATCCATCCCGCGCAGATCCCCATCATCAATGAGGCCTTTACCCCTTCCACGGCGGAAGCCGAATGGGCCACGCGCGTGGTCGATGCCTTTGCCGCGAATCCCCACGCGGGTGTTCTCAACCTGGACGGGCAGATGCTGGACGCGCCTCATCTGGCGCGGGCGAGAAATATCCTTAACCGCGCGGGCGGCGGATAGCCTGCTGCGTCCTCAATTCGAACAATTCCGTCCGATCCTTAATCGCCATTAACAAATGGAAGAAATGACATTCCATTAAGCAGTGCTGCGCCATAGTTCGTGCGGGATGGAGTAACAGATTCCACTGTCCAAGGATCGCGTTGAAAGGCGCATCTCTGGTCATGAGTGATCGCTGTTGCTCCGACAAAGGGTGGAGGATCGGCGATGCGAGGGAAGGACCAAAAAGTCTTTTTTGACGCGTCGCTATTGCTGGCCGAAGACGATCCGCTGAATGCCGACATCGCGAGCCGGACACTCACAAAATTGGGATGCCGGGTCGCCGTCGCGGCCGATGGCTTGGCGGCGGCGCGCATGTGGGAAGAGGGCGACTTCGATCTCATCCTGATGGATTGCGAGATGGCGGAAATGGACGGCTTTGAGGCCAGCCGCCACATCCGCGAACGGGAAAAAATATCGAATCGAGAGCACACGCCTATCGTCGCGCTGAGCGCCCATGCCCCCACGGAGATCCGGGAACGCTGCCTCGCCGCCGGCATGGACGACGTCCTGGCCAAGCCGTTCCGCGAAAGTTTGCTCAAGGACATGCTGCGCTGCTGGATCGCGGGCGAACAGTCCAGCCCGCGCGAGGAACCGGAACAGAAAATCGTCCCCAATGCCGCGGTCGCCGTGGACCGGCACGTGCTCGACAGCATCAGCGCCTTCCAGGGCGGGAGCGGGCAGGCTCTGCTCAAGAATGTCGTGACGCGCTTTGCCGATACCGCGCGCACCCAACTGGGCCTGTTGCGCGAAAAGCAAACCGAGGGCGAGACCGAGGAAGTCCGCCGCATTGCCCATACCCTGAAATCCAGCTCGGCGGCCCTGGGCGCGACCTGCGTGTCGCGCTGCTGCGCCGAAATCGAAATGCGCGCGAGCCGGGGTGAGCTTGCCCCGCTGCCTGTCTTTCTCTCGACACTCGAACGGGAGATCGGCACCGCCGTCAGCCATTTGCGGAAGATTGTCGGCGAGCGCGAGGAGTTGAATCGTGCCGCCGGCTAATTCCGCTTCCATCCTGATCGTGGATGACGACGATATCGTGCGCACCATCATGCGCGCGGAACTCGAGGCCGAAGGCTATGCGGTGACCGAGGCCAAAGATGGATTGGAAGGGTGCGAGGCCTGTTGGTCATCCCCTCCCGACCTGGTCATCAGCGATGTCGTCATGCCCAAGATGGACGGGTTCGAGCTTTGCCGCCAGTTGCGGCGCCATCCCAGCTCGGTGACGATACCGATCCTGCAGATGACCAGCCTGGACGACACCTCATCGGTCGAAAAGGCCTACGATGCGGGAGCCACCGACTTCATCAACAAGCCGCTGCAATGGCCGATCTTGAAGCACCGGGTGCGCTATGTGCTGCGCTCGGCGCGCGCCTTTGACGAGCTTCGCCGCAGCCAGACTGCCTTGATCGTGGCCCGCGAAAAGGCCGAGGTCGCGAACCAGGCCAAGACGGAATTCCTGGCCAATATGAGCCACGAATTGCGCACGCCGCTCAACGCCGTGATCGGCTTCTCGACCCTGATGCGCGACCGCGCCTGGGGCCCGTTGCACGAGAAATATTCCGAATATGCCGAGTTGATGAGCGATGCGGGCACGCACCTTCTCACCATCGTCAACGACATTCTCGACATCGCCAGAGCCGAGGCGGGCAAGCTTCAGTTGAACGAGGACGACATCGATCTCGCCCACCTGGTGACGCAGACCAGCCGGTTCATCCGCGAATTGGCGGCCAAATCCGGCGTCGAATTCCACACCAAAGCCGATGATTCCTTGCCGGCATTCCGGGGCGATACGGTGAAGCTGCGGCAGATCCTGCTCAACCTTCTGGGCAATGCCGTCAAATTCACCCCGGCCGGCGGCCAGGTGATTCTCTCGGTCCATCGCAGCGCGGATGGGGGCGTGTTGATGGAAGTCTCCGATACCGGCATCGGTATTCCCGAAGACAAGATGGAATTGGCGCTTTCGCCGTTCGGCCAGATCGACAGCAAATTGGCGCGGAAATTCGAGGGCACCGGCCTGGGACTCCCCCTTACCAAGCGGCTGGTCGAACTCCATGGCGGCATCATGAAGATCGTGAGCGAAGTGGCCGAAGGTACCACCGTGTCGGTGTTTCTGCCGGCTTCCCGGGTGATCGAAGATCAGGCGCTGAAAGAGGCTGGTTGATCAGCGGCAGCCGGATCGGCTGCGCTTCGCCCTTGCCAGACGCTTCACCCGACCACCGCTTTGCAGGGGATGTCGATGGTGAAGACTGAACCTTCGCCCAACTGCGACTCCACATGGATGGTGCCGCCGATCATGTTGCAGAACCGCTCAGTCAAGACCAGGCCCAGGCCCGTGCCGCCGAATTTCTGGGTCGTATCGCGTTCCGCCTGGCTGAAGTCCTTGAAGATGCGGCCCAGGCTTTCCTGGCTCATGCCGATGCCGGTGTCACGGACCTCGACGATCAGGCGGCGCGAGGCTTCATAGCCCTTGGTCATCATCTTGAGCGTGATCACGCCATGCGAGGTGAATTTCGCCGCGTTGCTGAGCAGGTTGAGGATCGCCTGCCTGAGCTTTAAGGGATCGGTTTCGATCACGCCCGGATCGTTGACCACCTGGACCACCAGGCGATTATGCTTCTTGGCGATCAGGGGGCCGGCGGTGGCGGTGACGTCGGTCAAGAGCTCGGAAACATTGACCTCCTTGATCGAGACTTCCAGGCGCCTGGCTTCGATGCTGGGCAAGTCGAGCACATCGGTCACCAGCGCCAGGAGATGGCGGCCCGCCGCATTGATGCGCTCCAGATCGAGCGCGCGCTGCTTGTTGATGGATTCGCTGGCGAGCTCGTCGCGCAGCATTTCGCTGTAGCCGATCACGGCGTTCAGTGGCGTGCGCAATTCATGGCTTATTTTGGCCAGGAAGATCGATTTCTGGCGGCTGGCCAGCTCGGCCTTGCGCATGGCTTCGCGCAGGGCCTCGGCCTGGATGCGTTGCGCCCGCGTCGCGGTTTCAAGCGCGCCGCTGTCGCGCATCACGGTCTCGTAATAAATCGACAACAGGGTCGTATAGGCGATCGCCGCGATGATCGAGATCAAATTGACCGAGGTCATGCTCGAAAGCGGCAGGAGCGAGATGAAGTCACCCACATAAAGGCGGGCAATGACGAATACGATCAGTTGCACCACGACGCCGGTGATCACCATCGCCGGATGGTCGGCCAGGTAGAAGAAGCCCAAGAGCAGGGCGATCAGGAACCAGGGCATGAAGGGCGAGGAAATGCCGCCATAGAAGAACGACCCGAACAGGCTCAGGAACACCAAAAGGCAGACCGAGAAGGTCGCCGGCAGGATCAGCGACTGGGTGAGCTTGACCAGGATGGGCACCAACCAGAACGAGATCACGCTGGCCTCGATTACCCAGAATTGCCAGGTGAGGACCGGCGAGGCGTACCAGAGGAAGAGAATGACGGAATGGCCCATCGCCGGACCGATGAGGTGCAGGAGGATGAAGGTGCGAATCTTCATCAGATTCGACTGGTCGCCCATCATCTCGACGGGCGCGAAATAATCGATCGCTCGCACTAACCGGTCACGCATGGGAGACCCTTCAACAGCCAGCACGTCCCTACTCCCACAAGTTAGAATTTTCGGTTAACTTTAGCATAGTTCAGCAAAAATTAGCTTTCCCCTGTGCATGCTAGCCCGGATTAGGCCGCGATGATCGAGCCCGAAATGAAACGCCGCAGCAGTGACCACGAGGAAGAGCCCAAAGCCAAGGCTGGCTTCAGCTTGAGCGCTTTCCTGGACTATTTCATCCCCCCCCGCCTGCAGGTTCAGCCCGACGCCCACCGCCGCGCCAGGATGTTCATGCTGAGCCATGCCTTCGGCCCACTGCTCGGCAACACCATCCCGCTCTATCTGCACTTCGTGCTGCACTACCAGATGGACTATCGTTTCTGGATATTCTTCGCCTCGATCATGACGTTCTGGATCTATCCCTTCATCCTGCGCCGGACGAAACGGTACCAGACCATCGCCTTCATCTCGGTCCAGAATCTGATCTTCTGTATTTTCTGGGCCTGCTATTCCTATGGCGGCATCGCGTCGCCTTTCCTGTCCTGGGCACTGATCATCCCGCTGCTCTCCTTCTTCTATCTTCCTGCGGCCGGCATGATCCGCAACGTTCTGTTGTTGCAAATCTTCGCCAGCGTGGGCTTCTTCGGCTGGCTGGTGGTGAGCGGCTTTCCGTTCCCGGCGGTTGATCTCGAGCAGTTCCAGCTAATCGGCATCATCTCGACCGTCAGCGTCTCGGCCTATGTGGTGATGATGGCGGTCTATTTCGCCAATATCTTCCAGGAGCAGGCCACCTTCGAACGGGAGTTGGGCGCGCTGGCGGCCAATGCCGACAACCTGATGAACCTCACCGCCGCGGCCCAGGAAGCGACACTCGCAAAGTCCAACTTCATCGCTTCGATGAGCCATGAGCTTCGCACGCCGCTCAACGCCGTGATCGGTTACAGCCAGATCCTGCTCGACGATGCCCGCGAAGATGGCGATGATGCGTTCGAAGAGGACGTGTCGCGCATTCTGGGTGCGGGCACACATCTGCTCAGGCTGGTCAATGACATTCTCGATTTCTCGAAGATCGAAGCCGGCAAGATGCTTTCACAGGAATCGAGCGGCACGCTGACGAACCGCATGGCGGCGTTGGCCTCCGAGGCCGGTGAAGGCCTGGACGCCGGCTGGACCCTCACCTACGACATCGAAGCCAATGCCGAGCTTTCGCTGGATTGGCACGCACTGAGCAAGGCGATTCAGCATATCGTGTTCGGCATCGCCGCCGACGGCACCCCCGGTGAAATCAAGATGTCGGTGCTGGCGGACAACGGGCGGGTGCGTATCCGCGTGCGCGATCCCAACATCCGGCAGGACAATGTCGACTCCCACGCTCTGTTCGATGTCTTCTCGGATGGCTCCGACGACAGTGCCACCAAATATGGTGGCGTGGGCATCTCGCTTGCCCTGGGATTGAAATTCGCGCAGTTTATCGACGGCAATATTTCGGTTGAAACCGACCGTGAACATCACCGAGTATTCGCCATCACAGTTCCGGCCGAGATTCCCGTGACCGGAGCGATGGCCGCGGCATGAGGGGGCAATGGCGAAAGTCCTGATCGTCGAAGACAATGAGATGAACCGCGACATGCTGCGCCGCAGGCTCGAGCGACGCGGCTATGAAGTCGAATGCGCCATCGATGGCCCCAGCGGCATCGATACCGCAATGTCCTATCTGCCGGACATCATCCTGATGGACGTGGCGCTGGGCGAGATGGATGGCTGGGAAGCCACCCGTATTCTCAAAACCAAAGACGCGGTTAAGCATGTGCCGATCATAGCGTTAACGGCGCACGCCCTCGAAACCGATCGCCGCAAGAGCATCGAGGCGGGTTGCAGCGATTTCGAAACCAAGCCGATCGCGCTCAATGTGCTGGTCGAGAAGATCCAGAAACACATTGGTAATCAAGCTTCTTAGCAGTTTAATATAACTTGTTCCGTACTATCCGCTCCAACAGCCAGAATGGCGGGAGTTGGGTAATGAAGAAGGTTGATCCGTTGGCGCCGGCGCTTTCCGGCAGCATGCGGGATTTCCGTTTTATCTCCGGGTCCGATCTGCTCAAGCGGGTCGAAGCCTTCTACGATTGGCAGCAGACGCGCCGCCGCGCGGGGCTTTGGCCGCTGGGCCGTTCGACCGAGATGGGGCCGCATTCGCGCTGCCAGGCACGCACCGACGAAGGTGAGTTGTTCGAGGGCGTGAACTTCGCTTCGCAGGACTATCTCAGCCTGTCTTCGCACCCCGCCGTGCTCGAGGTCGCCATCGAAACCATGCGCCAGTTCGGCGTGCACAGCGCCGGATCACCTGCGCTGGTCGGCAACACTTCGCTTTCGCTGGCGCTCGAGCGCAAGATCGGTGAATTCCTCGGCATGGAGCATGTCAGCCTGTTCTCCACCGGCTGGGCGGCCGGCTATGGCGTAATCAAGGGCCTGGTCCGTTCGACCGATCACATCGTGGTGGATGCGCTGTCCCATGCCTGCCTGCAGGAAGGCACGCATGCGGCGACCAAGAACATCCATCTCTTCCGCCACAACGATGTCGAGATGGCGCGCGAGAAACTGGCCCGCATCCGCGCCACCGATACGGAAAACGGCATTCTGGTGGTGACAGAAAGCTTGTTCTCGATGGATTCCGACACGCCCGACCTTGGGGCGCTGCAGGAATTGGCGCATGAATACAACGCCACCCTGATGGTGGACGTGGCGCACGATCTGGGTTGCCTGGGCGAGAATGGTCGCGGCCATATCGGCATGCAGGACATGGTGGGCAAGATCGACATCGTGATGGGCAGTTTCTCGAAGACCTTCGCCTCCAATGGCGGCTTTGTCGCCAGCCATTCGCGTGCGGTGAAGGAATATATGCGCTACTATGCTTCGCCCAATACCTTCTCCAACGCACCATCGCCCGCGCAGGCCGCGATCGTGGGCAAGTGCTTCGACATCGTCGCTTCGGAAGAAGGCGCGGGCCTGCGCCGCAAGCTGATGAACAACATCATCATGCTGCGCGCCTTCCTGGAACGCTGCGACTTGGAAGTCTATGGCGAGCCGTCGCCCATCGTCTGCGTGAAGATGGGGCATGAGAGCCTTGCCCGGCTGGTGAGCCGGCGCCTGCCCAACGCGGGTTTGCTCGCCAACCTGGTCGAATTCCCCGCCGTGCCCAAGGGGCGCGCCCGCTTCCGCCTTCAAGTGATGGCCAACCATACCAGCCGCGACATCATCGACACGGTGCAGCGCCTGGCGGCATCGACCCAGGCGGCGCAGGCGGAGGATGAGGCGCTCAAGTCCGGCGCCATCACCTTGGCGGAGCTGGAGGCGCAGCCGCTGCTGCCCGCGGGAAAAGTGGCCGCCAGCGCGGTCAACCTGACCGTTTCGCCAGCAAGAAACGCCCCGCAAGAGTTTCCCAAGGCGTCGGTCGCGTAACGATTAACCGGATATTAACGCTGCCATCCCTACATTAAGGCTATCAGATGCCGGGGGTGACGGCCTAACGTGCAGGCGTTCCTCCGTTCATGGGGTCCATCTTTGTCGGAGGGTTTATGAGGACGCTTATCGCTGCTGCTTTCGCGTGCGCTTCGGCCGTGCTTGCCGTTCCTGCGCAAGCCCAGACGGACGACAGCGCCATGAGTCCCTGGTTCATCCGGCTCGGCGCGGTGGAATTGCAGAATCTGCACGGACTGGATGCGACCTTGGCCGGCCAACCCTTGCCGGGCGCCGAACTGAACTACCATCACGTCTACACCGCGATGGTGGAAGTGGGATACAATTTCATGCCGGACGTGTCGGTCGTCGCATCGATCGGTTTGCCGCCGGCGCTCAGCGCTTATGCCGACGGCAGTCTCAACGGCCTGGGCAAGATGTTGTCAACGACGTTGGGTCCCTCCGCGCTTACCGTCCAATATCAGCCGTTCCATGACGGCATGTTCCGCCCTTATGTGGGGGCGGGCATGGCGGACGCCATTGTCTTTTCAACCCATGATGCGGGGCTGGTGAACGCCAAGCTCACAAACAGCATCTCACCGGAAATCGAGGCCGGCACCGACATCATGTTCCAGGAAAATCTGGGCATGTTCGTGGAAGTGAAAAAGGCGTGGCTGAGCACCCACGCGACCGGCACTTTCAACGGGCTTCCTTTCAGCGGCACCGCCAATTATGCGCCCTGGGTTTATGGCACGGGCGTGACGCTGCATTTCTAATAATCCCCCATCTGTCCGCCAACGCGGGCAAGCCCGCAGGCGGACATCTTCCCCCGCCAATGGCTTCGCCATGCGGGGGAAGAAAGCCGGGACCAAGACGCGCTTTCCTTGCGGCGCCCTAATGGGGCAGGCTGGACAGTTCGCTCCAGCCGCTCCACAGGATCTGGATACCGATACAGACCAGGATGAAGGCGGATAGCCGGATCACCACATGGGTGCCGCTGGGCCCCAGCATCGTGACCAGCCGCTGGGCGAAGCGATAGCAAAGATAGATGGTGACGGCGATGGCGATCAGACCGACCAGCGCGCCTCCGCCCAGAAGCATCAACTCCGTCACATCGCCCGCCTTGGGCCGCTGGCTGCCCAGCCCGATGGCCACCGCGATCGAGCCGGGCCCGACCGTGAGCGGCATGGTGAGCGGATAGAACGACTCCGGCACGGTATGCACGGCCGTGGCGTTGGCTTGAGCCGCATCGGGCGAGGTCTCGGAATTGAGCAGCTTCCAGCCAAAGGTGGTGACGATCAGACCGCCGCCGATCCTCACCACCGGCAGGCTGATGCCGAAGAATTCCAGCACATGCGAGCCGATGAACATCGAGCCCAGCAAGAGCAGGAAACTGTTCAGGGTGACGCGAAACGCCAATCCGTTGCGCTGCTGGCTGGTGCAGAATTCGGTAAGGCCCAGGAACAGCGGCGCGCTGCCAATCGGGTTGACGATGGGAAAAAGCCCTGCATAGACCAAGAGGAAGGCGTTGCCGAATATGTTCATGGGCCCCAAGGCTTGATCCATCGGGGCTAAGGTACCCAGCAGGGGGCTCGGCCGTCCAGTGCGTGTATCGGCATCATGATGGTCACGCGCTGAGAGGATTGCTACACAGGAATGATGTTCGAAGCTGCTGCCATCACCGCCACCGATCCTGAAGCCCTTTATGCCGAATTGGCCCGGCAGGCCGAGGGATTGTTGGCTGGCGAACGGGACTGGATTGCCAACGCCGCCAATCTGGCGTCATTGATCTTTACCTCCCTGCCGGACCTGAATTGGGCCGGTTTTTATTTCCTCAAGGGCGATACGCTGGTGCTGGGGCCGTTCCAGGGGAAGCCGGCTTGTGTGCGTATCGCGATGGGACGGGGCGTCTGCGGCGCCGCGGCGCAGCAACGGCGGACTTTACGCGTCGAGGATGTGAACGGCTTCCCCGATCACATTGCCTGCGATCTCGCCTCCCGTTCGGAATTGGTGGTGCCGCTGATCGGGGGTGCCAAAGTGCTGGGCGTGCTGGATCTGGATAGCCCGAAACCGTCCCGCTTCGGCCAAGCCGATCAGGCGGGCCTGGAGCGTTTGGCGGCGATCTTCCTCAAAGCCAGCGACCCGCCCTGACGCTTCAATTGCCGTCCGGCAAGGCGAACACATAAAGCTGCTGGCCCGTGGCGGCGCGGTGCACTTCGGGCAGGAGCGTGGTGGGCTTCTGTTCGGGACTGCCACCGCCCAGGCCCGTCGTCACCGCGATGTATTGTTTACCGTCCACGCTGAACGAGACGGGATAGCCCTGGACCGTATTGCCCAACCGGGTCTGCCAAAGAACCTTCCCGGTCCTCACATCCACCGCCTTGAACACGCGGTCGAAGTCGCCGACGAACGCCACGCCGCCACCGGTGGAAAGCACGGCCGTGAGAAAGGGCGCACGTTGCTGGAAGGACCAGGCTTCGGTCATGTCCTTGGTGTTGTAAGCCACCAGTTTGCCCATGTTGCGATGGGTTCCGGGCATGAAAAAGAAAAGTTGGGATGCCGATGTGCCGCCACCGCCCAACTTCATGTCCACGTCCTGACCGCGCATCAGAACGCAGCTTTGGCTGAGCGGAATGATCAGAAGATCGTTGGGCTGGTTATAACTGGTGGCCTGCCAGTCATGCCCGCCTTCCGGTCCGGGACAGGAACCGATCCACTCGTTGGTTTTCTGGTTCACGATGTCCGGCCGATAGGTGACCTGTCCGGTCTTGGAATCGATCTTGCTGAAGACGTTCTGGAACAGGGTTTCCTTCGCGCCCAGGAATTTTCCGTTCGCGCGGTCCAGCTTCCACAGCACGCCATCCTTGCCGATGGTCATCAAGCTCTTCTCGGCGCCATGATCGATCAGCACGCGCTCGAACACTTCATCCAGGTCGAGCGACTCGCCTTGGATGTGCTGGAAGTACCATTTGAGCTTGCCGGTATCGGGATCGAGCGCCAGGGTGGCATTGGAATAAAGCACCGATGCGCCAAAGGTCTTGCGGCTGGCGCGCATCCAGGGCTTGGCCTGGGCCACGCCCCAATAGGTCGTGTTGAGCTCGGGATCATAGGTGCCGGCTATCCAAGTATCGGTGCCGGCACGCTGTGTGTCGGGCAACCCATTCCAGGTGTCGCCGCCCGGCGTGCCGGCCCGCGCGGTGGTGTAGAAAACCCAGTCCTGCTTGCCGGTTTCCGCGTCATAGGCGCTGATATGGCAATTGACGGTCGAGTAATTGTCGCAACCCATCATGCCCACCAGCACCTTGCCGTGTATCACCATCACGCCGCCCGTTTCACTTTTTGGCGGCGGCGCGATCTCCACATGCCAAACCGCTTTGCCGGTCTTGGCATCCAGCGCAAAGAGCTTGGCGTCGGTGGTGGCGACATAGACCTTGTCCTGGTAGAGCGCCAGACTGCGCGTGCCGCTGTACGCTACGGTCGCATCGGGACCGATGCGGTTCTCCCAGATCAACTCTCCCGTCTTGGCATTGAGCGCCTGCACCGTGTTGGAGGTATTGGACAGAAACATCACGCCATCATGGACGATGGGCGTGACTTCGCTGGCGCCGCCTTCGTTCATCGCCCAGGACCATTTGAGCTGAAGCAATCTCACATTCTGGCTGTTGATTTCGGTGAGAGGGCTATAGCTCCAGCCCTGGTAATTGCGCCGGTACATCAGCCAGTCGCCATCGGCTGGATGGAGCAGCATCTCATCGCTCACCGGTACATAATTCGGTACTGTGCCCGCCACCGTCAGGCCGTGGCGGGACGCCGGCGCCGGACGCCGCGCAACTGGCTGCGCCGGCACAAGCCCTTTTTGTATGTCGGCCGGCACTTGACCATTGGCGATGCTGGCGATCCTCACATCGGTATTGCCCGTGAGCATCTGGGTGCCTGGCTTGGCGCCGTTGGCGGAGAGCAGAAAGGCGATGATGTCGGCATAGGCGCCGGCACTGAGATTGCCTTCATTGCCCACCGGCATGCTGGTGGAAATGAACTGATAAAGCGCCCTGGTGGAGCGATTGCCCCAATTCTGCATGAAGCCCGTGCCCGCCAGCGCCGGGGAATCATTGGCGCCGGCCAGGGTATTGCCGTGACAGCCCGCGCAATTTTCCAGATATTCGCGTTGGCCCACACTGATCTGCTCGGGCGCAAAGACACCGGCCGTTTGTTGCTGGCCCTCAGCACGGTCCAGCACCAGAAACAGAGAGAGGGCGGCGAGGGATGTCGCGAAGAGGCGCATTGGTGTCATACCCCCGGGCTTTCCCCATTTTCCAGCCACGCCCAGGAATTGCCATCGGTCCCTTTGACGCTGTCTAACTGAATATAAAGCGCTCCTTTCCTGAGCGCGGCGATTTGAGCGGAATTGAGTTTGACGCTCCCGGAAATCTCTCCCTTGGTGGCGTGAGTGGCGTTGAGTTCGCCGATCGTGGTGCCGGGCACTCCCATCGCCAGGCCCACCTTGAGATGCGCCGCTGTGGCGGGCGAGGACAGGCCGGCGAAGTTTCCCCTGATCGTCAGTGTCGTTCCGGAAAGAGTGGCGGACACCATGCCAGCGCCCACCACATCGTCGCGGTTGGAGAAGTCATGCGGCGCGGGATCGAGGTCGCCCTGATATTCTTGTGCGGCCGCTGGCGAGAACGAGAAAGCAAATATCACGCAGGCGGCCGCAGCAAGCACAGAACGGTCGTGGACACGCGGCATCGTGAGCAGACCCCCTGACATGCACCCCCCGTCATCATTACCCATTCCCGCCATCGCCGCTAATGCTTCGCCACCATGACATAAAATTTAATAAAATCAGCCGCTTACAAAGGTCTTCCCGGCGCACGCCGTTCCCCCTATATGCTCGGGCCGCGATTTCCCCACGGGGGCTTCATGAAATTTTCTCTGCTCTTTTCCGCTGCTCTGATCGTTTCGGCGTCTTCCATCGTCCATGCTGATACGTCACACAGCGTGGACCTCTCCTCGATCGATAAATCGATAAAGCCTGGCGATGACTTCTATGCCTATGCCAACGGCAATTGGCTGAAACGCACCACCATCCCGCCGGACCAGGCCAGTTGGGGCTCCTTCAACATCCTCTTTCAGGAAACCCAGAAGCGTACGCGTGCGCTGATCGAGAATTCCAGCAAGAGCGCGGCACCGGGATCGGAAGGGGCCAAGATCGCTGACTTCTATGCCACCTTCCTGGATGAGAAAGGCATCGAAGCCAAGGGCGTGACGCCCATCAAGGCGCAACTCGCCACCATCGACGCCATCGCCGACAAGAAAGCCTTATCCCATGCCATCGGCGAGGCATTGCGGGCCGATGTCGATCCGCTCAACAACACCAATTTCAATACCGAGCATCTGTTCGGCATCTGGGTGGCGCCAGGTTTCAGCGACAGCGATCACTACACGCCCTATCTGCTGCAGGGCGGCTTGGGCATTCCCAGCCGCGATTATTATTTGGGCTCGAGCGCCAAGATGAAGGCGGTGCAGGCGGCCTATAAGCAATATGTCGCCACTGCGCTCAAATTGGCGGGCATCGCCGACAGCGACAAGAAAGCCCAGGCGATTTTCAATCTGGAAACCCAGATCGCCAAAGCGCAGGAAAGCATCGTCGAAAGCCAGGACGTGGTGAAAGCCAACAATGTCTGGGCGCGGGCCGATTTCGCCCGGAAAGCGCCTGGCCTGGATTGGGATGCGTTCTTCGCCGGCGCCGACCTTGCCAAGGTGAACAGCTTCATCGTCTGGCAGCCTTCGGCCTTCACCGTCTTGTCCAGGCTGGTGGCAAGCGCACCGCTGGATACGTGGAAAGCCTGGATGGCCTTCCACTATGTCAATCATGCCGCGCCGGAATTGCCCAAGGCGTTCGTGGATGCGCGGTTCGCTTTCTATGGAAAAGCGCTATCGGGCACGCCCCAGCAGCAGGACCGCTGGAAGCGCGCCGTCAATGCCACCGATGGCGCCCTGGGCGACGCGGTGGGCAAGCTCTATGCCGCCAAATATTTTCCGCCCGAAGCCAAGGCCAAGGCGCAGGAGATGGTAAAGAACATCATCGCTGCCTGGGGTCGGCGCATCGACGCGCTCACCTGGATGACGCCCGCGACCAAGGCCAAGGCGAAAGAGAAGCTGTTCGCCCTCTATGTCGGCATCGGCTACACCGACAAATGGCGTGACTATTCCAAACTGCAGGTGGTCAAGGGCGACGCGGTGGGCAACCAGGCGCGTTCCGACCTGTTCGAATATCACTACAGCATCGACCGCATCGGCCAACCTGTGGACCGCCACGAATGGTCGATGACGCCCCAGACCGTCAATGCCGTCAACCTCCCCCTGCAGAATGCCTTGAACTTCCCGGCGGCGATCCTGGAGCGGCCCTTCTTCGATGCCAAGGCCAATGACGCGTTCAATTACGGCGCCATTGGCGCGGTGATCGGCCACGAAATCAGCCACACCTTCGACGATCAGGGCGCGGCCTTTGACGACAAGGGCCGCTTGCACAATTGGTGGACCAAGGCGGACTTCGCCCATTTCCAGCAATCGGGAAAGGCGCTGGCGGCTCAATACAGCCAATACAAGCCCTTCCCCGATCTGGCGGTGAATGGCGAGCAGACCCTGGGCGAGAATATCGCCGACAATGCCGGGCTGGCTGCCGCATACGATGCCTGGCACGTCTCGCTGGGCGGCAAGCCTGCGCCGATGGATCAGGGCCTGACCGGCGAGCAGCAATTCTTTCTCGCTTTCGGCCAGGAATGGGCGACCAAGACGCGCGAGGCCGCCGCCC
>Ga0134128_10003836_pt1 | contig 18427 bp, 16 predicted proteins | sample KB31754_FD_96462 | JGI IMG/M metagenome (GOLD analysis project Ga0134128, IMG submission 96462) | Terrestrial soil microbial communities with excess Nitrogen fertilizer from Kellogg Biological Station, Michigan, USA - KB3-175-4 | ecosystem: Environmental > Terrestrial > Soil > Unclassified ... | reverse complement strand
CTGCAAAGTATCGAGGTGGTGCTCTTCCTGGTCCGCATCGGCAAGCTGCAGGTACGGATCGGCGCCGTGGTCCTCCAGATACGCCACCGGCGCGGGCGGCGCGCCCTCGTCGGATTCGGTGGGCGCGTCGAAACCGACGTCACGGCCGGACAGGCGCGATTCCATTTCCAGCACGGTGGCTTCCGGCACACCCAGGTCTTTCGCGACCGCGCGCACTTCCTGCATGTTCATCCAGCCGAGGCGCTTCTTCGACTTGCGCAGGTTGAAGAACAGCTTGCGCTGCGCCTTGGTGGTGGCCACTTTCACGATGCGCCAGTTGCGCAGGATGAACTCGTGCATTTCGGCGCGGATCCAATGCACCGCAAAGCTGACCAGGCGCACGCCATGATCGGGATCGAAACGCTTCACGGCCTTCATCAGGCCGATATTGCCTTCCTGGATCAGGTCGGCCATCTGCAGGCCATAACCGGAATAACCGCGCGCGACGTGCACCACGAAACGCAAGTGCGACATCACCAGCTTGCGCGCCGCGTCGAGGTCTTCATCGTCGCGATAGCGGTGCGCGAGAGCCTGTTCTTCCTCGACGGCCAGCACCGGAATGCGATGCACCGCACCGATGTACGCATCGAGACTGCCGACCACGCTGGGAATGGGCAGGTTGTTGGCGACCAAGGCTTCACTCATTGGTTGTACCCCACTCATCTGTATTGGCACTCTAATCTTGGGAGTGCCAAGCCCTCGTGAAGGTTCCCGCGCAGTCCCGGTAGTGGGAGAGGCTTCGCCGTGAGGGTAATGAGAGAAATTATACTCGCCGGTACAGGAAACACAAGCCGCCGAAAGTCACGTTTCCAAAGCGATCCGGGGCGGCAAAGACCAGTCGATCGGTGCCCCTCCTTGTGCTTCAAGATACTGATTTGCCTTGGAAAAGTGCCGACAACCCAGGAAACCCCGATGCGCCGACAGCGGCGAGGGGTGCGGCGCCTTGAGGACGCAGTGGCGTCGGGTATCGATCAGCTTGCCCTTGGCTTGCGCGTAGCTGCCCCACAGCAGGAATACCAACCCGTCGCGGCCCCGGTTCAGCTCGTCGACCGCCCTGTCCGTGAACCCCTCCCAACCCTTGCCCTGGTGTGCGCCCGCCATTCCGGCTTGCACCGTCAGCACGGAGTTCAGCAACAACACGCCACGGCGGGCCCACGGCGTCAGGCAACCATGATCGGGCCGCGCGATGCCGAGGTCGTTCTCGATTTCCGTGAAGATGTTCTGCAGCGACGGTGGCACCGGCACGCCGGGGCGCACCGAAAAGGACAGGCCGTGGGCCTGCCCCGGCCCGTGATAAGGATCCTGGCCCAGGACCACCACTTTCACCGCATCGAACGGAGTGGCATCCATCGCCGCGAAGATCTCGGGACCGGGCGGATAGATGCGCTTGCCCGCGTGTTTCCCTGCGCGCAGGAATTCGGCCAGCGCTTGCATGTCCGGCCGATCAAAGTAATCGCCCACCCGATCCTTCCACGAGGGCTCCAGTTTGAGGCGTGCGTCAGTCATGATGCGTTTTCCGGCGGCAGGAGCTTTCGTCCACGAAGAACGCGAAAGGCGCGACGCAGAAAGGAATTTCGCGTGCTTTGCATCCTTCGCGGAAAATGCTTTTGCACTCTTCGCGTCCCTCGCGGACCATCGCCTTTGTTCATGCCGCTTGCTGGCGTCGACGCTGCGACACGCGCAACTGGAACATCAGCTTCGTCATCAGCAGACGCTCCTCCACCGGCTTCTCGACCAGGTCGTTGGCGCCGGCCTTCAGCAACGCGGCCTGGTTGTCGGGGTTCTCGTCGCCGGTCATCACCAGCACCGGCAAGCGCCCCTTGCCGAGTTGCAGGTCGTAGCGGATCCACTCCAGCAGGTCGCCGCCCGACATCTCGCCTTTCAGGCTGACATCGGTCAGCACCACGTCGGCGCCGATCTCGCCGCGGTCCTGCGCGGCGCCCAGGAACTCCACCGCTTCCTCGGCGCTGCCCGCGAGGTGCACGGCCAAACCGTAGCGCTGCAACATGCGGCTGGTGGCGAGCGCCACCACCCGGCTGTCCTCGACATACAACACCGTGCCCTCGGCGCGCTCACTCGGCTGCACGTAGCCGCGTATGAAATCGGTCAACGCGGCGTAACCCGCCGCCTTGTCGAAATAGTCCGTGATCTCGTCGCCGATCTCGCGGTTCTGCAGGCGCTCCTGCACGTCACCGGAAACCGCGACGATCGGTATGTACGCCTGGGGTGCGTGCTCGCGCACATACTTCGCCAGCACCGCGCCATCCATGTCCGGAAGGCGCAACGCGGTGGTGACCAGATCCACGACGCCTGCGTGCAGGGCCTGCTCGGCCTCGGCCCCGGTTTCGCAGGCAACGATCGTGGCGCCGGGCAACCCCTTTTCGAGCACCCGCCCGATCAGCGTGCGCGCCACCCTGGACCCGTCCACCACCATCACGCGCGGATTGTCACTGGTGATGTGGCGAAGAATATCGTTCATGGTTCCGGTGTGTCGATCGGCGCACGCAACGCAACGCGCACTGCATTCGATGCATGCATCAGCTCCGCGGCTGCAGCAGATGGCTGCTGCTGGCGATCAGTGCGCCCAGCCAACCCAGCACGATGGCGATGGCCCACCCAATGCCGAGCGTAGCCCAGGACAGGCCGCCGAAGTGCAGCCGGCCCGCGTAACTGGCGACCAGGTCACGCACCGGCGCTGCCAACACCGCTTCCAGCAGCAACACCAGCAGGACCGCGACCAGACCGGCCGCGAGGCCATACCACGCGCCCTCGTAAAGATAAGGCCTGCGCACGAAGCCTGCACTGGCCCCGATCAATTGCTGCACGACGATCTCGTTCGCGCGGCTGCGAATATCCAGGCGCACCGTGTTGCCGATCACCAGCACCGCCGCCGCGCCCAGCAGCACCGCCAGCAGCAGCGTCACGCGCTGCCCGACCGCGATCAGCGCGTCGAGCCGCGCGCGCCACTGTCCGTTGTCCTGCACCAGGTCGACACCGGGCATCGCGCGCACCGCCGCGACCAGTTTTTCGACCTGTCCGCGATCGGTACCCACGCGCGGTTCGATCAGCAGCACGAACGGAAGCGGGTTGTCCGGCAATGACTTGACCGCTTCGCCGAACCCCTGCATCGCGGCCAACTCCTCGATACCTTGCCGCGGCGTGCGCACCGTCACCGTGCCGACGTCGGCGCGGGCGCGCAGGGTCGTCGCGAGTTTCTCCGCGGCGTCGGCCACGACATCCGTTTTCAGGAACACGTTCACCGACTGCGAGTCACCGAGCGCCGCCGCCAGATGTTGCACGTTCACCAGCAACAGGTAGAACGCCAGCGGCAACGCCAACGCCAGGCCCATCACCACGATGGTCAACGCGGTACCGAACGGCCGCCGCGCCAATTGACGCAGGCTGTCACGCAGGCACCACGCGTGTTGGCGGCGCCACATCGCAAACCGCGTATGCCGCACCGGGTTGGCCATGGCCGCGGGCGCGTTCATGCGACCTCGCTGCCCGGCACGTCATCGATCAGATGCCCATGATCGAGCACCACCACTCGCTGCTTCATGCGCTTCAACAACGCGAGGTCGTGGCTGGCGATCAGGATTGTGCTGCCGGTCTGCCTGAGGCTCACGAACAATTGCATGATCTCTTCCGAAAGTTGCGGATCGAGATTGCCGGTAGGCTCGTCCGCGATGATCAGCGCGGGCCGCGCGACAATCGCGCGCGCGATGCCGACGCGCTGTTGCTCACCGGTGGACAGTCCCGCCGGCGCATCCCTGCCGCGCCCAGCCAGGCCGACTTTTTCCAGCGCGCCGCGCACGCGCTTGCCCCGTTCCTCGTGCGGGATGCCGGCGATCAGCAGCGGCAGCGCGACATTGTCGGCGACGCTGCGATCCATCAGCAGGCGATGGTCCTGGAACACCATTCCTATTGCGCGGCGCAAGCGCGGGATTTCACGATGGCGGACGCGCGCGAGGTTGCGGCCGTGTACCTCGATCGCGCCGCCGCTGGGGCGGTCGAACAACGCGATCAATTTCAGCAGGGTGGTCTTGCCCGCGCCGGAGTGGCCGGTGACGAACAGCATCTCGCCTGCTTCGACCATGAACGATACGTCGATCAGCGCCTCGCGGCCCTCGGGGTAGCGTTTGCTGACGGATTCGAAGCTGATCACGTTGCGGTGGCGAGCGAAGGACTCGCAAAAGCATAATCCACCCTCTTCCACATGAAAGGGGTCGCCGCGCAGCGGCCGGGGGATGTCAACCATGCGCTTGTTTGAAAAGCCCTCCCTCTCATCGCGCTGCGCGCGCGTCCGCTGCGCTCCGCCCTTTCTGCGAAAGGGGGAAGAAAACCACGTCAGCCGCCAAGGCCGGGGGACGATGCGTGCGCACCGGGCTTGCGGCGGCGACGGTGGCGTTTCGCCGCCGCGGGTGCGCCTTCGCTGACCGCGGAAACCGGTTCATCCGTTTCCGAATCGCCCTGCTGTGCGGAATGCGCCACCGCGCGCGGCGGCGGCGCCGCCAGCCACGCAGGCTCGATCGCGCCGACCGGAATCTTCATCTCGATGTAGCGCTCGATGTCCGGCAGGTTCATCGCATACAGGTCGCAGGCGAAGCTGATCGCATCGCCCTCGGCACCCAGCCGCGCGGTGCGGCCGATGCGGTGCACGTAATCCTCGCCGTCCTGCGGCAGGTCGTAATTGAACACGTGCGTGACATCCGGAATGTGCAGGCCGCGCGCGGCGACATCGGTCGCGACCAGGATGTCCGCTTCGCCCTTCTTGAAACGCTCGAGCAACTTCTGGCGCTTGGCTTGCGGCACGTCGCCGGACAAGGCGCCCACGCTGAAGCCCTGGCGCCGCAGGCGCTCGGTGACGCGTTCGGCAGCCGCGCGGGTGTTGACGAACACGATGCTGCGTTGCGGACTGCAGTGCTCCAGGAGATTGAGCAGCAGCGGAATCTTTTCTTCCTTGGCCGGGAAATACACCTGCTGGCGCACGCGGTCGGCGGTGACGTGTTCGGTTTCCACCGCCAGCTTCTCGGGCTGGTTCATGTGCTCGTAGGCCAATTCCAGCACGCGATAGGAAAGCGTCGCCGAGAACAACATGCCCTGGCGTTCCTCGCGCGCGGGCATCTTGCGCAACAGGTAACGCACGTCCTTGATGAAGCCGAGGTCGAACATCCGGTCGGCCTCGTCGATCACCGTGGCCTCGACCGCGCGGAAACTGAAAACATGCTGCTTGAAATAATCGATCAGGCGGCCGGGCGTGGCGATGATCACGTCGCAGCCATCGCGCAATTGCTGGCGCTGCTTGTCGTAATCGACCCCGCCGTAGATCAGCGCGAAGCGCAGGCCGGTATGGCGGCCGATCGCCTGCGCGTCCTTGTCGATCTGGATGGCGAGTTCGCGCGTGGGCGCGACGATCACCGCGCGTGGGTCGTTGTCCTTGCGTTCCGGAATCGCGGCGCGGGTGAGCAGGCGATTCATGACCGCGACCAGGAAGGCGCAGGTTTTGCCGGTGCCGGTCTGGGCCTGGCCCGCAACATCGCGCCCGGCCAGCGCCACCGGCAGGGTCAAGGCCTGGATCGGCGTGCAGCGGGTGAACCCGCAATCGGCGAGACCGGCCGCGAGGTGCGGATGCAGGTCGAATTGTTCGAAAAAGGTATCGGTGAGGACTTGGTCGGCCATGAAGTTTCTCGGCCACCGACGGCGCCCTTTGTGGCCGCCGCGGATGGCTGGTGGTGGGCCCGGGGTTCGCGCGCTTGAAGCGCGCGACGGGTTGCGATGAAATGTCACGAGTGCGTGACGCGGCAGAACTTGGCGAAGCAACACACGCCACGTCCTGTGCCCTGTCTCCATGGTAGCAGGCCGCGCTTGCAATCCCACGGCTCTTCCCCCACCTTGTCGAATCATCATCCCGTCGCAGGCCCGACCATGAGCGAAAACATCACCCACGTCAAAGACGCCGATTTCGAAACCGAAGTGCTGAAATCCGACACCCCGGTGTTGCTGGATTTCTGGGCGGAGTGGTGCGGGCCGTGCAAATCGATCGCGCCGATGCTGGATGACCTCGCCAGGGAATACTCCGGCCGCCTCAAGGTCGTGAAGATCAACATCGACGAAAACCAGAAGACGCCGATGACCTACGGCATCCGCGGCATCCCGACCCTGATGGTATTCAAGGGCGGCAAGGTCGAAGCCACCCAGATCGGTGCGGTGGGCCGGGGGCAGTTGACGCAGATGGTCGACAAGGTCATCGCGCAAGGCCAAGCCGGCGCCTCGGCGTGAAAAGGCGGCCTTGAATGGCCGCGGAAAACCCGCGCGGGCGCCATGGCAGGCTTGCTTGCGCACATGGGTGCGCGCCAGCCGCGTGTCCTGTATCTGAACCCTTTGCAAGGTCCCGCTTGTCTGCAGGCCCTGCGCAATGCTAGATTGACGTCCGGCCGGTGGTGCTTTTGCCCGGCCCTCTTCCCTTCTGTTTCCTCCCGCGCCTTGGGCGCCGATGAGGCTTACCTGTGTCCGATACCGAAAACTCCGTTCAGGGCGACGACGCCCGCGCGTCCGCCCCTGCTCCCGAATCCAACGCTTCCGTCGGCAATGAAGGCGGCGAAGGCCAATCCTCGCAACGCGGCGGAAACCGTCCCGACCGTGGCCGCCGTCGCCGCGGCCGCCATCCCCGTGTCGGCAACGGCCAGGGCGGCGGCAATCCCAATGGCTTGCCCGCCGACGTCTCCGGTGATGAAGCCGACGCGGGCGATCCGAAGCGCCTGATCAACCTCACCGAGCTGAAACGGAAGAACTCGGTGAAGCTGCTGGAGATGGCCGAGGAACTCGGCATCCAGGAAGGCGTCGCGCGCGCCCGCAAGCAGGACGTGATCTTCAACATCCTGCGTGCCCACGCCAAATCCGGCGGCAGCATCTGGGCCGAGGGCGTGCTGGAAATCCTGCCGGACGGCTTCGGCTTCCTGCGCTCGCACGACGAGTCCTACCTCGCCGGTCCCGACGACATCTACGTGTCGCCTTCGCAAATCCGCCGCTTCAACTTGCGCACCGGCGACTACCTCACCGGCCGCGTGCGGCATCCGAAGGAAGGCGAACGCTATTTCGCGCTGCTCAAGGTCGACGACATCAACGGCGATCCGCCGGAAGCGTCCAAGAACAAGTTGCTGTTCGAAAACCTCACGCCGCTGTTCCCGCGCAAGGCGTTCCACCTGGAACGCGGCAACGGTTCTTCGGAAGACATCACCGGCCGCATCCTCGACCTGGTCGCGCCGGTCGGCAAGGGTCAGCGCGGCCTCATCGTCAGCCAGCCGAAAGCCGGCAAGACCATGATGCTGCAGAACGTCGCGCAGGCGATCGTGCACAACCATCCGGACGTGCACCTGATCATCCTGCTGATCGACGAGCGCCCGGAAGAAGTCACCGAGATGCAGCGCAGCGTCAAGGCGGAAGTGGTGTCGTCCACCTTCGACGAGCCCGCGGTGCGCCACGTGCAGGTCGCCGAGATGGTGATCGAGCGCGCCAAGCGCCTGGTCGAACACAAGAAGGACGTGGTGATCCTTTTGGATTCCATCACTCGCCTCGCGCGCGCCTACAACACCGTGGTCCCGTCATCGGGCAAGGTGCTCACGGGCGGTGTCGACGCCAACGCGCTGCAACGCCCGAAGCGCTTCTTCGGCGCCGCGCGCAACGTCGAGGAAGGCGGCTCGCTGACCATCCTCGCCACCGCGCTGATCGACACCGGCTCCAAGATGGACGAGGTGATCTACGAGGAATTCAAGGGCACCGGCAACATGGAAGTGCACCTGGATCGGCGCATCAGCGAAAAGCGCGTCTATCCGTCCATCAACATCAACCGCTCCGGCACCCGCCGCGAAGAGCTCCTGATCCCGCCGGACATGCTCCAGAAGATCTGGATCCTGCGCAAGCTCCTGCACCCGATGGATGAACTGGCCGCGATGGAATTCATGCTCGACAAGATGAAGAACACCAAGACCAATGACGAGTTCTTCAACGCGATGAAGCGGTGAAGAGCCGGGACTCGGGAAGGGCATAAACCTTGTCGTCATTCCGGGGCTGCGCGTAGCGCAGAACCCGGAATCCGTTTCCGGATCTCCCCGGCACAAGCAAAGGCAAATGAAGTCCGGCCTGCGCCGGAATGACGATCCGGTTCCTCATTGCTTTCACGATCCCGAATCCCTGTTCCCGCTTCTCGCCTTTTCCCATGCGCATCTGCGTTTACTGCGCTTCCAGCAACCAGGCCGACGCGCGTTATCGCGAAGCGGCATTCCGCCTCGGTGAATTGCTCGCGGGCGATGGCCACAGCATCGTCTACGGCGGCGGCTCGGCGGGTTCGATGGGGGCGGTCGCGGACGGCGCGCTGTCGAAGGGCGGCGAAGTCATCGGCATCCTGCCGCGCTTCATGGCCGACCTGGAATGGGGCCATCCGGGCCTGACACATCTCGATCTCGTCGATGACATGCGCGAGCGCAAGCACCGCCTGCTCACTGGTTCCGATGCGGTGGTCGCGCTGCCGGGCGGCTGCGGCACGCTGGAAGAATTGTTCGAGGCGATCACGCTGAAGCGGCTCGGGCTTTACTTCAATCCGATCGTGCTGCTCGACACGCTGGATTACTGGAAGCCGCTGGACGCTTTCCTGCACCAGGTGATCGAACAACGCTTCATGAATCCCGAACACGCGAAGATGTGGAATCTGGCAGCCGCACCGGAAGACGTGCTGGCCGCAATCGAAAACGCGCCGAAGTGGGATGAACACGCGCGTGACCGCGCGGTGGTTCGATAGCAACGAAAAATCGAACGCGGGCGCACCCAAAGGGGTGAATTTCCATAGGCCTGGCGCGCTCGGCGGGATTCGAACCCACGACCCCTGCCTTCGGAGGGCAGTACTCTATCCAGCTGAGCTACGAGCGCGTATGGCGGCCCCGCCATGCATCGCACGCGCGGGGGCGCAGTATAAACGAATCGCGCCGTCAGCCTTGCTTGCCAGCAACGCCGGATGCTTTTGCGCGCCTGCGCCGCATCCGCCACCAGCGCAACAACCCGTAGGACAACCGCACCTTTTCCTGCCCGACCGGGAGATCGGCGCGCGCGAAGATCCACGACGATTTCGAATACGCGATCTGCTGTTCCGGGTACACGCTGCGGTGTCCGATGATCAGGTAGGCGGCGACGCACGCGCCGGCGACGTACAGGGTTGAATCCGCGCCGAACAATTCCACGCCCATCAGGATCGCCGCGATCGGCGCGTTGGACGCGGACGCCACCACCGCCACGAGCCCGACCGCCGCGCCCAATGCCGATTGCAAACCGAGCAGGTGCGCGAACGCGCCGCCGGTCACCGCGCCGATCACGAATTGCGGTGTGACGATGCCGCCGTAGAACCCCGAGCCCAGGGTGATCGCGACCAGCAACGCCTTCCACAGGAACCCGAGGTAGGGCACCGCATCCCCGTGCAGCGCGCGGTCCATCAGCGGCAGGCTCAGGCCGAGGTACTGGTCCGGAATCGCGAGGATCAACAACGCCAGCACCACGCCACCGAGCACCGGCATCAGCGGCGGCCACAGGTCGTAGCGCTGCCTCAGGGCTCCGAACAGCTCGCGGGCTTGCCGCAACGACTCCACGAACAGCCACGCCACCGCGCCACACAGCACGCCGATGACCACCGTTTTCAGGAACAGCAGTTCGGTGAAATCGCCCGTGAACGCTATGCGGTATTGCGGATACGGCACCCCGAGATAGCGCGACACCTCGAACGCGGTGACGCCCGCGACGATGCCCGGAAACAGGAAGTCGTGGCGAATGCGCCCGATCGCGAGCATCTCGACGCCGTAGATCGCACCCGCGATCGGAGTGCCGAACACGCTGGAAAAGCCGGCGCTGACGCCGCACGCGAGCAGGCGTTTGCGCATTTCCGGGTTCAGGTGCAGCAAGCGGCCGACGGCAGCCGCGAGACTCGCACCGATATGCGAACATGGCCCTTCCTTGCCTGCCGAGCCCCCGCAGCCCAACGTGATCAGCGCCGCCAGCGGCTTGATCCACATCGTGCGGAACGGCAACCTGCCGTGTTGTTCGTTGACCGCAATGATCGCGTTGTCATTGAAGGTGCTGCGGCGCAGTTTGTAGCCGTAGTGCAGCAGCAGGCCGTTGGCAAGGCCGCCGAGCGGCAGCAACAGCATCTGCAGCCACAGCGGCGCGAAATACGCGCGCCCCGCGGTCGCGAACAGGACACGCAGGAATATCGTGCAGCCCACGCCGATGATTGCGCCGGTGGCGATCGACAGCACCAGCCACTGCACCACGGTCGCGAGCATCACCAGCGGTTCGGCCAGATGGAAGCGTCGCATGGCGTGACGGTGGATCGCGCGTGGGATCACCTCATTATAGGCCCCCGAATACGGCGCCCATGCGACGCTGGACGCCGTGGACACGTTCATTGGATCGGCCGATGTTTGCGCAACCGCGCCGCAGATCGCCCTGCATGGCACCCCAAATGTCACGCTGTTATATACTGGTCGGCTGCGGCTACGTAGCTCAGCTGGTTAGAGCACGGCACTCATAATGCCGGGGTCGGTGGTTCGAGCCCACCCGTAGCCACCATTTTCTTGTGCTCGACGGCGACTTTTCGCGCGGGTCGGGCTAAGTGGTTGCCGGAATCGAACCATGCGTTCGACGGAGCGCGTTTTCGTCGCGCGCAGCTGGCCTATCTGCCGCCGACCCGGCAGCGTCGACGCGGCCATCTTCGCCAAGAAAGAAGCCGGTACCGGAATGCCTGCCTCCCGAGGGACGCACGCAGGTTGTGCCCTGCCCGTCCTGGGTGTCGAATTCGGGCTCGTTCGTCCTCATTTCGTTGCACAACAGCATTCTGGAGATATTTACAAGCAATTGATTGCTATAGATGTTTATGAACAACTTCCAAACAGCCCCGTATAATTTGTTGCACTGCACAAAAGAACGCGCTAGAGTGGTTGCCAGTCCAATCCACCCCTGCAAAGAGGGAGCACACCATGTATAGCCAATTCCAGAAGCAGTCGCTCGATCTCGGCAAGCAGTTCGCCGAGCAGGCCTACAAGGCGCAGCTCGCTGCGTTGAAGGGCATCTCCGACATCCAGAACCTGCAGGTCAAGGCGCTGGAGTCCCAGGCCAAGTCGAACCTGGCGTTCGTTGCCGATTCGCTGGAAGCGCGCGAGATCCAGGACGTCACCGCGCTGTGGCCGAAGGGCCTCGACTTTGCGCGTGACAGCGCGGAAGCCGCTTACGCCGCCGGTCAGGAAATCCTGGGCGTGGCGCAGAAGGCCGCCGAGCAGTTTGGCGATCTGACCCGCAACAACCTGAAGGCGGCCAACGAAGCCGCCGCCGCGCCCGCCAAGAAGGCGCGCTGATCCCGCAAGGGATTGGGAAGGTACCCCGCAGGTATCCCCGAAAAGTACGCGCGGCAGAGATCCCCCTCCCTCCGCCAGCGCGACTCGAACCGGACGGTGCAAGCCGTCCGGTTTTTTTTGCGCGGACAAACGGCGTCGGCGCGAGGCCCCGCAGTCCCGCCGTGCCGGGCCGAACCTGGTCAACGCAGCCCTGCGATGGTCCACTTCCGCGGCTTGGCGGCGTGCGGCGCGGTCGAACCGCCGCATGTGTCGCGGCGGTTCGGCCCATCTTTCGGTGTCTTCGAAACGTGGGCTGCCGCGCGGATCCGCGCGGCAAGTTCCTGCATGAATGCAGACATGATCATCACCTTGCCACTTGAACGATGCTCATGCTACGCAAGTCACACATGGCCGTGTAGCGATGTTTTTGCAAGCTGGGGTTGAGCCGGATTCAAGTCTGGCGATAGATCGCCGGCCCCCCGAAAACCACGGCACCGGCCAACCCGTCGCTGGACGGGTCGGCCGGTGTTCCCGCGCCGCCAGTCAGAATCGCCCGGCCTGGTAATCCTGCATCGCCTGCACGATCTGTTCGGGCGTGTTCATCACGAACGGGCCGTAGCGCGCGACGGACTCATTGAGGGGACGCCCGGCGACCAGCAGCACGCGTGCGGCCTTCGCATCAGCGGCCACGGCCAGTTCAACCGCATCGCCCCTGGAGAGCACGCCGAGTTCGCGCAGGCCGAGCGTTTCGGCGCCGACCTGCACCGCGTCGCCTTCGAACACGTACGCGAATGCACTGTGGTCTTCCGGCAGCGGCACCGACAGCTTCGCCCCGGGCTCCAGTGCGATGTCGAGATACACGGGCGCGATCGCGATGCCGTCCACCGGCCCGCGCACGCCGAACATTTCGCCCGCGACCACGCGCACCTTGACGCCCTGCGCGGGTTCAGCGGTCGGAATCTTCCCGGGCGCGATGTCCTGGTAGCGCGGCGGCATCATCTTGTCCTTCGCAGCCAGGTTCACCCACAACTGGAAGCCGCGCATCAGGCCGTGGTCCTGCTCGGGCATTTCCGAATGCACGATGCCGCGGCCCGCGGTCATCCATTGCACGCTGCCCGATTCCAGCAGGCCTGAGTTGCCGTGGTTGTCGCGGTGGCGCATGCGGCCGTCCAGCATGTAGGTGACGGTTTCGAAGCCCCGATGCGGATGGTCGGGGAAGCCGGCGAGGTAATCGTCGGCCGAATCCGAACCGAATTCGTCCAGCAGCAGGAACGGGTCCAGCGAATCCAGCATCGGCTGCCCGATCACGCGGGTCAGCTTGACGCCGGCGCCGTCGCTGGCCGGAATGCCGCGTACGCGGCGGGTGATGGTACGGGAAGTCACTGGACACCTCCTGGGCGGGCTGTTGTGAAAGTCAGACCACGAAGCTCCTGACCATGGATGGTGGCTCTGTGGTCGTTCTGGTGTCGCGTCGCAGGTCGGATTTTCGGATTCTCGACACCGATCCAAAAAACCCTCCATCAAGAACGATCGCAAACACCGGATACGACCAAGATGCGCCTTTTCGCCGCCAAAACCAATGCCCGCGGAGCGAACGCAGTGTTCACCGGGTGCGACGCCGTCAACCCGTCCAGCGAAACGCGCGCCGCAATTCGGCTTCGGCATCCCGTTCGTACCAGCGGCCGTGGGCCAGGATCACGCGTTGCGGACGCCACGCCATGATCCGATCGAAATCCTCGCGGGCAAGCCGCTTGCGACCCGTGAAGGTCAGGCGCATGTCAAGTGGCGCCTTGCCGTCCGGATCGAGCACGCCGCCCAGCGATGCAAGCCAGCGCATGCCACGGGTGAGCTTGTCACGCTCGAGGTTTTCGATCAGGTCGGCGAGGATCAGCGTCGCGCTGCCGCGGTGGAAGAATACGAATTCCTCGATCGCCCGGCTGCCGCGAAAGCGCACCTGGTCGAGGTCGTCCGCCCACGCGGCCGGCGGCGCGTCGGCAAGATCGGTGTCGAACGCGATGTCGATGCGCTGCGCGGCCGCGCGCTCGCGCACGCCCGGCGACGCCCACGCGATAGCATCCGGATAACGAGCTCCCCACGCGGCGATGGACGCGTAATGCAGGAGGTTGGGTGAGACCAGATGGCGCACGCGGCCGAGTGCATCGATTTCATGGAACAGCCCCTGATCCGGGGCAATCGGCGAATGGCACCACAAGCCGCCGTCGCGCAATCGCACGATCGTCATCCGCGTCGGGAACGGCATGCCGCCGCCAAACGGCGTCGCCATCCGCGCTTCGGGGCCGTCCGCGATCCAGATATCCGGCGCGACCGGCTTCAGCGTGTTGATGGGCTCGTAAAGGCTCAATGCACCCAGCGGCCACCACGCCTGGCGGGCAAACTCCCGAACGCGCTGGACGACGCCCCACCGCCGGCCGTGCGTTCGCGCTCGGTGGGCGGCCGCACGCGCCAGTAATGCGCGACGGCTTCAACGGCATCCGGAATCTGCGCAAGGCAGGCTTCGTATTCGCTGTCGTCCAGTTTGGCGATCGGCACGTCGGCGGCCAACACGCCTTCATCCACCGCCAGCGCCATGATCGGGCTGAGCATTTCCATCAACTCGCCATCTTCGGCCAGGCGCGATTCCCAGATCGACGCGCGCAGGTCGATGCCGCGGCTGAAGCCCTCGCACCAGCCGGCTGCGCTCAGGTCGCTGTGCGTCGCTTGTTCCGGCTCGACCTCGCCGAGCACCGGCTCATACACTTCGCCTTCCAGTTCGGCGGGAATCGAATCGTTGAGCTTGGCCAGCAAGCCGAGCACCGCCGCGCCCTGTTCGGGATCCTCGAACGGCGCATGCAGGATTTCGGGCAACCATTCTTCGGGCAACGCGGGATCGGGACCGATCGCGAGCGCGGTCAACATGCCGTGCACGCCGTCCAGCAGCATGGTCTCATCGGAATCCTGCGCGTGGCCGCGCAAGTAGCGATCGAGCACTTCAAGCTCGACGTCGTCGATGATTTCGCGGAGGGCGGGCGTTTCATCCATGACTGGAATAATCGGGGCGCCCGCCTTAGTTCGCAAGCTCCAGCACCACCGGGGTGTGATCGGAAGGACGCTCCCAGGTGCGAGGCGTGCGATCGATCGACGCGGACAGCAACTGCGCGCGCAAGGGTTCACTGGCGAGGATCAGATCGATGCGCAACCCGAGGTTGCGGCGGAACGCGCCCTGCCGGTAATCCCACCAACTGAAATGTCCGGCGTCTTCCACGAACGTGCGGAACGTATCCGCGAACCCGAGATCGAGGATGCCGCGCAGCGCCGCGCGTTCGGGTTCCGAACAAAGTACCTGTCCACGCCACGCTTCGGGATCGTGCACGTCGCGGTCGTCCGGCGCGATGTTGAAGTCGCCCAGCACGATCACCTTGCCATGGCGTTGCAATTCCACCCGCAAGTGTTCGGTGATGGCGGCCAGCCACTTGAGCTTCCATTCGTACTTTTCGCTGCCGACGCTCTGGCCGTTCACCACGTACAGGTTGACGATGCGCACGCCACCGACCGTGGCCGCAAGCACGCGCCGATGCGGGTCCGCAAATCCGTCCACGCCGGCGATCACGTCCTGCAACGGTTCGCGCGCCAGGATCGCCACGCCGTTGTAGGTCTTCTGGCCTGAATACGCGGCGTGATAGCCGAGCGCCTCGAGTGCCTCGCGCGGGAACTTGTCATCCTCGGTCTTGGTTTCCTGCAGCGCCAGCACGTCCGGCTGCGCCTCGCGGCACCACTGTTCGAGGTGCGGCAGCCGCACCTTCAGCGAATTGACATTCCAGGAGGCGATACGCATCGGCGCATTGTAATGTCTGACTGGAGGCCTGCCGCAGCCGCCTGGCGCATCTGCTGTATTTGCCTGAGCGCTCCACCTGCATCACCATGCTTCCACAACCCCCAACTAGCCCTGCTTCGCAAGGGCCTGGTTGCCCCCTTTTGACTCAAGGGGCTGCGATTGAAGATCCACTCGCGCTCCGGAGACATGCCCATGCTCGCCACCGACCTGTTGCTGCTGGCCCTCGACGACGAACGCGGCACGGTATTGCCGCAGGCTGCGATCGGCCTCGATTACGGATTGGCCGGTGCGGTCGTGATGGAACTCGCGCTGCGTGGACGCATCCAGCTGCAAGGCGACGCGGTTTCCATCACGGGCACCGCCACCGACGATGCCCTGCTGGACGATGCGCTGCGTACCATCGCCGCAACGCCCGGCAGGGATCTTTCCCACTGGGTATGGCACCTGTCGCGCGATCTCGGCGGGCTGCGCCAGCGCCTGCTGGACCGGCTGGTCGCCCGCGGCACGCTGGAAAAACGCGAGCGGCGCGTGCTGTTGCTGTTCCATCAGAACGTGTACCCGGAGCGCGACGCGCGCGTCGAGCATGACATCCGCGCGCGCGTGGACGCCGCGCTGTTGCGGGGCGCAACGCCCGATGCGCCAACCGCGTGCCTGATCCATCTCGCCGCCGCCTGCCGCGTGACCGACGCGATCTACCCACGCGACCAACGCAAGGCCATCGAGGCGCGCATCGCCGGACTCGATGATGCAGGTGCCGCCGGCGCGAATGCGGTGGCGGCGCTGGTGGCCCAAGCGGAAACGGCCGCGGTGACCGCCGCGACGATGGCTGCGATCACGGCTTCGACGGTGGCGGCGACCAGCGCGGCGACCACGGCCGCGTGCACCGCGAGCAGCATCACCTGCACCTGAACCGGATTTGCGGCGCGACCTTCAGCCGCGCGCGTAACGCTGCCGCAGGAAGGCGTGGAACGCGCGCAGCGATTGCGCGTCGCCGCCGCGCGGCTTGCCCGGGCGTTCGCCGTCGTTCCAGGCGTACACATCCACGTGCAGCCACGGCACACTCGCGGGCACGAAGTGCTGCAGATAAAGCGCCGCGGTGATGGCGCCCGCATGACGCGACGCGCCGGTATTGCAGGTATCGGCGAGCGACGACACCAGCATCGCGCGATACGGTTGCCACAACGGCATCCGCCACACGGGATCGTGCCGGGCATCCGCCGCCGCGAGCAGTTCGCCGGCAACGTCGTCGCGATTGGCGAACACCGCCGGCAGGTCCGGACCCAGCGCCACGCGCGCGGCACCCGTCAGCGTGGCGAAATCGACCAGCAGGTCGGGCTTGCTTTCCACCGCCAGCGCCAGCGCATCGCACAGGATCAGGCGGCCCTCGGCGTCGGTGTTGTCCACTTCCACGGTGATGCCGGCACGGGTTCGGATCACGTCGCCCGGACGCACCGCATCGCCCCCCACCGCGTTGTCCACGGTCGGGATCACCAGCAGCAATTGCACGGGCAGGTTCGACGTCATCACCAGCTGCGCGAGCGCCAGCGCGTGCGCCGCGCCGCCCATGTCCTTCTTCATCCAGCGCATGCCGTCGTGGGTCTTGAGATCGAGGCCGCCGGTGTCGAAACACACGCCCTTGCCGACCAGCGCCAGCAGCGGATGCTTCGGATCGCCCCAGCGCATCTCGATCACGCGCGGGACGCGGGGGCTGGCGCGACCGACCGCATGCACGGTCGGGAACCCGGCTTTCAACAGACCGTCGCCACTCCACTCGCGGCACTTCGCGCCGAAGCGATCGGCGACCGCGCGCACCGCGGCGCAGACGTCGGCGGGCCCCAGGTCCTGCGCCGGCGTGTTGATCAGATCACGCACGCGGGTAATGGCGTCGATCGTCGGCTCGACTTCATCCAATACCTTGTGCGGCAGCAGCAGCCGCGCCGGTTCGGAGTGCGGCTGGTGGTACTTCGCGAAACGATAACTGCCGAGCGCCCAGCCGAGCGCGGCATCGTGCGAGGTGAGCGCATCGCCGTCGAGGCGGTAGTCGGTGGCGGGAACGCGGTACGGCAATCCACCCAGCGCGAACGGCGGCGAGCAATCGTCGATGCCGCAGAGCACGCGCGCGGAGCCGCCCTGCGCATCCGGCAGCAGGCAGAACGCGCCGGGCTGCCCCTGGAAGCCGCTGGATTGCGCCCAGCGCTGCTGGCGCGCGCCGAGCGTCTTCGCGAAAGCCGGCCACGCGCGGCGCGCGACCGGCGTCAGCGGTGTGGCGCGGCGCCCGCGGCGGTCCGCACTCAACCCCAGCATGATCGATCCCTCGCTCTCAAGACAGCCGCATCATTGCGCACTGGTCTTTAGCACCTGCCCCACCTTCAGCATGTCGCCGTGCAGGCCGTTCCACTTGCGCAGGTCGTCGACGCTCACCGAATTCTTCCTGGCGATCTTCGACAGCGTGTCGCCACTCACCACGGTATAGCCGGCCGCCTGCGCAGTCGGCGCCGACGACACGGCCTGCGGCGACGGGTTCACGCCCGCCGCTTCCGCCATCGCGATACGCTGCTGGTTGGCCGCAGCGACCTGGTCGGCGGCCGCCTGTTGCAGGCGCATCGCATGCGCCAGGTCGGCGGACTGACTGGACAATCGTTCGAATTCCGCACCCGGCGCGTATTCGGCGGGCAGCCCTTCGGCCACCATCTTCGCTCCGAGCAGGTTGATGCGGTCCTTTTCGCTCTTGGCGTTCAGCACCACGGCTTGTGTATACGGGAGCAAGTCGTGGCTGCGGAGGATGTCGCCGGCCTTGTCACCACCAAGGAACGTCAGGAATTTCTGAATGGTGGCGAGCTTCGGACTGTCGGCCTTGTAGGCCAGGTAAATCGTCAGCGGCAACGGATAAGTCGCGTTCTCCAGCGTGGCGAGGCTGGGCATCACGCCTTCGATCGGAATGACCTTGATGCCTTTTTCGCGGCTCGCATGGACCAGCGTGGACAACGCCAGCGCCTTGGTATCCAGCGACACTTCCTGCTGCAGCGAGTCGATGTTGATGAACAGGCGCGGCACCGCGACCGGATTGTCGCCATTGCCGAACATCAAGCGGCGGAAACTGAACTGCACGCCGTCCAGCGGCGAGGCGATGCCATCGAGGTCGATCTTCTCGTCGGGGCCGCCGACCTGCGACCAGTTGGTGACCTTG
>Ga0134128_10003834_pt1 | contig 18442 bp, 33 predicted proteins | sample KB31754_FD_96462 | JGI IMG/M metagenome (GOLD analysis project Ga0134128, IMG submission 96462) | Terrestrial soil microbial communities with excess Nitrogen fertilizer from Kellogg Biological Station, Michigan, USA - KB3-175-4 | ecosystem: Environmental > Terrestrial > Soil > Unclassified ... | reverse complement strand
TTGTATGTCAGTTGCGGACATTACTTATTCATTTACAGCTATCCGTGAGACCGCAACCTTGCGGGTAGCTTTAAGCGCGTAAGTTATGAAACAGAAATTGCAAAAGGGAGACAAGATACCCTTTACGCAAGTTGCGAATGTCGTTCTTAACGATACGAATATATCCTTCAAGGCCAAAGGCCTATACGGCTACTTGTACAGCAAGGACGACACTTACGACTTCGCCGCCAAGAGGATAGCCAAGGATTCTTCCGACGGGCTTGATAGCGTTCTAGCGGGTCTAAAAGAGCTTGAAATGGGCGGGTACATACTGAGGCACAAGCTAAAGAGTGGCCGCGTGGCTTACACCATACACATAGAGAAAGCCAAAACGGCAAAACCCCATTCAGGGCAAAAGCCTAAAAGGGAAAATCCCAATAAGGGAAATTCCCTAGATGGGAAAATCCTGTCCATAAGTAACATAGATGCAGAAACAAACATTGATAAAAAACAAACATTTTCTTTTGGAAAGAAAAATCGAGTTAAAGAAATGCTAGAAACCCTAGCTCCGCTCTATGAAGAGAAATGGGATTCTGCGGACGGTAACCGAGAGGAGATATTAAAAGCTTTGCGCGTGAAATTGATGCGCGGCTCCGAATTGCACACACGCGTGCCACTCCTCATAGCAACCTATCTCGATGCAAAAGACGAAGGCCATTGGAAAACTAAGCAGGACTTTATGGCAACTATGCGAAATCTCACAAAGGCTATCGTTGATGCCGAAGTAGATACGGTAAGCGTTAGTGCCTGGAATGATGCAATATCAAAGACAGAGTTAATGGACATGGCGACCATCAACACTGTCATAAAACTCATATGACCATCGAAATGGTAAGCGAAAATGAGTTTGAGGTCGAGCGCTGGCAAAAGAAGCCAAGCGCCGCTAAATATCCTCATGCGAAGGAGATATTTGCTCTCTTCAAGAACTATGTTCCTTCCTGGAAGATTAATCGCACGTTCTGCATCTCTGCCGAGAATTTATACCTGACTCGGGGTGTGGCGGACTGCAAAGACGCACTGGAGTTCGCTGAAAAGCATAAAAAGGAACCGTTCTGCCCACAGATACATACGCCTTATGACTTGGATATGAAGTGGGACAAGTTAGTCGAGTACAGCTTAAAAAATAAATAACTACCATGATTCAACACATACCGCTCGGATTGCTGATAGTAGGGATGGCTTGGAATAAGAAAGACCAGACCGCAGACGAGTTCGCCTGGAAGCCCACAAAGAACGATGTCCTCGCCTTCCGTGCAGAATTGAAGCAGTACGAGCCGAAAATAATAAATGGCCGCAAGTTCTATTCCTTCGAGCAACATTTAGTGAAGAAAGGGATTTGCAAGATTCTTGATGATGGCACGCTCGCAGTTACGAGTCCTGAGATGTACAAGCGCGAACAGGATATTAAGGGACTTTCCGATTGGATTGCCGAGCAAGACCAGAAGGCGTACTTCCAAGCGAACCCCGAGGAGAAGCTGGCATGGCGCGAGGAAATACGATCCATGTTCAAGGATATGAAATTGGTAATTAAGACTGTATGAACTTCCCTTTTGACAATTCTGGCGACCCAAATTGTCTTTGCGGCTGTCATAAGGGCGAGTTTACTCACTTCATAGACGACGATATACAGGACAGATGTTTTGACTGTGGACTCTCCTCATTAAAAGAAGAATCCCTTACTGCGTAGGGTTTCTGGCTAGAAATAGTTATCCACACCCCCTATTGACGAAACCGAACGCTGGGTATAGGATAGGGATATGAACAAGAAAGAACACCAATGGGCACATATGGGCTGGACTAAGGGTGGTGTAGAAATCGGTCAGTGCGAAGTCCCTACTTGTCGCAAGTGGCGCATCGGAGTTGATAGTAAACAACTCAAGACTATGAGTATTACCCGATACCAGCAGATGGTTGAGGAAGGACTGATAGCCCTATGACCTATCTCCAAGAATGGAAGAAAGCGAAAGTAACAGGATATGATGCTTTAGGTCAATATTACATCAAGGACGGAGTTCGACACTATAAAAGTTCCGCAGCCGTCGCGCTCGGCTCCATCAAGAGCAAAAAGAAGGCGAAGGCCGCCCGAGAGAATGGAAAAAAAGGCGGAAGACCCTTAAAGGAAAACAAATAAAGAAAACTCTTATGAAGAATTGTTGCGAAAAGTGCGAAGACTACTCCTGGTCGGAAGAAGAACAGGACGAGGTTCGCGCCTGCTCCAATGATAATTGCCCGTGCCACCAAGCCGAGCCAAAAACCTTAACTAACTAACTAACTTATTTATTCTTTCTTATGGAAAAAGAATATTACACAGAAGAGAAGTACGGAGCACCTACGCCAGTTAGAGAGCTAGAGATTAGGCGCGAGTTGGATTCTTTAGGAAGGATGGTTAGTGAGCTTGCCGCGCAGGTACAGGACTTGGAAGGGGTATTTGGCTCTATTCTGCGCCCAGAGCAGGAGGGTAAGCCCTCTACGGGCAGGCCAGAGCAGAGTACAAGTACGGAGATTGGCGAGGTTGTGGCCAAGAATCGCCGTTCTCTCGAAGCCATAAGTGAAAAACTTTCGAGCATTAAGCAACGCCGAGAAATCTAGCCAAACAAGTAAAAGATTAGATATGACCCAACTCACAAACAATGCCCTGATAGAAGAAACCCGCCAGCTTGTCGGGACGATTAAGAGGAACTACTTGCACATCTCAGCTAACCTCTTCCGTATCCATGAGGCTTGGACGGGTACGGTAGACGAGTGGGTTAGCTTCTACGAGCAAGATTTGGAGCTGCACAAGAGCCAGGTATCCAAAATGTTGAAGGTGGGAGCATTCGTCCTCGCGCATAATATGCTCAAAGAGTCAGTTTCGTACGAGAAACTGTATCTCTCGATTAACGCCCACAAGGGAGAAGACCCGAAGCTGATCCTTGCCGAAGCTCAAAGTTGGCATTCCTCCGACTATAAAGCTCAAGCAAAAGAGGACTGCAATAATCCCGAATTCGGCACCTACTGTAAGAATTGCTGGAGCTCTAAAGAGAACCATGCCTAGAAAGACTTACATCAAAAAGTCTGTGAAGTGGTCTAGACCCACTGCCAAAGGCAAGAAACGGGTCGCTGGAGCAAAGTCCCTAGGTAAGTTAAAGAAAGAGCTTGATGGGGTGGTAAGTCGCTATGTGAGGCAGTTTTGGAGCAAAGAGGGCATAGTCTACTGTTACACGTGCAACAAGCCCATGGAGATTAAGAAAGCACAGTGCGGCCACTTTGTTCCCAGACAGTATTTGGCCACCCGTTGGGAATTTGACAATTTGCGTCCCCAATGTATGGGCTGCAATGTGTGGGGTCGGGGACAACTACTCGACTTCGAAGAAAACGTTAAGGCGGAACTGGGAGACGAACGCGTAGAGCAGCTCAAAGTTTCTCGCAATCAACTTATGAGACCCGATAAAGCATTTTATGAACAAGAAATTGCTCGTCTTACTGAACTACTAAAATCCCTCAACCCATGAACAAGAAACCTAAGGAAGAAGAAATCTTGAAGGAGTTCGATGAGAAGTTCCCCTATAGCGCAGTTGAATACAACGCGGCCGGTATTACCAAGGATATCTTCGGTGAGGTACGCAAGTTTCTCCAAGAAACCATTATCAAAGTACGCCAGGATGAGCGGGAGAGGATAATTAAAGGGCTAGACCATCTTGAGATATACAATCTCGACCAGGACGGCGACTTTGGCGAGCAGTACGAAGAAGTGAGAGACGAGCTACTCGATCGCGTACGTAAGCTTATCAACCCCCTAATCTAAGAAGGCTTATGAAGGATAATTACATTGAGAATGTCCGCGACCAACTAGCCAAGAGGATTGATGTTGAGGGCGATTTGCTCGACCTGTATACCCTCCTGACGCTCGTAAAAGGCTCAGAGACGACACTACAGGACGTACACGATGCCTGGGCAGTATGGCGTAATAAGACGAACCCAGAGCACAAATCTATTGTTGCCTTTGAGCAACTTACGCCCGAGGTTCAGGAGCTTGACCGCGAATATGCGGAGGCGATTCGCTCAATCTGTCTTTAGCCCCCACTAACAAGAATATATAACTAAATAACTATGAGACGAAACCCAACGACGATAGATGCACGAACTTGGTTCTATTCGGATACCAAAGCCCTCGATTGTGTGCATGAGGTTTATGCGGACGGTGAGTATAAGAGAGCTGCGAGGTTCAGCATTCCGAAGACACTCGTGGATAACCTTTATTCGCAGGCTGATAGCCCAGACGAACTGCGCGCATTAGTAAAGTATGTGGGTGCGGTATTGCTTGCAGAATATGAAGCAATGGCTCGCGAAAAAGAGCTAGAAGACCGTGGGCGTGCCTAGTCCCAAGAATATATAACTCTATGAAGGAAGATTTTGACAAATGGGTTTTGGAACAAAAGAAATGGAATTACGAAGCGTTTGTTTCAGGAGAAATAGATTTGGATGGCTATAATCTTAATCTAATATTGCTCAAAGAGCTTAGCCCCCTAGAGAAATAAAACTATATGGAACAGCATTGTGAGGACTGTCTGGCTTACGTCTCGGAAGGATACCTGCACGTTTGTCCTCCTTGGTTAAAGTCCCTGGTTACTTGCCATAAACAATGCCGCCCCTTGAAAGATAAAGAGAGTTAGTGGTAGGATTTAAGCGCTCGGACAAGTATTGGTATTACCTTGTCCTAGATGCACGGCTCCGTCTCTGCCGCCCGTGGTCGAATGAGGTATCACCGCCTTTGTGGGGATACGAACGCAGGGCAGTCTAAGGCATAACCTTGTAGGCTTCCGTGCCGCTGTATACCACCTGGGTCTTAGACTGAACTATAACTACAAAACGCAACTTATCCACCGTTAAAAGTGGATTTTTGCGTTCAAGGATGCTATTCTGTCTCTAGATAGGGAGGAAGGACATTGAGAACTAGGGTCGCAAACTAACAAAACTACGATGGAGAACAAGAAAACCACCGAGCTATTGGATTTGCTATGGAAGCTGGAGACTTCTCCGGAAGAAAAACAGAACTGGACTGAGTATGACGAGGTCTACGAGGAAATCTGCAAGCGCACACCGTTTAAGCAGATACTCGGTACGAATGACGATGAGCGAGACCAGACGATACAAGAGAACATTGAGGACTTGTTATCTGATGTTAAGCTCCTTAAACGTCATAAGCACGACGAAACCTCGGGAGATGTAATGGTGCGTATTTAATCAAACCGCGACCCTAGTACTCAGTGTCCTTCCAAAGAACCCTATAAGAATAACTGTAGTTTGGAGTGTTGATTCTAGGGTTCGCAAGCGAGCTTTCCTCGCTCGAATCCTGGCCTCAGCACTTCAACAGTTTGGAGTATCTCTGGGGGAGCCAAGGAGAAAGGTCGCATAGGCGTCTTCCCGCAATCCTTGGACTGAGTTCTACAACCCTAGACAGTTGTAGGAAACTACTTCATCAATAGTATCCACTATTGCTTTCGGGTCTGTGCACAGGCCCTTCCCCAAAGGTACTTCAAGAGAAAGTAATAAGGATTGTTGGTAGATGGGGGATAATCACTTCGCGTAGCCGCACGCATCCGAGCCTGGGCACGAGCCTCGCTTATAGGTATCGTGAAGGGCCTAGACAGAATAAGCTATCGGACAAGCGGTTCCCCACCTGCCCAGAATCAAAGTTTCTTACTAGAAACAATATGCAAGACCCAAAGAAGTTTCCACGTGAAACCAGAATACGAGAAGGGCAATTATATTGTGAAAGTTGTAATATACCTTGTGGCTTTACAGGTCAGCCCCCAATTTACTGGGACGGGAAGTGTCATAGACATACGGAGTTGGGGATAATACATTTACCTGAGTAAATCTATGCTAGATTAATTTTATGGCAGAAAAGAACATATCCGACTACCTAGCGAAAAGTAATAAGAAACTCAGTTTTGAGGAGCGACAAGAGAAATTTAAGGAAAGAATTAAGCCAATTTGTGAGGAATTAGGAGTCATACCGTGGTCAAAGCTCATTTACATGGATGAGCTAATTTCCTCTGCACCTTCACTCAAGGATTTATGGGAATCGCAAAAAGAATAGCTAACCTGTGGAAGCTGAGTAAGATAGAGGCTCCGCCCGAAGAAGCTGCACCTCTTCTCTACAGGAAACAAGAAGAAAAAGCAGTATTCATCCAGCCAAACAAAGTAGAAGAAATATTTAATCACGGAGGTAACCTAGATGACGCACTAGACCATGAGTAAACAAGACTTTTTAGGTCTTATTGGGGAGGGGACTAATCGCTGGCTTGGTATGGATGCTTCTTATGGAGCTAAACATGCGTGGTTAGTAAGGCATCATGGGAAACCTGAAAGATGTGCAGATTGTGGTATACAAGGGAAAGACACAGGTTCTATAAGGAAAGTATGGAATATTCAGTGGGCGAATATTAGTGGTAAATATTTTAGGGATATTTCTGACTATCGTCCGTTGTGTATTAGTTGCCATAGAAAATATGATGCCAAGGATAGATGCAAACAAGGACATTTGAGAAGTAAAGAAAATACTTCTTTCAGGAGAATTGATGGACAAAGATTTTGTAAATTATGTAATCGGCGATATCAAAGAAATTATGAAATAAGAAAAAAAAATGGAAAAACAAGTTAATTTCGATAAACAGGCTCTTGAGGGGATGCTGAGAGGTATTAAGATTGTCGCAAAGGCCGTAGGTAAGACTATTGGCCCTAAGGGAACCAATGTATTCATAGATGACGCAGTTAGGCCACGATTTACCAATGATGGGGCTTCGATAGCCCATCATATTACCCTTCCCGACAAACTAGAGAACGCGGGAGCATGGGTAGCACGGAATGCTTGCGGACAGACTAATGATGACGCAGGAGATGGCACTACCACCACAGTTGTAGTCCTAGAATCCACGATAGACGAGTGTTTGGCTCGGCCTGAGAACAAGACCATTGTCATGCAGTCTCTTATGGAGGCGAAGAATAAGGTACTCAATCTTCTAAAGAAACAAGCAAGACCAATAACTCAAAAGGAGGTTATTAGCGTAGCCCGTATTTCGGCTGAAAATGAAGAACTAGCGCAACTTATCACTGAAGTAGTGGGTAAGGTCGGCTCTAAGGCTGTGATCACCGTAGAAGACCGTTTAGACGGTGCTGAGAGCGACTACAAGCTCGTCCAAGGTTATGAAGCGCACGTCGGGTTTATGTCTCCCTACTTCAGGAATGACCCACAAAAGGCACGAGCGATACACCAGGATATCCCTGTCCTCTGTACTGCTAAGAAAATGGGTATTATTAGTGACCTGAAGATGTTCGAGCAGTTTGAGAAGGAGCATATTAATTCCTTGGTTATCGTCGCAGAGGAAATAGACCCGCAGATACTAGGCATTTTCGTAGCAACGCACATGTCTCGCAAGATGAATCTACTGGTAATCAAGGCGCAGGGAGTATTGCTTGAGGACATATCAGCTGCTACTGGAGCCACCCTTATAAGCGATGAGACAGGTATCACCTTCGAGAACTTTGATGCTAAAGAACATCTAGGACTTGCCAAAAAGGTTATTTGCGAGGAGAAAAAGACTGTATTCATGTCCGGCGCGGTTTCTGCCGAGAAACACGCTAAGAGACTCTTGGCTCTTGCCGAGGGGAATCCTAACCAGTTTGAGGCGAAGAAGCTGCGAGAGCGTGCCGCCAAACTAAAAGGTGGAATCGCGGTTATTAGAATAGGCGCACATACCGATGCAGAAAGAAACTATCTCAGGGACAAAGCCGATGACACGGTGCGCAGTGTGCAAAGCGCCTTGGAAGAAGGTGTTGTTGCGGGGGGTGGAAGTGCCCTGTACCGAGTGGCAGCTCAACTCGGAGACAAATCTGTGGGAGACCAGATTCTTAAACGCACACTTACCGCCCCCCTTAGACAAATCGTACAGAATGCTGGGAAAGACTACAGCGAAATCATTAAGAATCTCCCAGAAGCACAAGGGTACGACGCGAAAGAAGACCGCTACTGCGATTTCTTCAAGGAAGGTATTCTTAACTCGCTCAAAGTAGAACGTTGTGCAGTAGAGAACGCCGTAAGTACAGCAGCTCACTTCATCACAACCCACTGTGCTATCACCGACTATGCCGAAACTAAAGAAAAAGAATAAGCTCGAACTCCCCTACTGGCCAAGTGAGGACTTTCTACAAAAATCCCTCAAAATGGTCAGAGAGAAGGGTGGCAAATGCACAGACACAGAGCTCCTAAGCAAAATACGTCAGGCCTACTGGAAGAAACGAGCTCAATTACTAGCTGAACGAGAGATGAAAAAGTATGAAAAAGCCTGAGATACTCCCTGTAAGAGATGAGATATTCTGGACTTCTGAGGAAGCTAAACTTGGTAATCTAGATGCCTCCAGCGTTAAAACAGGTCAAGAATGGGGTGTAATCACTGCTCTCGGCCCTGAGGTAAAGAATAAAGACCTCAAAGTAGGCACCAAGATATTCGTTAAGAGCTGGGCTATCGAGCCAATCCTATATGAAGGCCAGACCTACCTGTTCACCACCGAATCCCGCAATGGAATCAAGGCGATACTGCAATAATCTAGATTCCTGCCATGACCCTGAGATAATCGGGGAAGATAATAGCGCAATATTAGTGGTGTGCAGGGAATGCTACAAAGAAGAGTTAATCGGCAAAGACTCAAAAGGAAGCCCAGAAACCCTAGCATATTCTGAGTTCTTTAAGAGAGAATTACTTCAACCCGATGCACCGCTCTTTTACAAATATGCTGGTGCAAAAGGGATACGTGTTGTATAGTATCCAGTATTAAATAAATATGCCTTTCACTAAGGGACACAAACTATCGAAAGGACGCCCAGAAGGGGCTAAAAATAAGACTACAATCTTGAAAGAAGAGCGTAGGGCTATCTTTGAGCAACGGGTGAGCGAGAAGTTCCTAGAGACCATAGACAAAGCGCGTCCGGAGTATCTCCTAGATCAGTTTCTAGGCAAAGCCCCAGACAAGCTCGATGTAACTACTAAAGGTGAATCACTCAATGACACAACCAGGCTAGATGAACTCGTGGCTAAGTTAGAAGCACAACTCGATGAACCTGAAGGAACAACTATCAGCCCGTAGTCTCCGTATCTTCATAGAAAACTATGGGATAAAGAATGAGCAGGGGCTTCCTTTAGAGTTCCACGATAGGCGCTTTTTGCTTGATATCTATAAGGATTTGAATCCACTCCAAGTAGTGATGAAGGCTCCGCAGATTGGACTCACTACCCTCATGACTGTCAAGAGTCTTTGGGTAGCTAATTACCTGAAGAAAGACATCATCTATACACTTCCTACTCAAAGCGATGTGCAGGGCATGGCCGCAGGCTCTATCAACCGAATCGTAGCCCAGAATCCCATCTTCAATGAGTGGGTAAAAGACCATGACTCCGTAGAGAGCAAACGAGTAGGGTCTCAAACTATTCACTACCGAGGAACCTGGACGGGCAAGCAGGCCATGATGGTGCCTTCGCAGCTCAACATTCACGACGAAGTTGATGCCTCGAAACAGGATATTATCGAGCAGTACGAAACGCGTCTTCAGGCACAGGCTAACGGCTGGCGGTGGTATTTCTCTCACCCTTCCCTTCCCGACTATGGTGTAGATAAGTGGTGGCAGTTAAGCGACCAGAAGCACTGGTTTATTACTTGTTCTCATTGTGAGGAACTGCAGTATCTTTCGTGGCCAGAGAGCATAGACAAGGAACGCCGAGCTTACATCTGCAAGGCATGTAAAGGGATTCTAAGCGATGATGACCGACGCTACGGACACTGGTATCCCAAGTACAAAGATAAGCAATTTAGTGGATATTGGGTATCCCAGCTCATGTGTCCTTGGATTAGTGCAGACAAGATACTTAACGATTTCATGGAGAAAACCCCTGAGTACTTTACGAACTACGTGCTCGGGCTTCCCTACTCAGGAGGTGATTCAAAGCTCACCCAGCAGATGCTCTTCCAGAACCTTACAGGGCACCCAGACGTTGCAGACAACACAGAGCGAATAGTCATAGGCATAGACACAGGAAAGAAGCTGGATTTTGTGCTAGGAAATACTCGGTCAGGACTCTTCCACCATGGAGATGCGCAGGACTATGGCCCATTGAACGGCTTTATGGCACGTTGGCCAAGTGCGATAGCCATCATAGACGCAGGCGGGGATTTTATAGGTGCCCAGAAGTTCTACGAACAGTGGCCAGGACGAGTATTCAAGGCATATGCAGGAGAAGATAGAAAGAACAACGAACTCTTTAGGTGGGGAGAAAAGAACGAGCAGGGCCAGGTAATCTATGACCTCAACCGTACTTGGCAGCTCTGCGTAGATGAGTTTAGAAACCGCCTCATTCCCCTGCAAGGAGAAGAAGGAGACTGGTGGGAGTACTGGTTGGACTGGAAGAATATGAGCCGAATCAAGGTCATAGACGATAAGACAGGCATGTTAAAGGGCATAAAGTGGGTACGAAATGGCAGGAACCACCGCGCCTCGGCTACCCTCTTCTGGCGTATCGGTATGGATAAGTTCGGTGGAGGAACTGTGAGCTTTCTATCCTCAGGACTCCAGAACCCCAAAAAAGGCTACGAAGTGTAGTACCACTAGAGTTGTTATCTAGAAACAGTATTGTTCTAGATATAACTTAATATCATGATTCTAAACGACTACCGCGGAAAGCCAACTTACTATAAAGATGTGAATGCTTTTAACTCAGGGGTACGCAAGGCGATGGATAAGGGACGCAAGCAGGGGGCAGCTGAATCAAATAAACATATGAAACTTGAGCGTAAGAACGAACAGCGGAAGCGTGATTTGGCTAAGAAGATTACAAACCACAAGAAGCCTGAGCGTGGCCATGAAGAGCGCCTTCATAAGCGCATGATGGCTGAGGGAGACCGAAGCGAGAACGACTATCGCTAATTATGTCTTCTACCGAGGAAGCATTTATCCGTGAGGAACAGGAGCTCGGTAGCTCTAATGTCAAGGCTAACAGAAAGAAGTTCGCAGAGAAGAAAAAGCGTGCTCTAGCCCATAAGATAAGCGAAGGCCCACGTAAGGCACATCTTATTGAAGACGGCTATCTCCGTCCTAAGAAATAACAATGGCCGAAAGCAATCCATACGCTCAAGGAATTTATAATGCAGTCCGTGGCTCTCAGGGGCTAATGGAGGACTATAACAAGATATCCGATGTAAAAGCGGGTGGTCTTGGAGAAGGCGCAGGAGGCGAAGAGGATTTAGAGAAGTATAAGTCGAAGTACTCTCCTAGTGAAGCAAAGAGCCTACGAGCACGCTGGAAGGCGGTGTATTCAGTCTACTTTGGTGATGTAGAACCTGCTCAAAAGAAGAACTACGACTATTGGGTAGGAAAGCAGAAGACAGGAACTTTGGAGAGCTTAGACGGCTATGATACGGTAGACAATCTCATTTTCGAGGCAGTTGAGACGTTCTTGCCTATCGCCACGAGGGCAAATCCAGACCCTGTAGTACAGGCTGATAACTCTCCACAGGGACTGGAACTTGCTAAGAACGTAAAGAACGGGCTTGTAGATTGGGCAGACAAGGCCAAGTTTCGCATGAAACTGAAAAAGGGTACTCGCCAGTGGGTAATCCGTAAACTGGGCGTGTGGAAGATGACCTATGACGTTCTTACGGACGAGATTAAGTGCGATGCTCTCCAAGTCAAAAACATGTTCTTCGACCCAGATGGGCACTGGGACGAATCCGGCCTCTTTACAGGTGAGTGGATAGGAGAAAAGAAGAAGATGAGCGCAGCCCAGCTCATTGAGATGTTCTCTGCCCACGAGGACAAAATCAAGGAAATGGCTGCAGGGAACGCTGCAAAGAAGCTCGAACTTGAAGAGTGGTGGTATCACGGTACTGACATTTTCTACTTCATAGGTGAAGAGTGTGTGGGCACCTTCAAGAATCCTAATTGGAACTACGACGGAGAGATTAAGCGTACTGACCCTGAGACAGGAGAGGAAATAGTCACTCCTGTAATCGGGAAGAATCATAAGTTCGGCACCAATAGTCCAATGGCTCCGTATGTGGGTCTCTCAATCTTTACTACTGACGAACATCCTCATGATGACACCTCGCTCATCTCCCAGAATATCCCTCTGCAAGACCTCAATAACAAGCGATTGCGCCAGATTGATAAGAACGCAGACTCGCAGAACAACGGTGCGCTCGCCTCAGGTACCTCATTCACTAAGGAACAGGCGGCTGAAGCAGCCACCTTCTTACGTAAGGGAGGAACTGTTTGGGTACCTAACGGGGATGTAAATGCGGCGTGGAAGCGTGATGCGGCTCCCCCACTCGCACGAGACATCTTCCAGCAGCAGGAAAACGTAGCAAATAGGCTCCAAAACATCTTTGGAACTGCAGGCTCAACTGCTCAAGGAACTCAGGAAGAAAAGACTGTACGAGGCAAGATAATAGTCGCTCAACAGGACTCCAGTCGTATTGGAGGTGGCATCACCGAGTATATCGAGCAGTGCGCTGACACCATCTACAACTTCGTCGTTCAGTTTATGTATGTCTACTACGACGATCCGCACTATGTCTCTGCTATGGGACAGAACGGGGCTCAAGAAATGGTTTCTATAAGAAACTCAGACTTTGTAATGGACGTGACGGTGACAGTTAAGGATGGCTCACTTATTCCCAAAGACCCTCTTACAGAGCGTAACGAGGCTATGGACTTGTGGACTGCCCAAGCCATTGGCCTCCCCGAACTGTATTCCCGTCTCGACTTCGCTGACCCTATGGGCTCTGCACAGCAGACGCTTCTCTGGCAGATGGTCGCACAGGGCAAGTTGCCACCTCAGACCCTCTTCCCTAACTTCGGCCAGACTCAGCAGGGACAGGGACAAGTCGCTGCCACAGGTGTTGGCGGCCCTCCAGTGAACAACATTGGACAGGAAGGCGGCCAGCCTCCTGAACCTGGTTCAGCCCCTGCCGTAGAGGAGCAGAGCAAGCAATTACTAGAATCCGTGCCCGTAGGCCAAGTAGCACAATGAACCTCAAACAACCGATGACAAATGACCCAGCAGGTCTTGAAGCGGCATGGGATGGGAAGATTCCTGACAACACGCCTGATAAGCGTGTGCCACTAGAACGAAATAAATAAACCCTTACTCTATCCTTATGCCTCCAGGAATATCTAATGCAGCGTTCGCCCGAGACCAGAATCGTATTCCCATTACCCAGAATGGACTTGCAAGCACCGACGTGCAGGTTCTAAGCGGTAATAACACCACAGTTGTAACCCCAATTTTCGGCATTACGGGAACTGTCTTGGTCAACGCTATTTATGGCGTAGTTACTACAGCTCTTGGTGTGAACGTAACTGCAGCTGCATGGCGACTTAATGACTCTACAGCCCACTCAGACATTACTTTAAGCACAGGGACGGATATTAGTGCAGCCCCCGTTGGTTCTCTAATCGTTAAAAAAGGTCTTGCGGCAGCTGCCCTCACCCTCTTGTCGGCCTCTCAGGAGCGGGTGAGTGAGCCTACGACTTTAGAGACTATGTATTTCTCTCCATTCGTAGTCCAGCAGAAAACAGGAAGTGTGGCAACGAATATTGAGTTCGTATATGCAACCACGGACACTCCAACCAGTGGAGCGATAACGTTCTACCTGGGCTGGATTCCACTTACTAGTGATTCCTCAGTAACAGCACTTTAATTATGAAAGCACACGAAAAGAAGAAAGAACTTGCCTCTAAGATAGAGAAGGCTAAGGGTGGGAAGAAGCCCTTTGAGAAGATGACTTTGAGAGAGGCAAGAGCAGATGCTTCGCGTGCTGCTCGTAGAGACATTAAAGACCCCAAGAGACTAAAAGATGAGTTGCACTTCATAAATCATACCTAACCATGCCACGCTTCCTGGAACAAAAGTTAAAGAAAGAGTACGGAGATAACAAGCATGCCATTTACGGCACTATGAACAAAATCGGTGCCATGAAGGGGAACAAAGAGACAAGGAAGGGTAAGGCAATGGAAAAGAAACACGAACTGGCGAAGAAAGTTAAATAAAGAACTGCGTTTTCTCGGGTTGTCGCATGGAACAAACCCCGTATTAAATCTAACAGGTTCTTCTCGGGTTCAACCAGTAAATGACCCCCGTAACACATCATGCAAATCATCAACCAGTTAGGAAGCGGTTTCGAGAAAGCAGTAGCGAAACTGACGAACGAACAACTCGATAGACCCATAGACGAAGTAGTCAGCCCTAAGGCTGAAGTGGAGGAACCCACGGAGTCCGTCCCCGAAAGCCCCGTCGAGACTGAAGTAGAGGAGGCACCTGCCGAGCCTACTGAAGAAGACAAGGTTCCTAAGTCACGATTCCTAACGATGCATCAAAGGGCAATAGAGGCTGAAAAGGCTCTACGGCAATTTGAGGCAGAGCGAGAGAATGCTCCTGAACCTGCAAGAGCAGTCGCCGACGACGCAGACCTTAAAAAGTTCTACGTTGAGACCTTCGGAGACACTCCCTTGTCGGATAAGCTGTATCAGGCAGAACTCGCTCGACTTAGTGCTATTGAGGAGCGTGCGACTAACCGCGCTTACGAACGACTTACCGAACGCGAACAGATAGAAGCCCAGACTATTGACCGCCGTGTTGAAAGTATGGACTCCGCCTTTGAAGAACTTTCTATTGTAACGGGGAAAGAACTTACCGATGATGAACAAGTAGCAATACTCGACATTGTTGAAAAGTACTCCCCCAAAGACAAGAATGGAAAGATTCCTGAGGAATATCTGATGTCGCTCGATGACGCCTATGAGATTTACCAGATCCAAGCTGAAACCTCTAAGCCAAGTCGTAAGGAACGTAACGCAGTCGCCGCCCTCTCTGGTACGCGCTCTCAAGGAACTCCTGAGCCAACCTCCGATTCCGATTGGAGACCTGGCCAAAGGGGTCGTTGGGAGAAGAAATTACCCCGCTAATCCTTAACATTAGTCTAATATGGCATTCTCCACAGAAGTGGATGTCTTGACGATGGAGGACATTATGCCTGAGGTTGTGGACACGGTGCTTTAAATGTGTTATAGTAGGAGCACCTTAAATCTTCTCTGATATACGGCGAACGCTGAGATGCCAACGCCTTGGAAGGGGAAACCCACCAACAACGACTGAGCGAGAAGACGCCGAAAGGCGATGCAACAGTCTGAACTATGGGGAATTGAACCTATAGAGGGAGACCCGAAGCGGAATCCCCACTTGTACATTGACTTGGTATGTAGTAATGTATTCACATGGAAATAAAGATATGCAGTATCTGCAATGTCGAAAAGCCATTGAGTGGTTATTACAGTAATTATCGTGGAAAGCCGTTTACCTATTGTCGTAGTTGTCATAGAGCTAAAGTTGCTCAGTGGAGAAAAGAAAATCCACACGCAACGAAAGAAGCACAACGCAGAAATACGAAGAAAAATGGCCGCAAGTTTTATCTCAATCAAGTTGAAGTGAGAAAGAAAAATTGGGTCAAGTATTCTTTACAACGAAAACAATGGGACGGAAATCGGAAAAAAGACCGATATGAGTTGGCCTGGAAATTGGAGGTAGCTCAAGATAAAAAGTGTGCTATATGCAAAATCTCTTTTGTGGAGAGATATGATATAGACCACTCACATATCACTGGTCTTGTTCGGGGATTACTCTGTCGCAAGTGTAATTCTGGCCTTCATTACTTTGAGGACCCAGAGTTCATAAAGAAAGCGACTGAGTATGTGCGCAAATACCCAGCATCTGATTTTCCACCAACCAAGTACTGACATGGAGTAACAAATTGCGCAGCAACGAGTTCACTACCCGCATAATGACCAAGGACACGAAGAAGTTCCGCGCTGCAACGGAAGACTTTCCGTTCAAGTACCAAAAAGGTACCGCAACGACTTCGTTCATTGGCTTCCAGACGCTCCCGACCTCCCTCACGACGACTCGCCAGTTGCTCAAGTACAATCCTGCCTTCAATGAGGCAAACGTTGCACTTGCAACCACTGACGTAGCCGCAAACAACACCCTTCGCAAAGTCCTTGACCTCACGGAAGTCGAAATGATTTCCCGCGCTCAGGACTTGGCGGACTCCATCGGTACCCAGTTCTACGGTTCACAGAGTCTTGCAACCGACTTCCTCGGTCTCGGCAACATTGTGTCTGCAACTGGTACTATCGGTGGTGCTTCCCGCGCGACTTACACCACGCTTCAGTCTACGGTGACTGCTTCGAGTGGTACGCTTTCTCTTTTCAAGATGCGTACTCTCTTCAACAACATCGCTGACGGTGAGGTGCAGCCGAACGAGTCCTTCACGGACTACAACACTTGGGCTCTCTACGAATCTCTTCTGCAGCCGCAGGAGCGCATCGCTAAGGAGGCAGGTGTTAATCCTGCTCCTAACTTCAAGGGTTACACGGGCTACCGCTCCATTATGTGGGCAGGTCTTCCGATTGTCCCTGACCGTAAGTGCACGGCCGGTTCCCTCTATATGCTCAACATGGACTTCCTTAACTTCTATACCCTCGACATGCTCGGCGGTCTGGACAAGGGAGGCTACTCGGGCGAGAAGGTGAAGGTCGGGTCGAAGCTCTTCGTCGGTTCGCAGTACACTCCGGATGAGAACTTCGGCTTCTTCTGGACTGGTTTCATTCACGCAACTAATGCGCTCGCGTGGAACTCGTTTATCGTTGTCGCAGGCAATCTCATCTCGGCTAACCCGCGTCGTCAAGGAGTTCTCACGGGGATTACTGGTATCTGATTCCTGTGCGTGGTAAAGTAGGAGAATGAAAAAGAAACTTTCTCCAGAACACCGCGCAAAGGTAATTCGTTCTTTGAAGCTAGGTAAAGGCATTGAGAATGGTAACTGGAAAGGTGGAGAATTTATCCAAGACGGATATAGACTTATACGAATACCAGACCATCCAAATGCACGCGCCAATGGGTACTACTCCGAACATAGACTTGTTATGGAAAGTAAACTTGGACGTTTCCTAAAAAGAGAAGAGGTTGTCCACCATCTCAATGGAGATAAGTTAGACAACCGGCCAGAAAATCTCCTTCTCACCACTCACGAAGCCCATGGTAAACATCACTGGGAAAGTCCTGAGGATAGGCAAAAGAGAGGTCAGTTCATAAAAGAACTGAGAAAGCAGAGATTCTGGTCTACGAAGAAAAAGATTACCAACTAACCATAAATTGTTATGGCACAATCTCCCCAGCGGTATGCACCTGAATTCTTCGAGGTAACTCCTGGTTCACAGACTTGGGGTTCCGGCGGGAACACGTGCACAGTCACAGACGCGAACGTGATGGCGAATACTATCCCAGTTATCGTAAAGACTTCGGCTACTATAGGAAATTGGTATGTCAGCGCAATTACGCCGACTTCCAGTTCCACCAGCGGTGCAGGAGTAATTACTGTGACGGATGGTTCATTTACTATCACTTCAAGCGATGTAGAAAGCTCGGGTGTTACCTTCAAGTATAAACTCATCTAACATGAACTACCTCAAATATATTCTGGGCGTGGTTGTGTTGGGAGCTATCCTTTGGGCAGGTATCACTTATCCGAAAGTTAGCCAGTCGCTTGGCTCAAATGGTGGCACAAACACTAGCGCAAAGCAGGTAGAAGCAGTCTCATGGGATTTGTCCACGGGCACTTCTACCTCTATCCTTGTTCCCGCCAATATGACCGCTTCGCAGTTCCAGCTCTCTTGTACGGGTGTTGGTACTTCCCAGACGGCATACACGGGAGCGGGTCTTGCCTCGGTGACGCTCAAAGCGGCTACCACCTCAACCTCGCACACGACTGATACTCCTACGAGTAACACGTCGGTGTCGAACACCAATCTCATTGTCAGCACTACCCTTGCAACGTCTTCGGCGATAACGACTATTGCTTCGACTACGCAGTCGGTAGGTGGCACTGCGGGTGTGGCGCAGCTCTTGCTGGCTGGCAGTTACGTCACGTTCTTCACGAACGCAACGAACACTGCCGTCTGCACTATCGGCGTACAGGCGTTCTAATTATCAGCTCAATAAACTCACATGAGTCAACTCACATCAAATATCCTCATCAACCCGCAGGATTTGTTTGACATCACGGTTGCTGGTACTGCGAACACCTCTGGTGTTTACGCAGACGGCGCAAATCTTGGTGCTCTCGCAACTACGGGTGATGGTCGCCACTACCGCTACATGCAGGCAGGTGCTTCGGCACTCGTTCCTGGCAAGTTGCAGCAAGGCGCGGCTGAGGTGACGGGTAACGAGAATCTCGCTGTTGCCGCTGCCGCCATTGGTGCAACCAGCATCACGACGACTTCTACCATTACTGTCACAGCTAACCAGCTCACGGGTGG
>Ga0134128_10003833_pt1 | contig 18443 bp, 18 predicted proteins | sample KB31754_FD_96462 | JGI IMG/M metagenome (GOLD analysis project Ga0134128, IMG submission 96462) | Terrestrial soil microbial communities with excess Nitrogen fertilizer from Kellogg Biological Station, Michigan, USA - KB3-175-4 | ecosystem: Environmental > Terrestrial > Soil > Unclassified ... | reverse complement strand
CGTGTCAGACCGTGACGCCGGCGGTCCCAAGATGGCCACGGTCGCAAAAGACCTACCCAACATCGGGTGCCGCCGGCGTCTCCACCTTCTCGGTGAACAACCAACCATGCAACCCAGCCGGACTCACCGCACACTCTAGCGCCGACGGCGCGGTTTGCTGGTTCCCCGGGTCAAGCCCGGGGATGACGATGGAGAGAATGAGCTTGGGGCCGAGGCGAGCGTGACCCCTTTGGTCAGCTCCAAAAGCGCGCCGCCCTCAGTTCACCATCGGTTTCCCCGCCGCGTCGAACCGATGCACGGAGGAATCGTCGATTGGGGAGAGGCTGAGCTTGTCGCCGAGCTGCTTGCTGGTGGTGCCGTTCTGCCGGACGATCAGCGGCATGTCGGAGCCGATATCGACGTAGATGTAGCTGTCCGAGCCGAGGTTTTCGGAGTGTACGACTTCGCCCGACCAGAGGCCGCCCGAATCCTTGATTTCGATGTGCTCGGAGCGGATGCCGATGGTATTGGCCTTGTAGGCAGCGGCGAACTGGCCGTTGAGAAAATTCATCTGCGGCGAGCCGATGAAGCCGGCGACGAACAGCGATTGCGGCTTCTCGTAGAGTTCGAGCGGCGTGCCGACCTGCTCGATGAGGCCGTCGCGCAGCACGCAGATGCGGTCGGCCAGCGTCATCGCCTCGACCTGGTCGTGCGTCACGTAGATCATGGTGACGTTGTTCATCGAGTGATGGAGCTTGGCGATCTCGAGACGGGTGGCGACGCGCAGCGCCGCATCGAGGTTCGACAGCGGCTCGTCGAACAGGAACACCTTGGGGTCGCGCACGATCGCCCGCCCGATGGCGACGCGCTGGCGCTGGCCGCCCGAGAGCTGCTTGGGGAGGCGTTCGAGATACTGGTCGATCTGGAGCAGCTTCGCCGCTGCCTCGACGCGCTTCCTGATCTCGTCCTTGCCGTCGCCCTGGAGCTGCATGCCGAAGGCCATGTTGTCATAAACCGACATGTGCGGGTAGAGCGCGTAACTCTGGAACACCATGGCGATGCCGCGCCGCGCCGGGGCGAGGCCGTTGACCACGGTGCCATCGAATTCGAGCGTGCCGGAGGTGATGTCCTCGAGCCCGGCGATGAGGCGCAGCAGGGTGGATTTGCCGCAGCCCGACGGGCCGACGAACACCATGAACTCGCCCGACTTGATCTCGAGGTCGACCCCCTTGATGACATCGACCGCGCCGAATGACTTCTTGACGTTGTTGAGCTGCAGTTCAGCCATTTTGCTATCCCTTGACGCCGCCGGAGGTGAGGCCGGAAATGATTTTGCGCTGGAAGATCAGCACCAGCACGACGAGAGGCAGGGTGACGATTACCGAGGCCGCCATGATCGGGCCCCAGGGAATCTCGTGCGGCGTGGCGCCCGAGAGCAGCGCGATCGCCACCGTTACGGTGCGAGTATCGTTGGATGAGGTGAAGGTCAGGGCGAACAGGAACTCGTTCCAGGCGGCAATGAAGGCCAGCAGCCCCGTCGTCACCAGCGCCGGCCACATCAGCGGCATGAACACCCGGGTGATGATGGTCCAGGGCTTGGCGCCGTCGACGATCGCCGCCTCCTCGATCTCTATCGGCAGATCGCGCATGAACGTCGTCAACACCCAGACGGTGAACGGCAGCGTGAAGATCGTATAGGAGAACACCAGCGCCCAAAGGGTGTTATAAAGGTGGAAGAAGCGGATCACCTCGAACAGGCCCGCCAGCACCGCCACCTGCGGAAACATCGAGACCGCCAGGATCGTCAGCAGCAGCAGCGACCGCCCGCGGAACCGGACGCGGGACAATGCATAGGAGGCCGTTACCGCCAGCAGCAGGGCCAGCAGCACGACGCTGGCCGCCACGATGATGGAGTTCAGCAGGTTTCGCGGGAAGCTGCCGGTGGTGAGGACGTTGAGGTAGTTGACGAGGGTGAGCGAGTGCGGCCAGTACTGCACCTTGAACAGGTCCGTGCCCGTCGCGAAACTGGTGACGATCGCGTAGTAGAACGGAAAGACCGAGATCACCACGACCGCGATGACGGCGAGGTAGAACAGCGAACGCTTGGTGAGGGCCCAGGCCGTCATTTCGCACCTCCACTGAGGTTCACTTTACCGAGCCAGATGTAGAGGATGGTCATCACCGCAATGATCAGGAAAAGCAGCGTCGATTCGGCCGACCCGTAGCCGAACTTGTTGAAGGCGAAGAGGTTCTGCTGGGCCAGCACCGACATGGTCTGCGTGGTGGGCGTATTGGGCGTCAGCACATAGACAAGGTCGAAGATTCGCATGGCGTCGAGCAGGCGGAAGATGACCGCCACCATCAGCGCCGGCCGCACCAGCGGCAGCGTCACGCGCCAGAACACCTTCCAGGGGTGGACGCCGTCGATCTTGGCCGCTTCGTAGATGTCCGTCGGGACCATCTGCAGGCCGGCGAGGATCAGCAGCGTCATGAACGGCGTCGTCTTCCACACGTCCACGATAATGATCGAGAGCATCACCGTGTCGGGGTTCACCGTCCAGGCGATCTTGTCATGGATCAGGCCCAGATGCAGCAGCAGGTCGTTGACCATGCCGAACTGGTCGTTGAGCATCCAGCCCCACATCTTGGCGGAAACGATGGTGGGGATGGCCCACGGCACCAGAATCGCGGCGCGAACGATGCCGCGGCCAACGAACTCCTTGTTCAGCATGAGCGCGATCAGCATGCCGAAGACCGTCTCCAACACCACGGAGGCGATGCCGAAGCGCAGCGTGTTGTAAACGGCGTTCCACCACGCCGGATCGACCAGAATGCCCGAAAAGAAGGTGCGGCCGCTCGGCAGCGTCACCCAGGCGAAATAGTTGGCGAAGCCGATGAATTTGGCGCCCGTGTAGAGGTTGTCGAGCGTGGCGTCGGTGAGGCTGTAGTAGATCGTGCGAGCCAGCGGCCAGCCCGCCACGATCAGCAGCGCCACGATCATCGGGATAAGGAAGATGAAGGCGGATCGCAGCCGCGAGGACTGCAGTTCGGAGCGACGGTGCGTGCCCGAATGGGAGAGGGGAATGGCGCCCCCGGTCGCTTCGGTTGTCATCGGTGTGCTCCAGTGCTTGGACCGTTGCTGCGATCAGGCGAAGGCGGGGCCGGTTCCGGGGCGTCGGGGTGGAATTTCCTCATCGACCGAACGGCCGGCTTTCACCGGCGTCTGCCCCCGGTGGGCAGGCGCGCGGCCAGCTAATACCCGCGCGCCCGGTTTGTTATTGGCTGTTACCAGCCCGAACCCTTGAGCTGGGTGAGTTTCCCCTCGAGGTCGGCAAGATTATCGCTGGCCGAGCCCTGGCCGGCGAGCGTGTTATGCACGGCGGTCCAGAAATCCGAGGAAACTTCGTTGTACTTGCCTTTCGTCGGCGCCGACGGGCGCGGCACCGCGTTCAGCACCACATCCTTGAGCATGCCGATGATCGGCTGCGCCTTGAGCACCTCCGGGTCATCGTAGAGCGCCGCGGCGGTGGGCAGGTGGCTCAACTGGATGGCAAGCTGCTTCTGGAACGCAGCCGAGCCAATAAAGACAGCGAGCTTGGTCGCCTCGGCCTGATTCGGCGAATACTTGGAGACGGCCACGTTCCAGCCGCCGAGCGTCGCCGCCGGCTTGCCATCGGGGCCGTGCGGCAGCACGGTCACGCCGAACTTGCCCTTGACCGGCGAGTCGGCGGCGTTGCCCAGCGCGTAGGCATAGGGCCAGTTGCGCATGAACACCGAATTGCCGAGTTGCCAGACGCCGCGGCTTTCCTCTTCCTGATAGCCAAGTACGCCCGGCGGCGAAATGGTGCCGATCCAGGTCTTGGCTTCCTCGAGGGCGGCGATCGCCTTGGGATTGTTGATCGAGATAGTGCCATCGGGCTCGACGATCTGGCCGCCGTCGAAGGATTTGACCCATTCGAGGGCATCGCAGGTCAGGCCTTCATAGGCATTGCCCTGGAACACGAAGCCCCACATGTCCTTGTTGCCGGCCGTGCGTTCGCCGTCCTGGATCAGCTTGGCTTCCGTCGCCAGCTGGTCCCAGGTGGTCGGGACGGGCTGCTTGTACTTGTCGAGAAGATCCTTGCGATAGAACAGGGCGGGCGCATCGGTGAACGCCGGCAGCGCCACGAGCTTTCCGCCAACCGTCTGCGACTGCAGGATTTGCGGCACGTCCGCCTTGTCGATGCCGGCAGCCTTGGCGGCGTCCGTCAGGTCGACGAGATGGTCGGCAAGCTGCGGCGCCCAGATCACGTCGGTCATATAGACGTCGATGTCGGTGTTGCCGGCCGAGAGCCACAGCCGATACTGGCCGAACTGGTCGGTCGTCGACGACGGCATCGGCACGACGGTCACCGTATCGCCGGTCTGCTTTTCGAAATCCTTGAATAGCGTCTGGAAGACGGCGAGATCGTTGCCCGTCTGGCCCATCACGAAATGCAGTTCGACCGCCGAAGCGGCTGTCGTCCCGAACATTCCGGCCGTCAGCAGCGCTACGCCCGAAAGCAGCCCCGCCATCATCAGATTATGCTTCATGAAATGCCTCCCGAAAGGACTTTGTTGTGGAACGGGAGGTATGGGCTGACGACGCCCGAACAGGCGCCTTCACCCTAACGATGTCCTCCCTGCAAAACGATCTGGAAGATGGCTGTTGGCGCCCTCTCCCAAAGCGCTTTGAGTGGAAGCTATCCAGAGCGGCAAACACGAGTCAAGGGGCTTTGCAAATCGGATAAATCATGATGTACGTTACCACTGCATTATTATCATATATATCAAACTATTAGCTTTTACGGCATGCCTTGGCGCCCGCGGTGAGGGCGGGGCCGCGCTGAAGAAGCCCCCTTGGCTCGCGGCGAAATTCGCGTAATGTCCGGCGCTTGACGAGCGGATTTGATACCGCTTTGGTAGGAGAAGCAGCGAAGTGCCGATGGGCCTCAAAGAACTGGCCAGGCAGCTCGGGCTGTCGCAGACCACGGTCAGCCGGGCGCTCAACGGCTACCCCGAGGTTTCGGAGGCGACGCGCCAGCGCGTCAACGAGGCGGCGGGGCGGCTCGGCTATCGGCCCAATGCCAATGCCATCCGGCTTGCGACCGGCCGGGTCGGCGCCATCGGGGTGGCGCTGCCGCTTGAACGCAGCCTTCATTTCGGCCCCCATACCAGCGAATTCCTCTCGGGCATCGGCGAGCGGCTGGCGCAGGACGACATCGACATTCTGGTGACGCCGATCGATGCCGACGACGAGGTGCCGGTCTATCGGCGTCTCGCGGCCAGCAAGCGCGTCGACGTCGTCATCCTGTCGGCACCAACGCCCAGCGACGCGCGAATAAAGACTCTCGCCGAACTCGGCATGCCGTTCATCCTCCATGGCCGGACCGAAAGCCGGGTGCCGCATGCCTGGCTCGACATCGACAATGAGGGCGCTTTCCACCGCGCGACGAGCCACCTGCTCGATCTCGGCCACCGCCGTATCGCCATGGTGAACGGGCCGGCCGAGCAAACCTTTGCCATCCATCGCGAAAAGGGGTTTCGCGATGCCTTGATCGAGCGGGGCGTGATGCCCGATCCACGCCTCATCGCAAGCGGCCGGTTCACCGATGAAGTCGGCTTCCGCCACGCGCAGAATTTCCTCGACCAGCGCCCGAGGCCGACCGCCATCCTCGCCGGCTCGATGATGACGGCGCTCGGGGTGTTCCGCGCCATCCGCACCTCCGGCCTCACACTCGGCAAGGAGGTGTCGATGATCGCCCATGACGACGTCTTCCCCTACCTCAACGCCGACAACATGGTGCCTTCGATGTCGACGACCCGTTCGTCGATCCGCGCCGCGGGCTTTCGCATCGGCGAACTGGCGCTGCAGCTTCTCGCCGGCAAGCCGGTCGAGACAATCCATGAGCTTTGGCCGGTGGAACTGGTGCTGCGCCAATCGAGCGGCCCGCCGCCGGCGGCGTAGAACAACCCGCAAGCCCTTGCCGCATTGCCCCCTCCTCTGAGGGAGGGGACGCAGCGCGGCCTACTCCTGGTCGTCGTACTCGACCGGCAGGTTGTGGCTGGCCCACAGGCTTTTCGGGATCGGCGGTCCCAGCGCGAACTGGAAATCGGCAACGCCGGCGTAATCCGGCGTGATCGTGCAGCGTAGGCGGATGGCGTACCAGGCCTTGCCGCTGTGATAGGCGCCGCCCTCCGCCGAAAGCGTCAGCCCGTCGACGGTGAAATCGGCCATCGCATAGGACACCAGCACATCCGGATTCGAGTGCGGCACGGCGCGGCGGATTTGCTCAAGGCCTTCCATATTGCAAAGCTGCACGATCTTTTCGCTGTCGGCGAAAGTCGACAGCGTCTTGACGATTTTTCGGTTGCTCGGGTCTTTCAGCATCGCCGCCGCAAACAGTTGCGTGGCTTTGGTCAGGCCACGGGCCGGCTGGGCGGGCACCGGTGCCGCTATCGCCGGCGCGCTCGGCGCAGGTGAGCTGGGAACGGCTTCGGCCGGCGCGAGAGGCACCGTTAGCGGCTCAGGCGTCACCGGCACGGGGACTGCTTCAGGCGTCGAGCGCGGCAGGGTAAAAAGCTGCACCGCAATGCTCTGCGGCTCGACCACCGCCTTGTCGAGCGGCCGCGCCTGCGAAAACAGCACCAGCAGGGTCAGGAGGCCGAGATGGACGAACGCCGAGGCCAGCGCGCCCAGGGTTCGCGCCGGATCGGCTGCGGTTCTGAAAAGTACATCGACATGGCGTCGGCTCGTGTCCGACTGGGGAATCCCCACCCTCGATGTCTCTGTTACAACGGTTTGCGGCCTATTTGCGATTTTACGCCGAAGCAGTCGCGGCCCTAGTACCCGTTGTAGCCACCGCCGCTCGGCGCCGCGCCGCCACCGAACGAAATCTTGATGCCACCCAGAAGGCTGTGGCTGGCATATTCGACCGGGTAGGCGGGCGAGCCGATATTGAGGTTGCCGATCGCCTGCTGGTAACGGTATTCGCCGAACCAGCTCAACTGGTCGGTGATCGGGCCGGAAACGCCTGCCTTGACCTGGAAGCCGAGCCCGGTGCCGCTGTCCGACGATTTGTAGGTGACGTTCACCGCACCGAGCCCCGCGCCGAGATACGGCTTCAGGCCGCCCATGTTGAGATCGAGATTGTAGATGCCGTCGACCATGAAGCTCTGGCTGTCGAGCGAGGTACCGAGCGCCGAATAATTCGCCGAGCTGTGCATATAATCGAACTCGGCGGAAACGCCGGGAATGGTGGTGTCGACGCCGACGCTGGCGCCGAGCGAGGTGCCGATGCCGAGGTCCTGCGCCGTGCCGTTGTACTGCAGATTGTCCGGCACCCGTAGCCCGCCATAGGCCTGAATGTAAAAGCCGGAAAAGCCCGGCATGGCCATTTGCGCAAAGGCAGGCGTCGGCAGCGCGGCGAGAAGAGCGAGGACGGCGAGCTTGCGCATGAGATACTCCGGAACATCGTTTTTGGACGGGGCGCGCGGCCGGCAGGCGATGCCGCCTGATGCTGAACCGCGCTCCGTCTAGATGGCCCCGGAGCCGTTCCGAGAAAACTCAATCTTATCGATTGTCTAAACGGAGTGTTAACGACGCAGGGCGCCGGAGAAGCTGCCACGGACATGCTATGGCGGCATAGTATCGTGCGGTGGTTGGCGCCTGCCGATTGAGGCTGGCCGCTAGGTAAGACTCGACATTTGGGCCGTCGCGGCGGCCGCCAAGGCCCCCTCACCCGCCGCTTCGCGTCGACCTCTCCCCCAAGGGAGAGGTGACAGATGGCACGGCCTCACTCCCTTTCACCTCTCCCTTGGGGGAGAGGTCGGATTGCTCTTCGCAATCCGGGTGAGGGGGCCTTCCTCCCGTCAACGCCGAATGTCGATTCTATTTAGCGGCCTGCAACGACTCAATCAGCTCCGCGACGGCTTTGCGGACCGGCTTCAAATCGAAGTTCGGCGCCAAGTTGTCGGCCTCAAAACTCTTGGCCAGTTGATCCATGCCGAACAGGGCCCGCAGGAACCGGGGGTATAGAATCTGGCCGAGCAAGCTTTGCGCCGCCTCGCTGCCCGCGCTTGCCGATAACCCGAAACTCGTCCGGAGATAGGCCGTGAGGCGCTGGTGTACCTCGACGAAGACCACGTCGAAATACTGCGCGGCACCCTCGGGAAACCTGGCCGTCTCCGCTACGCTCAGCCGGATCATCTGGATCGAGCTCTCGTAAAGCAGGACTTCGAGGTAGCGGCCGCAGAACAGGACCAGAGCTTCCGCCCGCTTGTCGGCATAGTCGCCGGGCAGCTTCAGCCGGCTGAGAAACAGGCCGCGCACCAGTTCGATGACTGCGAGGAACAGCTTTTCCTTGCTCTCGTAGTGCGCATAGAGCGAGCGCTTCGAGGTTTCCGCGCGGGCCGCGACCTCGTCCATCGAGGCGCGCTCGAAGCCCATTTCGAGAAACACGTCCTTGGCCGCCCAAAGGATGTGCTCGCGCAGTTCGTCGCCTCGTCTTGCCATGATCGACTTGTCGCCGAATTTCCAACGGTTGACAATAAAGTAAACGGTACGGTATAGTTTACTTCGTTATCTACCTCCGAAAGTCACCATCATGATCGTTATCACCGCCCCCACCAGCAATATCGGCCACCAGGTGGTCGAGAATCTTCTCAACGCCGGCGAGGCGCTCCGCGTTATCGCTCGTGAGCCCACGCGCCTCGCGCCAAATGTTCGCGAGCGCGTCGAGGTCGTCGCCGGAACTCACGCCGATACCGCGGTCGTCGATGAGGCATTTGAGGGCGCCGACTCGGTGTTCTGGCTCGTGCCGTCCGACCCAAAGGCCGAGAGCGCCGAGGCATCCTATGTCGATTTCAGCCGCCCGGCCTGCGCCGCCTTCAAGCGCCGCGGCGTGAAGCGCGTCGTCGCCATTTCGGCGCTCGGGCGCGGCACGTCCGTCGCCGCGAACGCCGGACACGTCACCGCATCGCTGGCGATGTGCGACCTGATTGCCGCCACAGGTGTCGACTTTCGGGCGCTGACCCTGCCCGGATTCATGGACAATACGCTCCGCCAGGTCGATTCGATCCGCGACCGGGGCGTGTTCAATTGGCCCCTCCCCGGCGACCCCAAAAACCCGATGTGCGCCACTCGCGATATTGCGGCGGCTGCAACGCGGCTGCTCCTCGATGCCAACTGGAGTGGAACCGGCGACGTTGCCGTGCTCGGGCCCGAGGATATTTCCCTCAACGACATGGCCGAAATCATGACCGGGGTGCTCGGCAAGCCGGTACGCTTCGAGCAGACGCCGGATGACGTGTTCAAGGCGCAAATGACCGGCTTTGGCATGTCCGAGCCGATGGCGCAGGCCCTGCTCGACATGGCCGTTGCCAAGAGCCGCGGCCTCGACAACGGCGTGCGGCGGACACCCGAATCCAATTCGCCGACCAGCTTTCGCCAGTGGTGCGAGGACACGCTGAAGCCCGCGGTACTGAGGTCGGCCTGAGCCTACGTTCTCTGAAACCTATGTCGCTAATGTCTCGATAAGCTACTATGCAATCATAGCATCCCGGTGGCGAAGGTTTCGTGCCCACTCGCCTTCGGGCCCCAAAATCGGCATGGTCGACTCATGCCCACCGAAACGCTGCTTGTCACCGTAGTTGGGGCGTCGCGCCAGACCTACCTGGTGGCCACCTGATTTGGCCAACTCCATGACCGCTGATTTGGAAGCCATTGCGCGCGAGGCGGGCATCCCCGCAGAGCTGCCGCTTTCTCTGGCGGCTTGTCGCGGCGGCGAGGCGGCTCAGTTCGCTTCCGGAGCCTGGCCCGATGGCCGCCCAGTCACGCCCACGGACCTGTTTTACGCGGGGAGCCTCACCAAGCAGCTTACCGGTGCCGCCATAGCGCTATTGGCGCGTGAAGGGCGGATCGACGTCGATATGCCGCTTCGCCGGATCCTTGGCGATCTGCCCGCATGGGCCGATCGCGTCACGGTGCGCGATCTGCTCCACCATGCCGGCGGACTGCCGCCGGCCGGGGTGCTGGAGCGGGCCTTGGGGCAACGGCATTGGACCAATGACTATGTGATGGCGGCGCTGCGGGCGCCTGAGCTCCCCTTCGCCACGCCACGAGTGAGCTACAGCTACTCCAATGCGGGGTATGTCTGCCTCGCTCGTGTGATCGAGCGGATTACCGGCATGTCGTTCGCCGGCTTCATCGAAGCCAACCTGATCGAACCGCTGGCGATCGAGGAGATGCATGTTCTGTCGGAGGGTGAGATTCCGGCCTATCCGCAGGTCGCGATGATGGGGCCGGTGCTGCCGCTTTCGACCGGTGATGGCGGCCTGTGGACGACGGCATCGGCCTTTGTCTCCTGGCTCGATCGGCAGAACCGCGACGCGCTGGGAATAGCCTACCTCGCCGAACAGCCCGGTAAACTTGCGGATGGTGAAACCATCGCCTACGGATGGGGCGTGGGTATTCGCAGTTTCGGGGGGCAGGCGATGTTCATCCATGGCGGCGGGTGGCAAGGGGCGTATGCCAAGGCCATTCGGTCACCCAGCCTTGGCCTGAGCGTCGCGGGATTCGCAGCCGACGGATCGGCCGATCGCATCGTCGCCGTCACCGATGCACTTTTCGGGCGATTGGCTGCCGGCTCCGCGCAAGAGACAACGCCCTGATGCCCACCGAAACGTTCCTCATTGCCTTCACCACGTTCTTCGCCACCATCGGCCCGGCCGATCTGGCGCTGGTGTTCGCCGGGCTGACCAGCCGGAATACGGCGGCCGAGCGGCGGGTGTTTGCGCTCAGGGGAACGCTTGTCGCCGCGGCGATCCTGCTGTTTTTCGTGGTGTTCGGCAACGCGCTGCTGAGCCTCTTCGGCATCACCCTGCCGGCCCTCAAGATCGCCGGCGGCGTACTGCTCTTCCTGATCTCGATGGACATGGTGTTCGCCCGCCATTCGGGCGGCACCGGCACCACCAGCGAGGAAGATGCCGAGGCAAAGACGCGGGCCGACATTTCGGTGTTCCCGCTGGCCATGCCGCTCATCGCCGGACCCGGCGCCATCAGCGCCACCATCCTGCTCGTCACCGGCGCGCAGGGCGATGAATTGAAGGTCGGCGCGGTGGTCGCGGCGCTGCTGGCGATCCTGGCGCTGACCTATCTGGCGCTGCTCGTCGCCATCCCGATTCAGCGGCTGCTGGGGTTCACCGGCCTTTCGGTGGTGTCGCGCATCATCGGCCTGCTGCTCGCGGCGCTCTCGGTGCAGTTCATCCTCGATGGGCTCAAGGCGAGCGGCCTGTTCGGCGGCTGAAACGAAAAAGGCCGGCACTGCGACGTACCGGCCCTTCCAAAACGATCAGCACCCTGAGGCGCGAAAAGCCTATTTCTTCTTTGCCGGCGCCGTGGTCGGCGTCATGCCGGCGGTGGCCAGCACCTTCGGCTTTTCCTTCTTCGGCTTTTTGGCTTCCTTGTTGCTCTTCATTTGACCTTTGGCCATCCTCTTCTCCTTTTGCTCCGCCTCGAAAACGAGGCCCGTCCGCCAATCACCGCAAAAGGCTAAAACCTGATTGCGGGAGTGACAAGGGGTGTGACGTGTCTGCTCACCGCGAACCATCATCCGGTGACGCCATCGCCAACGCTCACTTCTGGCTGTTGCAGCGGCCGCCCGGGCCAAGCATGGCGAGAGCCCTCGGATCGCAGCCGGTCAGCAGAAACACCGTCCACTCGTCCGGCGAGCCATAGAACGCATTGCGGTCGACCTCGCCCTTGATACCCGGCATGGTCCCGGTCTGCGTCCACTGCCAGAAGGTAAAATCGCGATCGTCGTAGCGATCGTCGGGCTCGGCGGCGACGGACCTCAGCCAGAAGGTGTTGGGCAGGTGCCGACCGGCCAGCACGTCGCGGTGGAAGCCGATGTCGGTATAGATGATCGGCAGCTTGCCGGTGTACTGCTCCATCAATTGCAGCATCGCCGAAACCTTGGCAAACGCCTCGTCGGGCGTCGGCCGGTCGCGGCAGAGGCGCGAATGGTTGTTCCACTCGACGTCAAGCACCGGCGGCAGCGCATCCGGATCGTTCGGCACGTTGGCCTCGAACCACCTGGCCTGATCGGCGGCGGTGCGGCACCAGAACATGAAGTGATAGGCGCCGCGCGCCATGCCGGCGGCGCGGGCGCGCGCCCAGTTCGAGGCAAAGTTGGGATCGACATAGTCGGCCCCTTCCGTCGCCTTGATGAAAACGAAGTGCGTGCCCGCCGCCCGCGCCCGGTCAAAGTCGATACTGCCCTGATAGCGCGAGATATCGATGCCCTGGATCGGCAGGCTGCGCGCCCGGCTCACGCCGGGGTGCGGGTGATTGTCGCCCCGGATCGGGTGCGAGGGCATCTCGGCGCAGCTCGCCAGCGCGAAAGCCAGCGCAAGAGCGCTCATGAACCTCCACGGAAACAGGGTGCTCTGGCGGAGCCGGGCAACAACCATTCGGACGATACTCGATACATAAAAGCCTGCCCCACTGATTCAAATGTTGCGGGTTAACAAAGGCTTGCGTTAACCACGAGGGGCTGGCCGCGTGGTTAACGGCGCAGGGTGCGCCGAGTCCATCGTTCCCGAAACGTTCTTGCCCCGTGCCGCCCGGCCTGCTAGCGTGAATTGAAGGTTTGGGGAGCCGCGCGTGGTCACCACGGTCAAGACGGTGGCGTTTCAGGGCATCGAGGCGGTGCTGATCGACGTCCAGGTGCAAATCGCGCCGGGGCTGCCGAAATTTCTCATCGTCGGGCTGCCGGACAAGGCGGTGAAGGAAGCCGGGGAGCGGGTGCGCGCCGCGCTCGTCGCGTCTGGCCTCAGCCTGCCGCCGAAGCGCATTACCATCAATCTTGCGCCGGCCGACCTGCCCAAGGAAGGCAGCCACTACGACCTGCCTATGGCCCTCGGCCTGATGGGCGCCACGGGCGCCGTGCCGCCGGATGCGTTTGCCGGCCATCTGGCTCTCGGCGAACTGGGGCTGGACGGGCGGCTGGCGCCGGTCTCGGGCACGCTGCCCGCCGCGATTGCCGCGCAGGCCAACGAACTCGGCATCATCTGCCCCGAAACCTCGGGACCGGAAGCCGCCTGGGCCGGCGAGGATATCGACATCATCGCGACGCCGAGCCTCTTGGCGCTGGTCAATCATCTCGCGGGGCACCAGCTTTCGCCGCGGCCGGTCGCGCGCCGGCGAACCAATCTTGGCGTGTTACCGGATTTGTCGGAGGTGCGCGGCCAGGAGGTGGCGCGGCGGGCGCTGGAGGTCGCGGCCGCCGGCGGCCATAACCTCCTGATGATCGGCCCGCCCGGCGCCGGGAAATCGATGCTGGCGGCGCGGCTGCCCTCGATCCTGCCGCCGCTCAATCCGCGCGAACTGCTCGACGTGTCGATGATCCAGTCGATTGCGGGCGAACTGGCCGGCGGCGCGCTTTCCGACCGGCGGCCGTTTCGCGCGCCGCATCATTCAGCCTCGATGGCGGCGCTGGTCGGCGGGGGCCTGCGTGTGAGACCCGGCGAAGCCAGCCTCGCCCATAATGGCGTGCTGTTTCTCGACGAGCTGCCGGAGTTCGCGCCGGCGGTGCTCGACAGCCTGCGCCAGCCGCTCGAAGCCGGCGAAGCGGTAATCGCCCGCGCCAATGCCCGCGTCTCCTATCCGGCGCAGTTCCAGCTCATCGCCGCCATGAACCCCTGCAAATGCGGCCTTGCCGGCACGCCCGGCCATACCTGCAAGCGCGGCGACCGCTGCGCCGCCGACTATCAGGGCCGTCTTTCAGGCCCGTTCCTCGACCGCATCGACCTGCGCATTGACGTCCCCGCCGTGTCGGCTGCCGATATGGTGGGGCCGGCGGCCGCCGAACCCTCAAGCGCCGTTGCGGCGCGCGTTGCCCAAGCCCGTACGCGCCAACGCGAGCGCTACCTCGAGGCGGGCGAGCCATCGGTCCATACCAACGCCGCCGCGGGCCCCTCGCTGATCGAGCGGATCGTCGCGCCCGACAGGGACGGCCAAAAGCTGCTGCTCGATGCCGCCGAGCGCTTCTCGCTCTCGGCGCGCGCCTATCACCGCGTACTGAAAGTAGCCTTGACCCTCGCCGATCTCGCGGGGGCCGACCGCGTCGGCCGGCCGCACCTCGCCGAGGCGCTGAGCTATCGGCTCAATTTTCAGCTGACCTGAGGCGTGGCGTCAAAGAAAACGGCGGCCCCGAAGGACCGCCGTCTTCCTGCATGGTGATCGCCGGAGCAATTAGAAGGAATACTTGTAGCCCACCGCGACGTTCCACTTGTCGGCGAGGAGGCCTGCACCATTGCCGTTGTCTTTCCAGGCATAGCCGACGTTGGCGTACACGGCGTCGGTCGAGTCGATGTTGTAGGTGACGCCGGTCGTGACTTTCGGGGTCATCCAGGTGCGATCGAACGCATTGCGATAACGGGCGTTGATGATGTTCCACGTCCAATGGGAGTCGACCTTCCAATCGGCCGCGCCGCTGATGGCGTAGTAGAGATAGCCATCATCGGAATTGCCGAGATCGGGGTTGGAGCCGCCGGTCGCCTTGCCGCCTGCGTAACTGGTGTTGCCGGCGGTGTAGCCCAGGGTGCCGGTCACGGTGACCGAGAATTCCTTGGACACGGCCAGTTTATAGGCAATCGCGGCCTCGTAATATTGCTGGCTGAGCCCATCGAGGAAAGCCGCCGTGGCCGGCTTGATGGTGTCCTGGAAGCCGAGCGAGCCGCTCCAGCCCTGGCCAAAGTTGTGCGAGTAGCCGATCTTGCCATACCAGTCGGCAATGGTGTTGGCGCTGTGGCTCGAACTGGCGAGCGCATAGAATTCCGGGCTTGCCTCAAACGAGAGCGTATTCAACGCGGCGGCTGCCGCAGGAGGCGCGGCGACGACGCCGGCCGGCAGATCGGCCGCGACGGCCGGCGCTGCGCCAAGCAGCAGCGCGGCAGCGAAAAGAGAAACGGTGAATTTGGTCATTGTAGCTGGTCCTTGCCCCCGGGGAACTGACGCCGGGAGGGCCGCCGTACCCCGAAAAAGTACGCCATCGCTTTCGATGGCGCGATGTCATTGCCATGCCGATCTGCCGGAGGCGAATACTTTCCGTGTGGGTTCTGGAACATGACAACAGAGTGTTGCGCACAATCTACGTCATCGGATTGTCATGTTAGGCGGATGTGCAAAAATGACAGTTTTGTGAAATTCGCTGCATACCAACTCTGTGACTATAAAATTACAGAGCTATAGCAAAACATTCCATAAATGCGGTGTCGTAAAACTGTAGTAATGCGCGCACGGCAGGATGCCGCATCACGAATAGTGATGAATCATGGCCATCCGGCGGACAGGCGTCAAACGAAAAACGGCGGCCGCACGGACCGCCGTTTGCAGGAGTATTGAACGTCGCTCAGGCCTTGGCGGCGATCGCCTTGGCGAGATCCTTGTATTCCTCGCAAGTCGTATTGCCGCAGATTTTGGCGATGGTCGCAAGCCTGACCTTGGCCTTGTCGACGTGGCCGGTGAGCACATAAAGCTCGCCCAGATATTCGTTGGCGCCAAGGTGTGCCGGCTTGAGTTTCAGCGCCTTGAGATACCAGGCCTCTGCTTCCGCCATGTCGCCGTGCTGGCGGAGGCTGTAGCCGAGAAGATTCAGCGCGTCGGCATTCCTGGGCTGCTGTACCACGATCTGTCGCAGCAGTTTGATGGCGCCGGTCCAATCGCTCTTGGCGATCAGCTTGCGGGCATCGTTTAGGTCGATGAGATGCATTTTTGGCGTCCGTGCCATCGGCGCCATGTGGGTGGTCATCGCCGGCGCCGGAGCCATCGCGGCCGGTGCGGGCGTGCCACCGCCGCCACCGGTATCGACGGCCAGCGCCGGCAGGCTCAGCGTCAGCGAAAGCACGCCGGCCGCCGCCGCGAGGGCGAGCCGCCCGGCTCTTGAATTGGTACTGCTCATGGAACTTCCCTTCTGATGAATGGGCCTCCCGGCTCGGCGGGCGGTCTCAGGCTCATCAACACTTTCGCGGGCGGGTTATTCCACCGAGGAGGGGGCTCGCGATGCCATCACGGCGAGACAGGGTCTTTTCGGCTCACAGGTTCTCCCGGAAAAAGCCGAGCACCTTCTCCCGCATGGCGGGCGTCTCCTGATGCTTGACGCCCGGCTCGATGAAAATCGTCAGCGCCTCGGGATGGCCCACGACGCTGTAGGCGGTCTCCGTCTCGACGCGCGCCTTGTAAACGGCCGACGGCGGTGTGAGATCGTCTGCCTCCCCGATGCAGATCAATTGCGGCCGCGGGGCTATGGCGCCACAAATCTCGCCCACCGAGGTTTCGGCCAACATGCCCGGTATCGTCATGTAATGCCCGTGCCTGTCATGAGCACCCAGGTCGATCAGCACATCGTAGTCGGCGAAACAGCATAGATGCGCCACCGCCTTGATGCGATCGTCGAGCGCGGCGAGCATGAAGCCGTGCGTGCAGCCCATCGACATGCCGAAGCCGCCGATGCGGTCGGGGTCGACGTCGGGCCGGGCGGCCAGATAGCTCAGGGCGCCGCTGAGTTCAGACAGCATCTGGCCCATCAGCGTCTTGCCGCGCCAGAGCAGCGCCTTGCTGAGGGCACTCTCGGTGAAATTGGCCCGCGTGCCGAAGAGCGGCATTTCGATCACCAGCGTAACGTAGCCGGCGCGGGCGAAAATGGGGCCCAGCGGCCCGATATAGTCGTGGCCCTTAAGCAGTTCGTCGGCGCCGATGTCGTATTTGCCGCCGTGCGAATGCATGTAGAGCAGAGCAGGGTGGCGATGGGTCGCGTCGTTCGGCCGGGTGATGAAGCCGCGGACGGAAGGGCCGCTTTCCACCTCGAACAGCAACGTCTCGACCACATAATCAGCGTGGGACTCGATTTCCTGTGAGATCAGCAACGGAGCCGGCTGCGGCGTCGCCTTGAGCAGTTCCCAAAATCTCTCGCGCGAAAAAGCCATTGGTGATGCCCTCGTTTCTTGCGATGACGCTAGAGTGGATTGCCCAGGGAGGAAAGCTTGATCCGGCATTGCGTCTTCGTGAAATTCGACCTCGATTTCGGCCGCGCCCAACGCGACGCGATCTATGCCGGCCTAGAGGCGCTGAGGGCAAAACTTCCCGGCATGCGCCGCGTCCACGCCGGCAACAATGTCAGCCCGGAGGGCCTAGCCAAGGGCTTTGACGAAGGGTTTTTCGTCGATTTCGACAATGCCGCCGTGCGCGACGCCTACCTCGTGCATCCGGATCATCAGGCGCTCGGCGGCCGGATCGTCGCTGCGGCGCAGGGTGGCACGGCGGGAATTATCGTATTCGATTTCGACTTGCCGGATTGAGCCGCTTTTCGGCCTGAGTATCGTCCTAGACTGCCCGTCCTCCGATCGGTGGATGCAGCGAGGACCGGGAAGGCCCATTTGCCGGTCATTTCAGTGGTTGCGGACGCACGGTTCCGAAGCATTGCCGGCTGGCCGGATCACCAAGATTTTCGTTGCAATTTCAGACGAACAAGCGCGAAGTCATGGTGTTGTCATAAAACTGTCACATGCGGGGTGCGCAGTCCTATCAAAGGCTTGAATTGAATGAACTTTTATCTGGTGCTGCTGCACCTGGCCGGCGCGGTGATCTTGCTGTTGTGGGCGGTGCGCATGGTGCGCACCGGCGTCGAGCGCTCTTATGAGCCGGTTTTTCGGCGCGCCCTGAAAGACAGCAAGGGCGGCTGGCTTCGCGCCGCGGCGATCGGCGGCGGCGTCGCGGCAGTGCTGCAGAGTTCCACGGCGGTGGGCGTTCTCGCGGCAGGTTTTGCCGGAAGCGGCGTGCTGGCGGTTTCGACCGGTATCGCCATGCTGCTCGGCGCCGATGTCGGCTCGGCGGCAATCGTGCAGGTGCTGACCATCAACCTCACCTGGATCGCGCCGGTGCTGCTGATCGCCGGCGGCGCGCTGTTCTTCAGGGGCCAGAACCGTAACCAGAAGCAGATGGGCCGCGTGCTGATCGGCGTCGCGCTGATCTTCATCGCGCTGAGCATGATCGGCGACGCGACGGTGCCGCTGCGCGACAATCCGACGCTGCCCTCGGTTGTCTCGTATCTGCGCGGTGACTTTGTCACGGCCTTCCTGATCGGGGCGGCATTTACCTGGCTGGTGCATTCGAGCGTTGCCTCAGTGCTCCTCATCGCGACGCTTGCCGCGCAGGGCCTGATCCCGGCCGAACTCGGCGTGTCGCTGGTGCTCGGCGCCAATTTTGGCGGGGCGCTGATCCCGGTCGGGCTGACCCGCAGCAGCTTCGTCGAGGCAAAGCGGATCGCCATCGGCCATTTTGCCCTGCGCGGCTCGGGCGCGATCATCGTGGCGCTGATCGTCCGCTTCGTGCCGCTGCCGCTCGACCTCCTCGGCAGCCCGCCACGGCTGATCGTCAACCTGCATCT
>Ga0134128_10003832_pt1 | contig 18443 bp, 11 predicted proteins | sample KB31754_FD_96462 | JGI IMG/M metagenome (GOLD analysis project Ga0134128, IMG submission 96462) | Terrestrial soil microbial communities with excess Nitrogen fertilizer from Kellogg Biological Station, Michigan, USA - KB3-175-4 | ecosystem: Environmental > Terrestrial > Soil > Unclassified ... | reverse complement strand
TATCACGTCGGCCGCGGGGGTCGGGAGCGACGGCGTATGGTCGACGGGTGTCTGTATGGCCGATGTGAATGGCGATGGATGGCTGGACATCTATGTCTGCAAGTCGGGGGATCTCAAGGCGCGGCACCGGGCAAACCAACTTTTTATCAATAACCATGATGGGACGTTTACCGATCGGGCGGCGGAATACGGGCTGGATAACACCGGCCTGTCGACGCATGCCGTGTTCTTCGATTACGACCACGACGGCGACTTGGATTGTTATCTGTTGAATAATTCGTTCAAGCCAGTGGGCAACTTCGATCTTGTGCCCGGGCAGCGGAATATCGTAGATTCACTCGGGGGGAATAAGCTTTACCGCAACGATGGGGGACATTTTACCGATGTGACAACGGCAGCGGGGATCTTTAGCAGCCAGGTAGGCTTTGGACTTGGGGTCACGATCGCGGATGTGAATAAGGATGGCTGGCCTGATATCTATGTTTCCAATGATTTTTTCGAGAAAGACTATTTGTATATCAATAATAGGGACGGGACGTTTACCGAGTCGTTGGAAAAGTATGTCCGCGAGTTGAGTATGAATTCGATGGGTGCCGATATTGCCGATATCGATAATGACGGCTGGCCCGATATCTATGTGACCGATATGTTGCCTGAAACGGAAGCCAGGTTGAAGACGAAGCCCTCGTTCGAGACCTGGGATAAATATCAGTCCGATGTAAATTCAGGGTACTATAAGCAATTCCTGCGAAATGTTTTGCAGTTGAACAGGGGGGATGGAAATTTCAGTGAGATCGGACGGTTTGCGGGGGTGGAAGCGACCGATTGGAGTTGGGGGCCCCTGATTGCCGACCTCGACAACGACGGGTATAAGGATATTTTTGTGACTAATGGGATCTATAAAGATGTAACTGACCAGGATTATATTCAATTTATGGCTAATCCTACGGAGGTGCGGAAGATGATCAGGGAGGGAAAGAAGGTGATCACTTCGCTCATCGAGCTGATGCCATCCGTGCCTTTGTCCAATTATGCCTTTGCCAATAATGGCGATCTGACGTTTACGAACAAGAGTGCCGAGTGGGGTCTTGACCAGCCCGGTTTCTCGAATGGCGCGGCCTATGCCGATCTCGACAATGACGGCGATCTCGATCTGGTGGTGAATAATGTCAATGGGGTAGCGTCTGTGTACCGGAATAATAGCCGCGAGCTGCATCCCGAGAACGCGTATCTCAAGGTGGTATTGAAGGGAGAGGGCGCAAACCGGCGTGCGCTTGGCGCCAGGGTGACGGTGTATTATAACGGGACGATGAGCTACCAGGAGCAACAGCCGGTGCGTGGGTTCGAGTCGACGGTGGATGACCGGCTGAATTTTGGGCTTGGCAAGACGTTGAAGATCGATTCCGTGGTGGTGGATTGGCCCGATGACCGCAGGACGGTGCACCGTGAGATGGCGCCTGATACCGTTTTGACGCTGGATGAGAAAAATGCGCAGGCCGCTGCGCCGGTGGAAAAGCGAGTGGTGCGTGCGGTGTTCCGGAAGGCCGAAGCCGCCGGTTTGGACTTTGTGCATAAGGAGGATATGTTCAATGATTTTGACCGGAACCCACTTATTTTTCAAATGATGTCTACACAAGGGCCGAGGATGGCCGTGGGAGATGTGAACGGGGATGGATTGCCTGACGTATTTTTATGTGGGGCGAGGGGGCAGGGCGGAGTCTTGTATGTTCAGTGTGGCGGCGGGCGGTTTCGCCGGATGGATCAAGGGGTATTCGGAAAAGACTGCGAGGATGTGGATGCCTTGTTTTTTGACGCGGATGGGGATGGCGACCTGGACCTGTTCGTTTGCAGCGGCAGTAATGAGTTTTCGGCTAATTCGACGCAATTGATAAGCAGGTTGTATCTCAATGACGGGCACGGGCATTTTACCAAATCGCCCCAGCTATTGCCTTCGGCGAGTGTTTTTGAAAGCGCTTCCTGTGTGACCGCCGCGGATTACGATGGGGATGGCGATCAGGATCTGTTTGTAGGAGTTCGGCTTAAGCCGTCGAACTATGGATATCCCTGTAAGAGTTATTTGTTGCAGAACGACGGGCACGGGCATTTTACCGATGTGACCGCTACTTTAGCCCCTGAGTTGATGCAGATAGGAATGGTCACAGACGCCAAGTGGTTCGATTATGACCGGGACGGAAAGCCCGACCTGGTCATCGCCGGGGAGTATATGCCTTTGCGGGTCCTTCATAATGAGGGGGGGCGGTTGCGGGCGGTGTCTGTGGGGCTGGACAGCAGCAATGGCTGGTGGAACCGGCTGCTGGTGGCCGATGTGAATGGGGATGGATATCCCGATCTTATTGCCGGCAATCATGGGTTGAATTCGCGGTTCAGGGCCAGCGTCGCGAAGCCTGTGTCTATGTATGTCAGTGATTTTGACGGGAGCGGGATGATCGAGCAGATCGTTTGTCGTTACAATGGCGATTCTTCCTACCCGATGTGTATGCGTCAGGACCTGGTGGCCGCCTTGCCGTATTTAAAGAAGAAATATTTACGGTATGACGATTATAAGGACCAGACGATGGCTGATATTTTTAGCGCCGAACAGTTGGGGAAAGCCATCCGCCTCGATGCGTATGAGTTGCGGAGCTGTGTTTTTTTGAACAATGGGAAGGGCGGGTTTGTGAAAAAGCCGTTACCCATGGAGGCCCAGTTGGCGCCAATATTTGGGTTATTGTCGGGAGACTTTGATGGGGATGGACATGTGGATCTTGTGGCGGGCGGGAATTTTTATGAATCCAAGCCCGAGGTGGGGATCTATGACGGAAGTTATGGATTGTTTTTAAAGGGTGACGGGAAGGGAGGTTTTGCAGCTGTAAAACCGGAACGCAGCGGCTTTTTTGTGAAGGGCGCGGTGCGGGATATAGGCAAGTTGCGGGTTGGTCGCGAAGACCTGCTGGTTGTCGCGCGAAATAATGATTCGCTTGCATTGTTCCATTATTAATTGTAGCCATGAAGCAGGTTTTATTTTTTGTTTTTGGTTGGTTGATCCTCACCGGGTGCGGCAGGGGCGACAGTCGTTACCGGAAACTGGTCGAAACAGAGATGGCCAGTGGCAAAAGGGTAAATGAGTTGGTATATGGGATCCATTTTGGAATGCCGCGCCGAAAATTCTATGAGTATGTATGGGGGATGCATCAAAAGGATAGTTTTGACGATGGCAGCAACAGTACGGCGGTGTTGTACCGCCTGCATCACCAGCTGAAGCGGCCGGCGCAGATGCTTTTTTATCCGATGTTCCGGCAGGATACGATCTATAGAATGTGGGCGCAGTTCGAGTATGACGCCTGGGCGCCGTGGAACAAGAAACTTTGGTCCGACAGTTTAATAACGGATGTAGTGCGGTGGTACCGGGAGTGGTATCCCGGGAATGATTTTATCCGGATAACCGACAAGCGGCGGGGCACCATCTATGTCAAGGTGGATGGCAACAGGAGGATCATCATCGGGCAGAAGGATGATGCGCATGTGAATGTAGATTATTCCGATCTGCGGGTGGAAAAAAATACAATGGAATGAGTCGCTTGTTTAACTATAGATCATTGGCGTTGTTCTTATTGCTTGCCGGTTGCCGGCAGGAGGAACCTATGACGGGGAAGACTTTGTTCCAATTGCAGGATGCGAGCCGGACGGGGATCGATTTTGAGAACAAATTAAGGTATGACGCTGCGTTCAACATCTTTACTTATCGGAATTTTTATCAGGGTGGCGGGGTCGCGGCCGGGGATATCAATAACGATGGATTGCCCGATCTTTTTTTTACCGGTAACCAGGTGGAGAACCGGCTTTATCTCAATAAGGGGAATTTTCAATTCGAGGACATAACCGAAAAGGCCGGTATCCATAAGACCGGGAAATGGTCTACCGGTGTTTGTATGGCCGATGTGAATGGAGACGGCTGGCTGGATATTTATGTCTGCAATAGCGGTACGGTGAAGGGCGATAGCCGGCACAACGAGCTTTATATCAATAATGGCAATGGGACGTTTACCGAAAGGGCGGCGGAATACGGGATTGCCGACGGCGGGTATTCCACGCATGCCGCCTTCTTCGACTATGATCATGACGGCGATCTGGATCTTTTTTTATTGCGGAACGAGGCCAGACCGATTACCAGTTTCGATTTGCAGCACAATGAACGGCTGGTCCGGGATTCGCTTGGCGGGGATCGGTTGTATCGCAATGATGGCGGCCATTTTACCGATGTGAGCGCCGCCGCGGGTATCTATGGGAGTGTGATCGGTTTTGGTCTCGGGGTTAGTATCGGGGATGTCAACAAGGATGGCTGGCCCGATATCTATGTGTCCAATGATTTTTTCGAGCGCGATTATCTATACATCAATAACCGGGACGGAACTTTTCGGGAAGAACTGGAGAACCAGATGCATAGTATCTGTAATGCGTCCATGGGCGCCGATATGGCCGATCTCAACAATGATGGTTATCCCGAGATCTTTGTCACGGATATGTTGCCGCAGGACGAGTCGCGGATCAAGATCAATACGACTTTTGAAAATTGGGAGAGGTACCAGAGTGATCTGCGGGAAGGTTATTATCATCAATTTACCCGGAATACCTTGCAATTGAATAATGGGAATGGGACCTTTAGTGAGATCGGGCGGTATGCAGGCGTCGAGGCTACGGACTGGAGTTGGGGGGCGCTGATCGCCGATCTCGATAACGATGGGTTCAAGGATATTTTTGTGGCCAGCGGCATCTATAAAGACCTCACCAATGAGGATTATATCCGGTATATCTCGGATCAGCAGGTGATGAGTAATTTTTTGACCGGCGGTGACCGGGATTTCCGGAAGCTCATCGATCTTATACCTTCCCATCCCAGGTCCAATTATGCGTTCCACAATAATGGCGATCTGACCTTTACGAATAAGTCTGTGGAATGGGGGCTTGGGAAACCTGGTTTTGCTACCGGGTCCGCTTATGTCGATCTCGATAACGACGGCGATCTCGATCTGGTGGTCAATAATGTGAATATGCCGGCGTATGTCTTTCGCAATAACAGCCGCGAGATGCATCCCGGGAATCATTTTTTGAAGCTGGTGCTTGTGGGAATGGGAAAAAATACCGGGGCCATCGGGGCCAAGGCGACCGTCTATTATGATCATACGCTTTCCTACCTGGAGGAGCAGCCGATGCGCGGATTCGAGTCGACGATCGACAGCCGGTTGAATTTCGGGCTTGGGAAGGCTGAAGTTTTGGATTCGGTGGTTGTCGAGTGGCCGGGCGGCGGGAAGACGGTGATGCGCGGGGTAAAGCCCGATTCGATCCTGACCTTGTATGAAAAGGATGCGGTTCGGCCGGCTGTTGCCGGTGGGACCGACGGTTCCGGGCATGGCGGCGGGTTGCCGGTTACCGCTGGGAAATTGTTTATGCCTGTGGTGGTTGGCGGGTTGAATTTCGTCCATAAAGAAAATGAGTTTAATGATTTCAACCGGGACCGGTTGATCTTTCACATGTTGTCTACGCAGGGGCCGCGGATGGCGGTGGGGGATGTCAATGGGGATGGGCTGTCCGATGTGTATCTCTGTGGCGCCAAGGGCCAGGCCGGTGTTTTGTATGTACAAGGCGCCGCGGGACATTTTGTTTCTTCCGATACCGCATTGTTTGCTGCCGACAAAGAATGTGAAGATGTGGATGCTTTGTTCTTCGATGCCAATGGTGACGGGCACCCCGATCTTTTTGTGTGTAGCGGCGGGAATGAGTTCTCATCCAATTCTACGGGACTGATCAGCCGCTTGTATATCAATGATGGACATGGACATTTCACCAAGTCGCCGCAGCTATTGCCTTCGGCGGCGTTGTTTGAGAGTGCCTCCTGTGTCACCGCTGCCGATTATGATGGGGACGGCGATCTCGATCTGTTCGTTGGCGTTCGGTTGAAGCCATTTAGTTATGGGTATCCGTGTAAAGGATATCTGTTACAGAACGATGGACATGGGCATTTTACCGATGTAACGGCAGTCCTTGCACCTGATTTACTGAAGGCCGGAATGGTCACCGATGCAAAGTGGTTCGACTATGACCGCGATGGGAAGCCTGATCTTGTGATAGCCGGGGAATATATGCCTTTGCGGGTTTTTCATAATGAGGGGGGCAGGTTCAGGGAGACGACGGCGGCTTTACATCTGGATAGTAGTAATGGCTGGTGGAACCGGCTCGCAGTGGCCGATGTGAATGGAGATGGATATCCCGATCTTATCGCTGGTAACCATGGGTTGAATTCGCGGTTCAGGGCTAGTGTCGCAAAGCCTGTGTCGATGTATGTGAGTGATTTTGATGAGAACGGGACCGTCGAACAGATCGTGTGTTGTTATAATGGCGATTCGTCGTATCCCATGTGTTTGCGGCATGACCTGGTGGCCGCGTTGCCCTATCTAAAGATCAAATACCCGCGCTATGAGGATTATAAGGAACAGACTATTGCCGATATTTTTACGCCCGAACAGTTGAGTACGGCGGTGAAGCTGGATGCCTATGAGCTGCGGAGCTGTGTTTTTATGAATACCGGTAAGGGTTCCTTTGTGAAAAAGCCTTTGCCGATGGAAGCCCAGTTGTCTTCGTTGTATGCGTTGTTGCCCGGCGATTTTGACGGGGACGGGAAAATGGATATTATCGTGGGTGGCAATTTTTATGAAAGCAAGCCCGAGGTGGGCATCTATGATGCTTGTTATGGCTTGGTGCTGAAGGGTGATGGCAGGGGTGGATTTATCACCCTGCCCGAGCAACAGAGTGGCATCCTGATCAAGGGGGCGGTGCGGGATCTTGGGTTGTTGCACGAAAAGAAAAGGGATGTATTGGTCGCGGCGTTGAATAATGACAGTTTGCGATCTTTTTCTCAATTAAAAAAATAGTGATATGAATACTTACGATGCGATCGTTATCGGGAGCGGGATCAGCGGCGGCTGGGCGGCCAAGGAGCTGACGGAAAAAGGTTTGAAGGTCCTGATGCTGGAAAGAGGCCGGCCATTCGAACACATTAAGGATTACAAGAGTGCCAATAAGGATCCCTGGGATTTTCCACACAGAGGCAATGCCACCCTGCAGATGCAGCGCGACCGGCCTGTGCTTTCGCGGTATTGGGCGGCATATGGTACAGCGGCGCATGAGTACAATATCGATTACTGGGCGAATGAGAAAGATTGCCCCTATGTGGAGGTAAAGCCTTTTACCTGGTGGCGCGCCTACCAAATGGGGGGAAGGTCCATCCTTTGGGGCCGGCAGAGTTATCGTTGGAGTGACTTCGATTTCGGGGCCAATTTAAAGGACGGGATCGCGGTCGACTGGCCGATACGGTACAAGGATCTCGAGCATTGGTATACCCACGTGGAGACATTTGCGGGGATCAGCGGATCAAAGGAAGGGTTGCCTCATTTGCCCGATGGTAATTTTCTTCCACCCATGGATCTGAACTGCGTGGAGAAGGACGTGGCGCAGCGGATAAAGGATGCTTACAAGGGCCAGCGGCATATGTTTATCGGGCGGACCGCGAATTTAACCCAGGCGATCCCTGGACGAACTGCTTGCCAGTTCCGGAACCGTTGCTGGGAGGGGTGTCCATTCGGCGGGTATTTCAGTACCCAATCCTCCACGTTGCCGGCGGCTGTTGCGACGCGTAATCTAACCGTGCGGCCATTTTCCATTGTGACCCGGATCCTGTACGACAAGGACCGGAAGCGGGCCACGGGGGTAGAGGTGCTCGACGCCGAGACTAACAAGACGTATACGTTTAATTCCAGGATCGTATTTTTAAATGCTTCCGCGCTGAACAGTGCATGGGTGCTGATGAATTCGGCAACGGATGTCTGGCCGGAGGGGCTTGGCAGCAGCAGCGGGGAGTTGGGGCATAATGTCATGGACCATCACTATATGCTAGGGGCGAAAGGGTCCGTGGAGGGTTACGAAGATAAATACGTGTATGGGCGGAGGGCGAATGGATTTTATATCCCGAGGTTTGCGAATCTCTTTGGCGACAAACGCGACTTCCTGCGGGGCTATGGTTACCAGGGGAGCGCCAGCCGGGAAGGATGGAGCCGGGATGTAGCCGAGATGAGCATCGGAGCCGACTACAAGGAAGCCCTGACCGAACCCGGGCCCTGGGAGATAGGCGCTACCGGGTTTGGTGAGATCCTGCCCTATCACGATAACAAGATCACGCTTGACAAGAACGTGAAAGATAAATGGGGTTTGCCTGTGCTATCGATGGATGCCGGATTGAAGGAAAACGAACTGAAGATGCGAAAAGATATCGTAAAGGACCTGGTAGCGATGTTTGAGGCCGCCGGCGTAAAGAATATCAGTACCTGGGACAGCGATAAGTATGCGATCGGTCAGGGTATCCATGAGATGGGCACTGCGAGGATGGGCCGGGACCCGAAGACATCCGTCCTCAATGCACATAACCAGGTGTGGGATGCTCCGAATGTTTTTGTCACGGATGGGGCCTGTATGACGAGTGCCGCATGTCAAAACCCATCACTTACCTATATGGCTTTGACCGCGAGGGCAGTGGACTTTGCGGTGCATGAACTAAAGAAGCGGAATATTTGAGTTTGAGCAAATACCTTTTATATGTTCTTTTGTTTGCGATGGCCGGTTGTGGTAAGCGGCCGGCCCCAGCGTTTGTCTTGTTGCCGCCGGAGCTCACGGGGGTTCATTTTGTCAACAGGGTCGTCGATACCGACACCTTAAATAGCCTCGACTATCTCTATTTTTATAATGGAGGCGGGGTGGCGATCGGCGATTTCAACCGGGATGGACTGCCCGATCTTTATTTTGTTTCCAACCAGGGGAGCAATAGGCTTTATCTCAATAAGGGCGGATTTCGTTTTGAGGATATTACCGTCCGTGCCGGGGTGCAGGGGAAGGGGAACTGGAAGACCGGCGTGACGGTGGCCGATGTCAATGGCGACGGGTGGCCTGATATCTATGTTTCCGAGGTGGGTGGGTATAAGGGGTTCAAAGGTAGGAATGAATTGTTTATCAATAACGGGCCCGGTGCGGATGGCATCGTGACCTTTACGGAACGCGCCCGGGAATATGGGTTGGATGTGCTTGGGTTTAACACGCAGGCGGTATTTTTTGATTATGATCACGATGGCGATCTGGATGTCTTTATCGTCAATCACAGTGTCCACTCCAACGAGAGTTATCGGGATACCAGCGAGCGGCGAGTGCATAACGACGTGAGCGGGGATAAGTTGTTTCGCAATGACTCCGTCCCGGGCGGGCGGCATTTCGTGGAAGTGACGGCAGCTGCGGGGATCTATAGCAGTGTGCTTGGTTATGGGTTGAATGTAGTGGCAGGCGATCTCAACAATGACGGTTGGGACGACCTGTATGTCAGCAATGATTTTCACGAGGACGACTATTATTATTTGAATAATCGCGATGGGACTTTTTCCGAGATCAACCGGCGCGCTTTTGGTCATGAGAGCCGGTCTTCGATGGGGAGTGATATGGCCGATCTCAACAATGACGGCTGGCTCGATGTGATCACGCTGGATATGTTGCCCGACAAGGAAAAGGTGCTGAAGATCACGACGGGAGATGACCCGCCCGGTATTTACAATTTCAAGCTCGGTTATGGCTATCATTATCAGTATTCGCGCAACTGTCTGCAGTTGAATACCGGCGGAGGAATGAAGTTCAGCGAGATCGGGTTGTACGCCGGGGTAGCCGCGACCGACTGGAGCTGGAGTCCGTTGGCGGCCGATTTCGACAATGATGGACGAAAGGACATTTTTATTTCCAATGGGATCCAGCGGCGGCTCAACGATCTCGATGCGCTGAAATTCATGTCATCCGGGGCAGCTGCTACCGCTTTGCAAAATGGGCGGCTGGCCGATAGGACGATATTGGCGAAGATGCCGGCGGGGCCGGCCAGCTGTTTTATGTACCAGGGGACGGATAGTCTTGTATTTACGGATAGGAGTGCGGAATGGGGTTTTGATCATCCTGCGTTGTCCAACGGGGCTGCTTATGCCGACCTCGATAATGACGGTGACCTCGATCTTGTGGTCAATACCGTTAATGGTCCGGCGATGATCTACCGGAATGACCTTCCCCGGAAGGATCGGCACTATCTCGATATCGAGCTGCGTGGGCCGGCGGGGAATGTGTTTGGGATTGGCGCCAAAGTGGCGATCAGCATCCGGGGGAAGCCGCAGTATGGTTACTGTTCTGCAACGAGAGGTTTTGAGAGCGCCTCGCTGGTACCCGTTCATTTTGGGCTTGGGCGCGATACCCTGGTCGATACGTTGGAGGTGGATTGGCCGGATGGGAAGACGCAGACGTTGACCAGGGTACGGGGCGATCGCCGGTTGGTGGTGGATCACCGCGAAGCGGTAAATGGGCGTGGGCGGTTGTTGCCGAAGCAGTTCGCCGCGGGAGGTATGCTGCGGGAAGTTACAGATTCGATAAAGTTGTCTTTTCGTCCGGCTGATAATTCTTTTAACGATCTTACTCTACAGCCGTTGATGCCGCATCAAATGACCACGCGGGGGCCGAGGATGGCCGTCGCCGATATCGATGGCGATGGGCTCGATGATTTATTTATCTGTGGCGGGGTGAATCGGCCCGGTGTTCTATTCCATCAGGATGCATCCGGCAGTTTTATTCCCGTGGACACCGCGGTGTTTGCTGCCGATGCATTTTGCCCCGACGCTGACGCGGTATTTGCCGATGTCAACGGGGATGGGCATCCTGATCTTATCGTCGTGAGCGGCGGCAACCAATTTCCCGATGGGTCGGCCGGGTTGACGGACAGGGTTTATCTCAACGACGGGCAGGGACATTTCCATCGGGGGGGCGTGTTACCCGGTATTCCTGGGAACAAGGCTGTCGTCGTCGCTGCGGATTTTGACCGGGATGGGGATGTCGATCTTTTTGTCGGCGGGAGTGCTTATTATGACCGGATCGGGGAGTCGCCGATGTCCTATGTGCTCGTCAATGACGGAAAGGGAAAGTTTACGCTGGCTGACGAGACGAAGACGCCGGGGTTGTCACGGGTCGGCCAGGTTACAAATGCCGTGTGGACCGATCTGGATAGGGACGGTTGGCCAGACCTGGTGGTGGTGGGAGAATGGATGCCGGTGACTGTTTTTATGAATCAGGCAGGTCGGTTGGTGAACCGGACCGATGCGCTTGGGCTCGGTCATACTTCCGGGTGGTGGACGAGTATTTGTGTTGCCGATATCAATGGCGATGGGAAGCCCGATCTGCTGGCGGGTAACTGGGGTGAGAATTCGAAGCTGCGGGCTACTTCGAAATATCCGTTGAAACTATTTGTCGGCGACTTTGACAACAATGGCGTGGAAGACCCGGTGTTGGCCGTCGCTAAGGATGGCCGGTATTATCCCTTTCTTGGGAAGGATGAATTGGAGAAACAATTTCCGGCGTTGATCCGGAAGCGTTATACCACTTATGCCGATTTTGCCGGCAAGACGGTAGAGGAGGTCCTTGGGGATGGGGTTGATAGGGCCGTCGTGCTGAACGCCGAATGTCTTTCGTCGGTAATGCTGACCAATAATGGAGCGCGGGGTTTTGCGCTCACCCGGTTGCCCAAGGAGGCTCAGTGGTCGCCTGTGTTTACGTTTGTCACAGGGGACTGGAACCGGGATGGGGTAACCGATGTGATCGCGGCGGGCAATTTTTATGGGGTATTGCCCTATGAGGGCAGGTATGATGCCAGTTATGGAACAGTTTTGCTCGGCGAGAGGGGCAAAGGGTTTCATGCATTGCCGATGGATCAGTCGGGGTTGATGCTGGAAGGGGAGGTTAGGGATGGGAAGGTGCTGCGAACGGCGCGTGGGCCGTTGCTTGTCTTTTCCAGGAACCAGGGCGGGCCGGTTTTTTATCGGCCGCGGCTTTGAGCGCCGGCAACGACTTACACCATCAATTTGTATCCTTTACCATGCACATTCACAATCTTAACGGATGGATCAGCACTTAATCTCTTGCGGAGTTTGGATATCAAAACGTCCACATTACGGGTGATCACAACAACACCGTCATCCTCCCAGATTTCTTTCATCAGCAGGTCCCTCCCGACCACGTCGTTCTGGTTTGACACAAGTATGCTTAGTGCTTTCCCTTCTTTAACGGAGAGCTCGATGATTTCGCCGTTAAGGCTGAGAATTCCTTTTGATTCGAAGAATACAAAATTTCCCACCTTTTTATAAGCAGTGATAGCCGGAACCGATTCGGTTTTCCCTGAAAGCGATTCATCAACTTTTTCCTCCAAAAGCCCCCGGGATTCTGAAATACCATTCCGTCCGCGCGCGAAATAAAGCCCTGCAAAAACTACCGGGATAAAGGCAAGCAGAAGCCAACCGTAGTTAAATGATTTTTTTGCGGGGAATGAGATCTCAATTACATAACAGCCTTTTTTCTGTATGCGCCCCCGGCAGGGTTTCAAATCGCCACGGGCTGTATTTACTTCATAGGCAAAAATGGTCTGGTTTTGATCGCATTTATTTACGCTTACCGTATAATCTCCCGGCCAGTCCGTTTTAGCCAGTTGCTGATGCACTATGCTTATTAATGTATCGGGGATGAATCCGAAACTGTTCTCAAAGGATATCCGGTAGGTGTTATCATTGACTGTTGTAATCGGCAATACCCGGGACGTTGAATCGTTGGAATGAAGCAATACCTGATGCCCGATATTACGAAGTACAATCTCCAGGTGCTTATCAGGATACTCATTGCTCTTTTTTACAAAAGCCAAAGCAATTGCCACCACGGATATTGAAAGTACCGCGAAAAAGGAGTATTGCTTCATACTCATAAAGCTAAGCATGGACCACTAATGTAAATCGATTTTAAACATGATTTACAAACGTTTTACGCATCTTTTACATCTTTTTTACCGCTAAAAATCTTCCTGGTCGTCGACGCCGGATATCTTTACTTTATTGCTTCACCCAAAAAAACTTATAGCTATGAAATTTTATATCCTTGCTTTTTTGCTCCTTTTCACGGTAGTCTCCTATTCTCTTCTCCCGGATAGCCATTCAAGCCCAAAGATCGTTTTTAGATCTACAGATGGCGGACAAACCTGGCAGGACATCAGCAAAGGACTGCCCGAAAATCTGCAGGCAGACAGTATCCGGGGAAATACCTTCTTTGTAAATGATAAAGGGTTGTTTTTAAGGGTTGGAAACGGACTCTATCAAAGTGCAGCAAGTGTCACGGCTCCTTTTTGGACCAAAGAGATTTCCCCTGACGAACGCAGCAGCATTGCCCCCGTTAAGTCCGGGATAGTCGCCAACAATTACTGGGTTATAAATTGGAAAAAGACAAACGGAACGAGCGTATGGTCGACGGTATTCGAAAAATTTCAGGGGGCAGGACTGCGCGCTTTTGAGACTGCCGGAGGTACAATTTTCATCAGCACCGATCAACGCCTTTTCAAAACGACTAACGATGGAAAAACCTGGAAACTTGTCCATACCGGAGGCTTTGTGGGGAATTTGGCAGAGGCGAATGGCGTACTGATGGCGGTCAGTTGGAAAAGTATAATAAGATCGGTGGATAACGGCGAAAACTGGGCGGTGGTCGACAGTGCGGGCGGTGCGGCTTTCGATGTAAAACAGTTCAGAGGTGGATTCGTTGCTATCACTTCTAGTTCAGGGGTGAACTCGCCTACTACCAGCAGGCTAAGGACATCCTCGGACGGCGGTAAAACCTGGCAGCCCATTGAAGCCGGCCTTCGGGACAAAGTTGTTATTGATTCAATATGGCGGACCTGGAATGACCGCCCTCGGATGAAAGCCTTCATGGCTCCAATTATCCAGGTTGGTGAAAGCTACTTTTTTACTCGCTACGACGGCATTCTCAGATCATCAGACAAAGGGCAAACATGGCAATTAGCACTTCCTTCCGTACAAAAGAAGGTCTTCAATATATTTGTTTCGGGCAACGTGATCTATGCTATACGCCACAAGGCGGGATGTTGAAAACTCAGATTAACATTCATGCTTTTGCTTCGCCGCCAAAAATTTACTGGCAAGTATGCAAAAAGGCCGCGTGAGCGGCCTTCTAAATGAGTGAACTTCAGCTCCCCCAATTGGACAATTATCTAACCAGTTGATCGATGAGCTGATAGCTTTTAGTGAATTATAAATACGGAGTCATATTTCAAAAATTGCAAAACACGTACGAGTGTTTGTCACGATTCACACAAACTCGTACGTAAAAGTGGTAAATATTACCAAAACACGTACAAGTTTTTGTAAATTTGAGGTATGGAAAGGAATGAATTAGGTTATTTGAAAGAATGGAGTCATTCTAAAAGCCGCAAACCATTGATAATCAGGGGAGCTCGTCAGACGGGGAAAACTTGGCTTATGAAAGAGCTGGGGAGAACAAATTATAAGAAAGTGGCATATATAAATTTTGAGAGTAATGCCAACCTAAAAAACCTTTTTACAGGGAATTTTGATATTCAACGTATCATACTGGCTCTTGAAATTGAAACGAAAATAACCATAGAGTTAGATAACACCCTGATCATTTTTGATGAAATTCAGGAAGCTCCGGGAGCCTTGACTTCTTTAAAATATTTCCAGGAAAATGCGCCGGAATATCATGTCATAGCCGCAGGTTCTTTATTGGGAGTCGCCTTAAATCAGCGTACTTCGTTCCCAGTCGGAAAAGTCGACTTTCTTGACCTTTATCCCCTGACGTTTATAGAATTTTTAACGGCTCTGAATGAGCAGTCATTGGTTGATCTGTTAAAAAAACAAGATTGGCTTTTGATCACTCAATTTAAAAGCCGGTATATCGAAAGGCTTAAGCAATATTATTATGTAGGGGGAATGCCAGAGGCCGTTTATACTTTTTCACAGAACTTCAACTTTGAAAAAGTAAGAACTATTCAGCGGCGCATACTAATTGCCTACGAACAGGATTTTTCGAAGCACGCCCCTATTCAAATCGTGCCCAGGATCAGGATGCTTTGGAATTCCATACCCGCACAACTTGCAAAGGAGAACCGGAAATTTATTTACGGACTTATTCGTCAGGGTGCGAGAGCGAAAGATTACGAATTAGCCATGTCCTGGCTGATTGACTGCGGTTTAATCCATAAAGTCAATAATGTAACCAAGCCTTCGATCCCTTTAAAAGCATATGAAGACATAGGGGCGTTCAAGTTATACCTTGTGGATATTGGACTATTATCGGCAATGGCAGACTTAGATGTACAAACAATCCTTACCGGCAATGATTTGTTTGAAGAATTCAAGGGAGCTTTGACAGAACAATATGTTTTGCAGCAATTGATTACGTCAAGGGATATTACTTGTTATTATTGGTCTCCGGAAAATGCACGTGCAGAAGTTGATTTCTTGTTACAATTGAAAGGGAAAGTAATTCCGTTAGAGGTCAAAGCAGCTGAAAATCTGCAAGCAAAAAGTCTCCGGATTTATTATCAAAAATATGAACCCGACCTGGCGGTAAGAACATCTTTATCCGATTACCGAAAGGAGGATTGGATGACCAATTGGCCATTGTATGCGATTAGCGAATTAAATAACTAAAATATTTTGAAGCAATTTTTTCAGGGGTCAAAAGTAAAACTGTTATATCCGGAGCTTGTAAAAGCTGGGGGACTTGATTGTTCCTGCTGGACTTCTGGAAAAATATGCGGAAGAAGCGCTTTGGATTGTTAAGGCCAACTTACCTGATGATATTATGCCAGCTCGAAAAGGGACGGCCTTTTGGTGGGGCATTTCTGAATGAAAAAGCCCGCAAGACATGCATCTTTGCGGGCCTCGCTGCTCCCCCAACTTTACCAATATCTAACCAATCGATCGTGGATTTGATCGCGTTTAGTCAATTGGCTGCATAAAAAGCTGCATTGCTGATATCTCATCTTCAAAAAGTTCTTAAAGATAAACCTGGCTTTTGGTATATTTCAAGGTTTATAAACCCTGAATTTAGATTAATTTAAGGTTTATATGCCCCGATTTTCACTAAATTTGGGCTTAAATCTTACCAATTGATAGAACGATATATATATCAACAGATTATAGATAATCTATTTAAAGGCAAGGCCATTATAATAACGGGACCCAGGCAAGTAGGGAAGACTACACTTCTGCGGGCTATTATGAAAGAGTCGGAAAGCAAAGTGTTGTTTTTAAATTGCGATGAACCTGATATCCGGCCATTGTTGGAAAATGCCAGCTCTACTACTTTAAAAGCCCTGATCGGAGACAATTTATTAATATTGATAGATGAAGCCCAAAGAGTTAAAAATATTGGACTTACATTAAAGCTCCTGGTTGATAACTTCAAAGAAATACAAATAATAGCTACTGGCTCCTCTGCTCTCGAACTCGCAAATGAAATAAATGAGCCTTTAACCGGGCGAAAGCGAGAATACCATTTATACCCGTTCTCCACAGCCGAAATGGTCGCAAATAGCTCTGTCTTACAGGAAACGAGGCTACTCGAACAACGAATGATCTATGGCTTTTATCCTGACATCGTTAATTCACCCGCAGAAGCGCAGGCAAACCTGCTGGACCTTGGCAACAACTACTTGTACAAAGATGTCCTTTCATTACAAGACGTGCGCAAACCTGCTTTATTAGAAAGGCTATTGGTTGCACTTGCTTTGCAAATAGGAAATGAGATTTCCTTTACTGAAATTGGGCAAACTATAGGTACGGACAATAAGACAATTGACAGGTATGTGGAATTGCTGGAAAAATGCTTCGTTGTGTTCCAATTAGGAGGCTTTAGCCGCAATCTTCGCAACGAAATCAAAAAAGGCAAAAAGATATATTTCTACGACAATGGTATCAGAAATGCCATTATAAAAAATTTTTCTCCACTATCTCTGCGGCAGGATATAGGTGCGTTGTGGGAAAACTTTTTGGTGAGTGAAAGGAAAAAAGCCAATCATTACGCCAATCACTATGTGAACAGTTATTTTTGGCGTACGCATCAGCAGCAGGAAATTGATATGATTGAAGAAACAGGCGGCAAACTATATGCGTGGGAATTCAAGTGGAATGAAAATGCGAAAGTGAAAATCCCGGATTCTTTTCTTGACGCCTATCCTGGAAGTATAACAGGAACAGTAAACCGGCAGAATTATATGGATTTTTTGAACTTTTAGTATATATAAAATAAAAAAGACCGCTGAAATAGCGGCCAAATGCGGTGGGCCCCGGGACTCGAACCGGGCTCTGGCCTATTATAATTAACACGCGACATCAATGACAGTTAGGTTGTCAACCCACCTCCGAGGACAACGGGACCCATCATTCCAATCAAATTGGTTACCGAATAAGTAAGGATAGTTCCAATAAATAGATGTACATAAACAGCCTTAAAAATTTCCATAAAATTCAATTTTTTATAGTGAATAATTAAATGGCTAAGTATGACAACTATAACCTCATTCAAATGCCACGAATTAAAGAACGAGACCAGACTTTCCAGAAGTTTAACTTAAAAAACTAATCCTTAAGTCAAAAGCCAGCAAATGCTGGCTTTTCGGTGCTCCCCCTGCTGGACTTGAACCAGCGACCCTCTGATTAACAGTCAGATGCTCTAACCAACTGAGCTAAGGAGGAATATGTTTTTGCCCCAAAAGGGGCTGCAAAAATAGGGAAAATCCATCTTTAAAGAACAGGAAAAGCGAAAAAATATCCGGCTTTTTTGGCGGCAGGACGCGAGCTAAAGCCATTTAAACATCCCGCCTTCCTCGATCCCGAGATACACACCGTCTTCGCGCAGCTCCACGGGATAGGTCTTGAGCTTATAGCCATCGCCATTGGCCTCGCGGCCATTCTTTAGGTTGAACTTCATCGAATGAACCGGGCACACGAGACGGCAGGAGCCATCGACATAGCCGTCGAGGAGGGGAGCGCCGGCATGGGGACAATGGCTGGCAAAACCGTAGAGCTCGTCGCCCGCCTGAGCAATGCAGTAACTCTTGCCGTCGACTTCGACCTGGGAGACCTTGCCGGCCGTCCATTTGATGTCGGCGACCTTCTCGGCGATCTTATGCCATTTGTAACGCTTGATAAAACCCATCAGTAAAGATATTCGGTTTTGTAGGGATAACGATCCTTATACAGCTCTTTAACCTTGTCGAGGATCGTGCGGCGCAAGGTGTCGATATTCCGGCGTTCCGTGGCCGAAATGAAGACGCAGTGGCCATTGGTCTCGCGTTCCCAGCGCGCGCGGAGCTCGCTCATGATCTCCTTTTTTACGTTTTCCTCCAGCCAGGGATCGAAGGTGTTCGCCTCGTATTTGTCGATCTTATTAAAAACAACCAACATGGGTTTGTCGTAGGCATTCAGCTCCTGAAGGGTTTTATTTACCACCCCCAATTGTTCCTCGTAACC
>Ga0134128_10003829_pt1 | contig 18456 bp, 30 predicted proteins | sample KB31754_FD_96462 | JGI IMG/M metagenome (GOLD analysis project Ga0134128, IMG submission 96462) | Terrestrial soil microbial communities with excess Nitrogen fertilizer from Kellogg Biological Station, Michigan, USA - KB3-175-4 | ecosystem: Environmental > Terrestrial > Soil > Unclassified ... | reverse complement strand
TGCTATTCGTGAAAGTGGTGCTGTGGAACAGGATGCAGATGTGATCATGATGCTGTGGGGACCAAGTGATGAAGATAAGGATAAAGATCCTGCCATTAGCGGGAAAAGAAAAATCAGGATTGCCAAGCAAAGGAATGGCGTATTGAAAACTGAGGAATTGAATTTTAAAAATGAGATTCAGTTGTTTGAAAAGATAGAAGAATTGTTTCCTACCCAGGCGGGGAACTGGAAAGCTGTAAAAGATCTTCCGGCGCCAAAAAATTATTATGATGTTGAGAATGATGCGGATGAGGCACCTTTTTAAAATATTATTTAATTAAGATTTATCAAAAACAAAAAATCATGAACAGATTTAATCAAAAAATAGCTAATGAAATTGCCCAAAAGCAACTGGATCATACTATTGATTGTGTAATTGGTGCTACCGACCCTGATTATCATTTGTCAGATGATATAGGTGAATATGAGCAGAATTTTGAAGAAGATTTACAAGAGAAAGGAATTCATCCAACCCCTGTAAAAATAGAAGCTATTAATAAGCAATACCAACGATTGGTAGATAAAGCTATTAAGTCCTTGAAAAAATCGCAAACGGCAGACTGAATGCTGTGTTGTTTTAAAAAACTGCATTTATGAAAATAAAAATCATTTACGGGTGCGAAAGCCGCGGAGATTATGACAGCAAGTACCTGGTGAGATATACTTTGATAGATACCAAAAACTTCCAGGTGTGCCTTCATATTTTCCACAGGTCGGACGCAGATGAACACCATGATCATCCATGGCCGTTTGTTTCAATTATTCTATGGCGTGGATATTTTGAAGAAACGGTGAAAGGAAAAAAGAGAATGTGGCCAGGCATGATCTTATTCAGGAAAGCCACACACCGGCACCGTGTGGAGCTGGTAAATGGAAAGAAAGCCGTAACGCTGGTAATAATGGGAAAGCGGAAAAGACATTGGGGATTTTATACAGCTGATGGATGGCAGCTATGGACAAAATATTTTAAAGAAAGAGGTTGCTGAGATGAAAGATAGAGAACTGATCAACATTATTGCCGAACAACTGATAAATGAGTTTCCTGATGTGAAGATTGAAAACGTGTATGAAAAGGCAGGGCGACTTTATAAGATCATGCGATTGAAACAACGGCTGCCGGAAATAAAAAAAGCAAAGGAGGCTTTGGAAAAATTGCTGGATGTTTTGTAGTGGACGAACAAAAGATAGTAAACGAACAAAAAATAAATATTATGAAACCTGGTAAAATAACAGCACAAGAATTCGAACAGGAATTTAAAGAGTTAAATATCTATCTCGATGATATTTACGATTACTATACAAGGCGTAAAGGTAAAGATGTGGGTAATTTGTGGATTCAATTTTCTGATAAATTTTCAGCTTTTAAAGAACGACTTGTAAATGAAAGGAAAGATAAACTTCCTTTAGAATGGTCGCCTGTTGAATCTGAAAAAAAATGGCAAGAGGAGCAATTTAAAATTTTGTTCCCAAATATTGAAAACGACCAACCAGATTGGCAACGATTGAATTTCTTTATTGAAGCGGCTTTAAAATATTTAGAAAAGAACGAAAGGAAAGATAATGTAGGTGTTAATGATGCTATTGAATTTGCTATTTATACGAATGATAAAGCGTGGTTTGATGAGGACACCGGATTATGGAATCTTCATGATGAAGAAGCCGATCCGTTTAGATTAACAAGTGGAGAAATGTATCAACAATTTAAACTTTATTCACAACCCCAACAAAAAGAAGTTGATGAAGAAATAACAGCACCTTCTTTTGAAGAATGTCCAAAATGCCACCATAGTTTATGTATTTGTGAAATAAAAGGAACGATTTAACCACATAAATAAAAACAAAAATGACAAAAGAACAAGTATTTGAAACAGTAAAAAACATTATCGAAGAAAAAGGATTTGAGAGGGTAACCCCTGAAAGTCCCTTCGATGAATTAGGCATTGATAGCCTTGATCTTGCAGAAATAGAAATGGAAATTGAAGTACAATTAAAAATGTCAATTCCTGATGAAAAAAGTTGCGTATCAGAAACCGTAAATGAATTAGTAGGAATAGTTTATGAAATATTAGAAGAAGTTTCACAAAATAAATAAAAACAAGATGACACGCAAAGGGAAAATAAATGTTGAAAAGGCAATCCAGATGCTAATTCATGTAAAGGAAAAGAAAGGCAACGGTGAAGATGTTGAGGCGGGGTTAAATTTAGCCATGATGTATGTTTCTAATGCCAAAGAACTTAAAAGAAAAGTAAATCTTTCACAGCAAGCAAACAAATAATCTGAAACTTTCTTTCTATGAATAAATATCGCTACATCATTGGAGTTGATACCGGTGTGAACACTGGCATTGCTGTTTGGGACCGGAAATTAAAAAAATTTGAAATCATTCAAACCGTGGCCATTCATAAAGCAATGGAATTTGTTTCTGTTTTCTCCGCTAAAGAAGAAAAGTGTTTTATCCGCGTGGAAGATGCCAGGAAAAGAACCTGGTTTGGAAAATCGGGAAGGGAGCAGCTGCAAGGCGCCGGATCAGTGAAGCGTGATGCAAAAGTTTGGGAAGATTTTCTTACTGACCTGGGAGTTGCCTTTGAAATGGTGGCGCCAAAAGATAATAAAACGAAACTGGATGCAAAGAAATTTTGCATGATCACGGGATGGAGGGAAACAACTAATGAGCACGGCAGAGATGCAGCGATGTTGACGTTTGGATTTTGATTATAAAAAGAAAGGTTTTCCTGTTTTCTGTTCGAAAAGTTCTTTTGATATTGGCTGAACATTTTGAATAGTAATTACTGATGCAGGATGCAGATCAAAAACTGTTTTTGTTTGTTCTTTTATATCCGCAACATCGTAATCAGGAAGGGAGGTAAAATAATAACCCTCTCCCTGGTCCAAAATTTCCTTGCCACTTATTTGTGTCCAATGATAACTAAAAAAATTGCAGTCCATAATTTAAATTTTAATAAAAATATGAAAGTAATCTCACTACTCCAACCTTGGGCGACATTAGTTGTCATCGGTGCAAAAAAAATTGAAACACGTTCCTGGAACACAAAGTTTCGCGGACCAATTTTAATTCATGCAAGTGCCAGTAAAAAAACTTATTGCAGAGATTTGATGCTTGATTTTCAGCAGGAGTTTTCAGAGTTAAATCTACCGTCCTATAAAAATCTTCCATTCGGCGCTATTATCGGGAAGGTAGATTTGAAAAGTACCGTAGAAAGCCAATTTTGTTTTTTCGGAAATGAATTTTCCACGGATTCAACTGATAATATTACGCATGTAATTACTGAACAGGAATTGGCTTTCGGAGATTATTCTCCAGCTCGTTACGGCTGGCTGCTTTCTGATCCTGTTTCTTTCAAAGACCACCATTACCCGGTTAAGGGTTCCCTTGGCCTTTGGAATTTTGAACCGGAGATCTGTTTACAATGTGGCTGTACCGGTGAAGACGCTTGCGTTCATCCGGATTTTGGCCCTTGTTGGTGGGAGGAAGAAAATTTATGCAGTCATTGCGCAATGAAACTCAAACAAAAAATAAAATGATCACCGCAAACGGATATTCTAAAGACCCCAACATTATTCCTGAAGGAATAGTGATCACATTTGGAAAAGAGATGATGCAAGAGCAAGGTGGCGCAAAATTGTTTCTTACAACCTTTATTGAATCAATGAACACGCATGAAGAAGGAGCTTATTGGATGCACAAATGTTCCAATCTTCCGGCAATGGAAGTGGACATTGTTTATATCATTGTTCTAAACAGGTTGTGGGCAAAAGTTTATTCCGGCGGATATAAACGTAACCCGAAAGATGTATTTGGATATTCAGCCGATGGAGTAGAAAAAATAATTGATTGGAACCACATCGTTCTTTCCGGCCCTATTTTAAAATGTTCTTTTAAAAGGGCGTTGAAAGGATTCCAGGGATTCAGATATTGTACAAAACTTTTTTAAAAATAAAATAACGGAAAACAGTTTCGAGTATTTTTACTTTTTTTTTATTTTTTTTTAAATAATTGAAAAAAGATTTTATTATTTCAATTATTAATTGTACTTTTACTCTATCAAATTTTATTATAATGCAAATGGCTCCGGAGCAGGAGCATAAAGAAAAATAAAGTCGCAAAATAAAATGGCATTAGCAAATCAAATCGGTCTTTCAAACAATTACGTTAGCGAAAGACATTACTACGCATCTCAGGAAAAATTCACAGCCGGTGAAGCCGCAAAAATCCTCTCAAAAAAATTAGGCAAAAAGATTCTTGCCAAGGAATTAGTATATGGTTATAAATTATTAAATGGCTGTGAACCAGAATGGCATCATGCCGGATTTTATAAAGCAAGTGGAAAAAGCACAATGGGAAGAACATTCTTTTTTACTGAAGAAAATATCGAGGATTGTGCTGCAAAATGGGACCAGGTTTCTGAAATAGAATCAGAAATCAAAGCTGAAGAAGTAAGAAAAGAAACTTCAACAGTTCGCGGATTTTACTACGCCTGGGATCATGATTACAGCGGTAGTTACGGTAAAAAAAGAAATTACAAAGTACTTGACGTTTACGAAGGATCTGAAGCCAACTGCCCGCGTAATTTTACAGCTTGCGACCCGACAGAATTTGATTGTGCTAAATTATTTTCCGGCAGAAAATATTATGGATGGGATGAACCAAAAGCTTCCGAATTTTCTTCTGAAATTTATGACGAAGAAATTACCAGGGTAAAAGAAATTGAATTAAGAAAAACAGCAGAAGAAAAGAAAGAGAAAGCTATCGTGAAAGCTTCCGTTAAAATGATCAAAAATCTATCAGAAGAAGAAAATTCAATACTTATCCTTTTACTAAAAGATGGCGAATGGAATAAAAATGAGAAAGTAGCAAAATTGAAAAATAAAGAAATGGGAGAAGAAATTGCAAGGCTTCCGTATTCCACCAGACAACAAATTTTGATAATTTTATCAGAATGTCTAAGCCAGGAAGAATTGATTGAATCTGCTAAGGAGATGTTTAAAAAATACTCAGTAATTGATTTGAAAAATAAAATTAAAGATTTGAAAGCGAATGGTTGTGACACAACTTTATTTGCTTGGAAACAATTGGGTTGCATTCATCCTGCCCCTGCAGAAGTTGCGGAAGCAAAAAAAGTAAGCGGTTTATCTTGGAATCAATTCATTCATACGATTTAATGGAAAAAAACAAAATTTAAATGAACGATAAAATTAAATCCGCTCGCCAACAACTGGGGATGTTTTTTAAAGAACGTCGCGAAGAAATGGGCCACAAGGAAGAGTACCTGGCAAAACAGCTTGATATTACAGTCAATACAGTAAAAGGAATCGAAACCGGAAGGTTTGCATGGGATATTGACCTTCATTTAAGAATCTGCCAAGCTCTTGAAATAAAGCCTTATTTCTCGGCCACACAGCCTCCTGATCAGGAAGATTATAAATTAAGAAAAGAAGATGATCCGGAACGTTATCATGGCTTTTATTGTGCTGATAATTTGCTCCTCTATCCGGGCGAAGTAGCTATAATTAAATTAACCCATCCGCGTTTATTTGTTCGCTTTAATTATGCCGTAAGTTTTTTCAGCAGCTTTGAAGATTGGGTGGCCAATCAAACAGATCTTCAATGGCTTGATGAAGATGATAAACCCAATACTGATGAAGAAATTGAAGAAATATTAACCGATTGCTGGAATTTTTTAGCCTTGCAGGAAAGAGAGGAAGATCGACTGGCAGATGAGCGGGAAGACGAAAACCTTTAAACTAATAAGTTTTAAGAAATGAAAACAGATTTAAGAAAATATAACGGAGGCCAACGGAATAATTCTGGTCGCCAAAAATTGCCGAATGAAGAAAAGAAAACACCGGTTGCCTTTCAGATCAAAAAAAAGTACATCAAAGAAGCAAGGGAACTAATTCAACCATTGGTTGATAAGATTAATAACAAGCCATAAATGCAAGACGGAGTATGATGAATTAAAATAAAAAGATCTGTTGCTTTACTTCAACACTATTTCATCTCCCAGAAGAAAAGCTTCATTGAATTCAATCATCTCAAGAAGATTGACAACGCCTCTTCTTTTCGTGAATGTGTGTGCTTTCTGTACAAATTCACGCTTTGGAATGGGGTCTTTTGATAATAATGGCGACAAGGAAGTTAGCTGAGCTGTAATTATGTTCATAAAATGGGTTTTCTATTTTTCATAATAATTGTGCCAAAAGTTTTCATATAAACATATTTTTATTATTTGATGTTTTGGTAAAGAAATTCTTTACTTTTGATGTCACAACATGACGGATAATGGAGACAGCCACGCTAACTTCACGTGTAATCAAAACAGAACTGATCGAATGGCGGAAATTAAAGTTCATTCAGCAGGAAACCTTTAAGGAGTTTGGCTCGGAAGCAAAAAACAAATTAAAGACTTCCATTCTTTCCAACCAATTTACACAACCTTTTTATGTTTGGCAGGAACCGTCAACAGGTGACATTTTCTGTTTGGACGGAAAACACCGGACCAATATTCTTGAAATTTTGGTGCAGGAAGGCAACTATGTTCCTGATTTACTGCCGGCAACATTCATCGATTGTGCTAACAAAAAAGAAGCCGCGGAACTGGTATTGATTTATTCATCCATTTATGCAAAAATCACCCAACAAGGCTTGTTCGACTTCATTGAAATGTATGATATCAGCCGGGAAGAAATGAAAATGACGATAGATCTTCCGGAATTTGATATGCTTGACTTTGACAACATGTTTAAAGAAGGTTTGAACACTTTCAACCCGCAATCCCTCACTGATAAATTCGTCATTCCTCCGTTTAGCATCTTTGACAGTCGCCAGGGATATTGGCAAGACCGCAAAAAAATATGGCATCAGTTATTCAACAGCCAGGAATCGAGAGAAGATATTGAGCTGATCGCAAAAAGCGGACAATCATCTGCGGTATATGAGCTACGAAATAACATGCGCAATTCATTAGGAAGGGAGCCGGAATGGGACGAGATCATTGCGGAAGCAAAGCGAAGGAAGATGCACATTTATGAAGGCGCCAGTGTGTTTGATCCGGTATTGACTGAAATCTGTTACCGGTGGTTTTGTCCCGAAAAGGGAACGATTCTGGATCCGTTTGCCGGAGGATCTGTAAGAGGAATTGTGGCCGGAATACTTGGATGCCCCTATTATGGAATTGATTTAAGAGAAGACCAGGTTCGGGCAAACAGGGAACAGGCAAGTAAACTTTCCCTGAGTAGTACGCCAACGTGGCTTACAGGCGACAGTAGTAAACTACTTTATGAAATGGAAGTTTTTGCTGATTTCGTTTTCTCCTGCCCTCCGTATCATGATCTAGAACAATACAGCGATGATCCGGCTGACCTGAGCAACATGTCTTATGAAAAATTCATTGAGGTTTATGAGGAAATTATTATCAAGTCTTTAGGTAAATTAAAAGACAATCGTTTTGCATGTTTCGTTGTTGGCGACATCCGGGATGATAAAGGGTTTTACAGAAATTTCGTGAGCGATACGATCAAAGCTTTTCAAAGAGATTCTGATTGCCGGTTGTACAACGAGATCATACTGATCAACGTGGCCGGCTCGCTTCCTATTCGAGTAGGAAGGCAATTTGAAAACAGCAGAAAAGTTGGAAAAATGCATCAGAATGTATTGGTTTTTTACAAAGGTGATCCGAAGAAAATAAAAGAAGAATTTCCAGAAATAAAGGTGGAAAAATACTTGCAAGAGTTGAATAATCAACCCAATATTGCAATGTCCGTTATTGATTAACAGATGGGATTTAAGATGTATTTTTTTCTTTTATAAAAAAGATTTTTGAGAGGTTTTTACCCGAATAAAAACCACTGAAAAAACAAAGCGGTGGCGCCTGACGGTAGCCACCGTACCGGTTCATAATATTTTAATTAATTTGTTGCTCTAAATCAAAATTATGGAGCTGCAACAAAAAATGGTGATCATGACAGAAACCGCACAACTTCTTATCGACATGATTCAAAGAAGAATGAACGGCAGGTTTAGCGTTCTAAATTCATTGCATTCAACGCCGCTTGACAACATTTCCAATGAAGTAAAAATGATGCGCGAGATTGAGGCAAAAGCTGTTCGCGCCGTGATGCAGGAACAATCTGATATCATTGACATTATCAATGCTCTTTTTCCAAATGTAAAAGTTGCTCCGCCGATTCCTGTTCCTGTCGTGGAAATTCCGGATGATGATAATCAAGAGATCAGGGAGGTTAAGAAATCCTCTGTAAAAAAATCAAAGCCAAAACCAAAAAGCAAGAAAGCAAATGCCGCTGCTAAGTAAACTTGAATATGAGAAACGCATTCGCATTGTTCAGGAATGGATATTAGAGGACTATGCCGCCTCTGATATCATTGTTCAAATAAACAGTCAATGGGGAGTAGAGGAACGCCAGGCGCAGCGGTATATCAAAGAAGCACGCAAAAGGTGGACGCTTGACCGCGACATGCTGATCGAGCACAAAAGAAAACAAAAGGTTGAGTCGCTGAAAAAACTGAAACGATCACTGTTAGCACGCTATAAGGGAACGCCGGATGGCATTAGGGCAACGATGATGGTGGAAAATAAAATTATTTTATTGGAGCAATTGGAGCCGGCAAAGAAACTCGAAATATCCGGCAAAGAGGGACAGCCAATCCGAATAAAATTGGGGAAAGATTTAGAAGATGAAACTTATGAGTAATGATTAGGTTAAATAAAAAGTGGTACAATCCACTTTATTTTATTTTAAACCAGATTATTAAGGATACTTCGATCCGAACAGTGCTTATTTATGGTGGTAAATCTTCTGCAAAGACTGTTTCTATTTGCCAGCTACTTGTAAAAGAGTGTTATGTCAAACAAGCTAATTCAATTGCTTACAGAAAAGAATCCGTAATAATTCCCACAACCTTAAAGAAAAGTTTTAACCTGGCGATTGACAATCAATATCTTCATCCAGCATTTGAAAAACAAGACAGAAGATATTTGTGCACATCGGCAGGAAATGGAATATCTGAAATCGTATTAAAAGGCTTGGATGATCCTGAAAAAGCAAAAGGCCTTGAATCTTACAAATATGTTTATTTAGATGAGTTGAACCAATTTCAACAAACAGAATTCGAGCAGTTTAATTTATCATTGCGCGGTATCGAGGGTCAAAAAATATTCGCAAGCTGGAATCCCGTAGATTCGAATAGCTGGGTAAAAACCGACCTGGTAGATATGTATGAATTCACCGAAACCGATAAATTCGGAAAACTCCCATCAGAAAATTCTTTTGTAAAAATTTCTAGCTGCGGGAAAGTAATTTTAATAAAAACAACCTATCTGGATAATTATTGGGTATGTGGTTCTCCGGACGGTTCTTATGGTTATCGTGATGAGAATTTAATTGCTGAATATGAAGGTCTTGCCACAAAAAACGCTAACAGTTATAAAGTAAATGTACTGGGAGAATGGGGCAAAACAGTTTTTGGCGGTGAATTCCTAAAATGTTGGAGAAGTGAAACTCATGCCGGTAACTACCCTTATGATTCCCGACAGGCGATTTACTTATATTTTGACGAAAACGTGAATCCTTATTTTCCATGCGGTTTTTTTCAGGTTGGCAGAGATTTAAAAAGTCCAAGGCTAATTGATATCATTGCAGCCGAAAACCCTAACAATAAAATTAGCTGGATGTGTCGAGAAATTTCAAGAAAATTAATAGAATGGGGACATGCTGAACGGGTTTACATTGGCGGTGATGCAACCAGCCAGAAAGAAGATGTAAAACTTGAAAAAGGAGATGATATGTTCAGGCTCATTATGAATGGGCTCTCTCAATTTAAACCAGAAAGAAAAACAACGAAATCAAATCCTTCAGTTAGAATGTCGGCAGATTTTTTCAATTCAATTTTAGAGGGAGCCGTGCCGGGAATGTCCTTTGGCGTAAATATTAAATGCAGAAAAGCTATTTTAGATTTTGAAAATACCAAAGAAGACAAGAACGGTAAAATTGATAAAAAAGCAGTTACAAATCCAATCACCAAAATTTCCTATCAGCCTTATGGCCATTTCGTTGATTTAACCCGTTATTTTTTAGCGAATACTTTTGCCGAAGAATATGAAAGATATCAGCGTGGCAATAAAATCTTTGCGCCGGTTGTCGGTAAGAATTTTTCTAAAAACACATATTAGATTATATTGCTTAAAAAAAATGAAAACAATTATACTTTTTTCCTTATTGTTTAGCAATTCTTTATTTGCACAAACTAAAACATTCAATAGTTTAGGAAAAACTTATCACGTAATGGAATTCAATAAAACTTATACTATTGATTCTTGCTTAACTATTGAGAAGAATAATACAGGATGGGCAATCCCGGACACCGCTCAATTAAGATCCATCCATTCGCAATTACCCGAAATAAATGGACTTAAGTTTTTAAGTTCAACAAAATATGAAGGAGATAATTATATCCAGGTGGATATGTACAATCCAATAAAAAAATTTATTGCGCCCTCAGATAATATGAATCAGCCTGCTTATTATACCCTTGTGCTTATAAAAGAGAAAGAATAAATAAATAATTTTTTACATTGTTTTTTAATCTATAAAAAATATTTTCAAAGAAGTAAAGAAATTCTTTACTTTTACAGGCAAATAATATTAATGGATAGTTTTATCTTCTACGGAGATTATAACAAGCAAATCCAAACCGACAATCTGCAACAAATTATCGGTAGTAATCAATCCATCTTAGACTCTATTCAATTGGCTTCCGTTGAGGAGTGTGTTTCCTATCTAAAGCAAAAGTATGATGTGGCAGATACTTTTAAGCCAACAGTAACATGGGATCCTACCAAAAGCTATAATGCAGGACAAACCGTTTATCTGAATGCTGTCGCTTATGATGCAACCAAGACATATGCATTAGCAGCGCTAACTTTACAAGCCGGAAATGTTTATTCATGCAGTACGGCTATTACTATTGCGGAAGCATTTAACGCCGCGCACTGGACATTACTTGGTGCTCAATACACTATTTATTATGCGCAACTTCCGAAACCTAAATTTAATTATCAGCAGATCTATGCAGTGGGAAATCAGGTATTTTGGAAAAATAATACCTACACATGCAAAATAGCATCCCCTATTTTAGATCATGCCGCACAATTAGAGATCGGTGTTTCTGTTGATTCTGTTGTAGCAAACATTTTCCCTGATGATACAACTAATGGAGTAACTTATTGGGGAAACGGCGTACCGTACTCAGTAGCCATAAATACTCAATTATCAAACACAACTTTTTGGACATTAGGAGATAACAGGGATCAGAAACTTGTAATGATTTGTGTCGATATTATCTTATACCATCTTCATTGCAGAATTGCACCAAGAAATATTCCGGATCTAAGAATTATGAGATATATGGGTAATCATGAAGACAGAGAAACAAGAGGCCAACGTGTATTATATCCTACCTATTGCGCTCTGGGATGGCTGCAGGCTGCAACCATTGGTGATGATATAACACCTGAATTATCAATCATACAACCTTCCAGTGGAAGCAGAATAAGATTCGGCGGCAATGTAAAACTGATCAATCAATACTGATTTCTTATGAAACCAAAAACAACAAATGGCAAATAACATTCAGCAACTTGTAACTTCTTTAAATCCATTTTCCCGTAAACAAGTAACCTCTAATAATCTAAAGAAGAATCTTGCCAACTATATTGCTCCGGTTCAATTACAAAGAACCAGGCAGGATGTGATGACGTGGCGGGATGTGATGACGGAGTCTGAAAACGTCTGGTTTCCTCATCGCGTAAAAGCACAGAAACTTTACATTGACACCATAAATAACGGGCATGTTTATGCCTGTATGGAACGAAGGAAAGATTTAACGCTACTAAGAAAATGGGAGTTTGTAGATAGCAAAGGGAAAACAGATCAGTCTACCACAGATTTATTTATGCAGACGGTAAAAGGTCAATCGCAAAATAAAGACTGGTTCAATCAATTTCTAAATTACGCTCTCGATAGCATTTTTTTTGGGTACAGCCTTATCTCTCTTGGAGATATCGTAAACGATGAATTTCCAAATATTGATTTAATAAAAAGATGGAACGTATCTCCGGATCGCCTTAATGTCACCAACTTTACTTACTCCATATCAGGAGCGCTTTTTTTAGAAGAGCCTTATAAAAACTGGCACGTTTATATAAAAACCTACAATGATATTGCTACGTCAAAAAGCGGCTACGGTCTTCTTTACAAGGTCGGACTTTATGAAATTTTCCTTCGCAATTTGCTTGGATTTAATGGAGACTTTGTTGAACTCTATTCACAGCCATATCGCGTGGGCAAGACTACCAAAACAGATGAAGCAGAACGCGCTGAATTTGCAGCGGCAATAGCCCAGATGGGATCTGCAGGCTGGGCTATGATTGATCCTGAAGATGCGATAACATTTTTAGAAACAGCATTGGGAGGAACAGGTTTCCAGGGTTATGATAATCTGGAGCAAAGGCTTGAAAAGAAAATAAGCAAAATTATTTTAGGGCATGCAGATGCTATTGACAGCATCCCTGGAAAGCTCGGCAACAGTTCCGGGAAAGGAGCTGTAAAAAGCCCTGCAGAAAAAGCCATGGAGGATAAACAAACCAAAGACGGTTCTTTTATTTCCAATATTGTGAATAACGGATTGATGAAAAATATGAGAGCGCTGGGGTTTAATATCCCGGACGATACCTGTGCCGTGATGAAGAACGACGCAGAGATCATGGAAACAAATAATCTAATCATTGATCAGGCAGTAAAATTGAACCAGGCTGGCCTGACAATGGATGGAGATTATTTCACCTCTCAAACAGGTATACCTGTTTCTTCTGCCGTTCCTTCATTTTCACCTTCTATCAAAAACCGTTTGCAAAAAATATATAATCATGCTCCAAAAAATTAAAGCGTGGTTTAAAGCCAGGCGCCATAAAAAGGATTATAATAATCTTCGGGAATCACTATTGAATAATCCAAAATTATTTCTTGAAAATAAATACAGATTTGAAAGAGCTTTTGGAGTTAACAGTCGGGTAAGAACGGCTATTCAATGGCAAAGGCTTGTGAACTTATATGGAATTAAAAAAGTTTCGGAAACCGAAAAAATGAGTGAAGAAGAGGTAAGAAAAATGATGGTAGAAACTTATGACCAAAAACTGAAAAGAAGATTAAAAGGATGAGTTCAGAATTTAATTATAGCGATGAACAAATCCAGGAACTATTAACGGGGATCAGGGAAGGAGTGATTACAGAATATGATATTCCTGAAGATCTTTATTACGCCACAGCAAATTATATAAAAGACGGGCTGTATAAGGGATTCGGCAGTACACTTGAAGAGGCGGAAGGGAAAGATTTAGAATTATTAACGGAATTAAGGGACAATGTGTATATGTTCAGTGCCGCTAAATGTTTCCAGGAAATAAAGGAAATAAGTTCTTTGATGTTTGATGAAAATGGTGATATGGTAAGTGCATCAGATTTTAGCAAATTAGGAAAAGAAACTTTCAGTACATGGAATGAAGCTTATGGGCTGTCTGAATATCAGACAGCAAAAGGACAAGCCGCAATGGCTGTGAAATGGAATGAAATTGAAAGGAATGCTGATATACTTCCCATCCTGGTTTTCGATACCAACGGAAGTCCTTGTCCTGAATGTGCTCCGTACGAAGGATTTTCTGCACCGGCTGATGATCCTGTATGGGATTGGCTTAGTCCTCTTTTACATTTTAATTGTGAATGTGTATTAAGGCAGGAAGAAGATAGTTTCGGAGTTTCCAGTGATGAAGATTATGAAAAGATAGTAAGTTCAAAAGATGACGTTCCTAAGGAATTTCAGATGAATCCCGGAAAAGACGGCTATGTTTTTAAACCGGATCATCCATATTTTGAGGTAGAAAAGAAAGACAGGGATTTTGCAAAAACAAATTTTGGGTTACCTGTACCCGGAAAAGATTAAAATAAAATGCCAACGAAATTTAATTTTGAAGAAGTAAATAAAATGCTTTCCCGTTACAAGCGGGAAACCCTTGTATTACTCGCCAATCAGGCACAAAATTATTTTCTTGGTTCATTTAAAAAGCAAGGATGGAATGGAAGTCAGTGGCCGGAAGTTCAGAGAAGAACGCCCGGAACGAAGGCTTATAAATATCCAAAAACAAAAGGTCTTCAAAGAAGAACACAGCCCATATTAATTGGCTCCGGCTATAAAAAAAGAGGAGGAACGCTAAGAAGAGCCGTAAGCTCTATGGAGCGAACAGCGCAAATAAGTAGCGACAGGGTAAGAATGTTGGTTGATCTGCCCTATGCTGAAGTAATTAATGAAGGAGGAAAGCATATGCCGGAAAGACGTTTTATCGGACAAACGGAGCAATTAACTAAAATGCAAAAAGATAAGATCACTGAAATTGTAAATAAAATCTGGCAAACAAAATAACAATGGCCGGCATTAAGCAACCGATACAAGACATACTAACAAAACTAACTGCTATTTCAGTTACCAATGCTGATCTGCAATCAGTGGGCTTATTTGCCAGAATCTGGAATAACCAATTAAAGAATATCAGGGACGGCAAAGATTATACATGGCCCCGCCCTGCTGCATTTGTTGAAGTGGTAAGTCCGGCAATTTATGAGATTATTGGCTTAGGATTTCGCTCATCAGATCTTGGAATAAGAATTCATTTGATACATGATTTTTATAACCAGGATGGAACGCTTGAACAAGATTTGTCAATTTTTGATATAAGAGATACTGTACTTTTAAATTTATCCCAATATTGTCCGACAGCTTGTGGTCCATTAAATTGTGTAAACGAAGAACAGGATTATGATCATGATAACCTGTATCATTATATTCTCGAGTTTTCGACCAATTTTACTGATAGTAAAGGTTCTCCTTTTGATCCTGCTTTAAACAATTATGATGAAACTGCCAATCCGAATTTAGATGCAAGCATAGTGGATGGAGGAGTTCCAGTGCCGGTTCCTGATCCTAATCCTGAATTTATAATACCAACCCAAAACTATTAATATGGCCCGATCAGTCGCAGACATTCAGAACCAGATAACAACCGTTTTAACTGCTAATTTATTATCAGTGGGAATAACTGTTGATCCAACAAAATGGAGTAAAAGAAATATTTTAAGAGTGCTGTGTTTTGCTTTTGCAACCTGTTGTGCAACGCTTGAACAATTAATGGATACATTAAAATTGTCACTTGAAACAACGGCCAGTCAAAGTTCGGCTGCTTCACCAGCTTGGATTCAGGCAAAAATGTTTCAATTTCAGTACAGCGCCACGAATCCCCAGGTTATACAGCTGATTAATACCGTTCCTCAATATCCTGTAGTTGATACCACATTAAGAATTATTAGCGCCTGCTCTGTAACCAGCACCATTGCTAACCAGGTTAAAATAAAAGTAGCGACGGGGAACCCTTTTGTTGCTCTTAATAGTTCACAGATAGCATCCGCCCAAGGTTATATTAATGAAATCGGAGTAACCGGAATTATTTATTCTATTATCTCGTTAAATCCGGACAAAATCTATATCAACGCCGATATTTATTATCAGGGACAATATGCATCTGTGATTCAATCTACCATGATTGCTGCAATAGTGAATTGGTTTTCATTAATTGCGGTAAACAATTTTAATGGAGATGTTGAAATGAGCGATTTGGAGGGAATTATGAAAGCGGTCCCTGGCGTTAATGACGTAGTGCTTAAGAATGTAATTGCCAGACAAGATACTGATCCATTCTCTGCCGGTACTTATCTGATCCTAAACTCACAGGTTATTCAGAGAAAGTGGGTAACGATAGCTGGGTACATTGCGCAGGAAACAACCTCAGGGGAAACTTTTAGTGACAGTTTAAATTTCATAGTTGAATGATTTATGATGTAAATTTTAATCCAATTGCCGTTGAACAGTTACCTCCGGATAAGCGATACACCAACAATGTTGCTACGCTTCAATCATTACTGAATCCATTGCAATGGATAAGAGATTTGTTTTTCGGTTCATATTATGGCGGCGCTACCTGTCCCATTTATGCGCCTGGGACTTATAATTATCTGGACCAGGTTATTTATAATAAAAAAGTTTACAGCAGCCTGATAAACAATAATACAGGTGCGCCAACAACAGCTAATTGGGAATTGGTTCAGGATAATTTCATTGGATTGCAGGAAAGGCTTTTGTATAACGGTCAAAAGCTGGTATTGGAATATGCATTGAATAAAGAGTATAACAGAGTTTTCAGGCAGCCGCCGAATACTAGCGATATCTTCATTAACACCAATCCATATTCTGCGCCAATATTTATTATTGGTTTAACAGAAGATAAAAGCAGCACAGTATCAACGATTGGCTCTTCTGAATTTGTAGGTCTTTCCGACGGAGTGTCCAGCCGCATAGATTCTACGGTGAATATTCCATCGGCGGTATATTCAGCTCAGGGAGGAAAAGACAATATTTTCAGAAATTTTATTGATCAGTATATGCCTGCAGGAATCACTTATAAAATCCAAACTTATTAAAATGAAAAAATTAGATTTAAGTTCAGTAAGCTCCACCAATCAATTTCCAGTAAAAGAAGGAACGATTGATTTTTTGCAATTCGCCTACCAGGAAGCATTAACAGCCTTAGGTAATAATTTATTGGGAAATAAAGCGGTGGCAAATGTAGGTTATCTGCTTTATGGGTGTGTAAATTCAGGAAGCGGTTTAAATTACATTATTAGTGCCGGTGCCGTTTATTATAATGGTGAGATTTATTTAGTTCCAGCCGCTACATTTACAGCTGCTGCAGGACAAGTTGCAGTAGCAAATATTGTCGTGACACAATATACGACAAATGCTGACCCGGTTGTTTTCACCGACGCCACTTCTCGAAATGTGCATAATATCAGATCTATTAATTTCAGTTCAGGAGTGAGCGGATCCGGAATATTTGATTTTGCATCGTTAGTACTAACCGTGATCGGATTAAATAGTATGGTGGTTGCCAGTATGCCCGCTTCTTATACTGTTACATTTGAGCAGGATAAGGCAATTTTCTTTCAATCTGCAACGTCAAGCGTTACCATCAATTTTGATTTTACAAATGCAGTTCCCGGAGCGGTACAACGTTTGAAATGGACATTTGGTGCAGGGCTTACACTTACCATTAATACGCCATCAGGTGCAACCATTATCAGGGATTCAGGAAATTTAGCAGGGGTAGCATCAGCTAACAATCTTTTATACCTTGTTTATCTCGGAAAAAATGATATTGGTAATGATGAAGTTTCCTATACTTTAAAACAATTTTAAATGATCAAAAGATATTATGAAGCATTGGACCCGGGCGGAACTTCCGGAACTCCTGCAAAATATGGAACATCAACTTCTACAAGCGGGAATCCCTCTTACTATCAGGAAACACAAAATATCAGTGGAGCAGCAGGAGCAGTGGTGGTAGTGCAGACATACATTGTCAATTCTAATGATGCAGGACAAGTTCTGGTAAATAGTTCTCAGGTTTTTAATAATAATACTTTTTCATTCACTTTGGACGGATCAGGCAATGCGAGCTACGTTGTCAGATTACAGGGCGATGCGGGTAATACCGGTACTGGAATACTTGCCAAATTCACGATTGTAAGCGTAACTATCGGGCAAATTGGTAATCCTTCTTCAATTCAAATATCAAAAGCTTTTTAAATGAAATCAATTGATCTAAATAATTATCAAAGACAAGGCAACCTCGCAATAGATATGGTAGCGGCCTGCATCATTCACGAAAGGAAGTTTAATATGCCGATAAAGGCAGTGGTATTAAATTCGGCTTACTTCGATATGTTGAAAGCGTGGGTTAAAAAAACCTATGGCGAACAAACAGCAGAAAAGGAATTTTATTTAGATACGATTGAAATAAGAAAAGAAAAAATTTTTTCCGGAAAATCTTTAATGGTTGAATATTACAAAACTGACTAAAATGGACAAACAAAAAACTGTCGCCAATTCGATCAGGGCTTACCTGCCTCCACTTTACTCAAGACTTGCCAAAGCTCACGCCAATTACACGGGAGAGAGCGAAAGCGAGATCGTTGTAACTGCTGTAAAAAAATTCTATAATGAAATGCCCGCTGATGAAAAGCAAAAAATATTAAACATCGGTGGTAAAAAAGATGAAAAATAGTTTTTTGTCATAGCAATATTTTAGCCTGCATTTCTATGCGGGTTTTTTATTTCCATGTCATAACCGGCATATTGCTTAAAAAAGGTAATTATCAAAATTACTTTTATGCCATGAACTATTGTATTGATCCATCTGTTGACGAACCAATCATGCTTT
>Ga0134128_10003828_pt1 | contig 18459 bp, 19 predicted proteins | sample KB31754_FD_96462 | JGI IMG/M metagenome (GOLD analysis project Ga0134128, IMG submission 96462) | Terrestrial soil microbial communities with excess Nitrogen fertilizer from Kellogg Biological Station, Michigan, USA - KB3-175-4 | ecosystem: Environmental > Terrestrial > Soil > Unclassified ... | reverse complement strand
TGTGCTCCTCGTCATCGACGAGGCTTACATTGAATTTCTCACCGACGCCGCGGATTTCATTTCCGACATCCGCCGCGGCCAACGGCCAAACCTGCTGTTGATGCGAACCTTCTCAAAAATTTTCGGCCTGGCCGGATTGCGCCTCGGTTACGGCATCGGTAATCCTGAACTCATCACCGCACTCGAAAAAATTCGCCAGCCGTTCAACATCAATTCCATCGCTCAGGCCGGAGCCTTGGCCGCGCTCGACGACGCCGACCACATGCGCCGCACGCGCGACAACAATGGGGCCGGTCTAAAACTCTACGTCGAAGCCTTTCAAAAACTCGGCCTCGAATTCGTTCCGAGCGCCGGAAATTTCATCCTCGTGCACGTGAAGGAAGGCCAGCGCGTGTTCGAAGCCATGCAAAAACTCGGCGTCATCGTGCGACCGATGGGCGGCTATCAATTGCCCGAATGGATCCGCATCTCCGTCGGCACGCCGGAGGAAAATCAGCGCTGCCTCGACTCGCTGAAGCAATCGCTTTAGGCGACAAAACCCTGCCCTGCGATCATTATGTGGGCAAACGAACAGCTTTGGCTGGATTAAGCACCAAAACGTGCGAATCAGCGAAAACGTGACACAGTATCACCCTCTCCCCAGGGGAGAGGGCCGGGGGTGAGGGGGAAGGGCATGACACCTGCCACAGCTTCAACGATTCACTTCATTTTCCGAAGTTCATTTTTGTCCCCTCAAAAATAAGTTGAATCCCGCGCCAAACCGTTTACTTATCACTTCGCTGAAAGCGACCACCTAAAGTGAAACTGACTGACCTGCGCGGCATCCTGCAATACATCCCGCAATTCCGGGAGAAAACCTTCATCATTGAAGTCGACGGCGCGATCGTGACCGATGAAAATTTCGGCAACATCCTCCTCGACGTCGCCGTCCTGCGCTCGCTGAACATCCGCGTGGTGCTCGTGCACGGAGCGGCGGCCCAGATCAAATCCCTCGGCGAAGAACGCAACATCAAGCCTTCGAATATCGATGGCACCGGCGTGACCGATGCGGACACGCTGAAACTGGCGCTCACCGCCGCGAATCGCCTCACGCACGAAATTCTCGAAGGCCTCGCCACCAACGATCTTCGCGCCGCTTGCCCGAACGCCATCATCGCGCACCCCATGGGCATCATCCAGGGCGTGGACCACCAGTTCACCGGCAAGGTCGAGCGCGTCGATACCGAATTGCTGCAGACGCTGTTGAATCAAGGCATCATTCCCGTCGTGCCGCCGCTCGGTTTCGATGGCGATGGAAAAACCTATCGCGTGAATTCCGACGGCGTGGCCGTCTCCGTAGCCGAAACGCTGAAAGCGACCAAGTTGATTTTCATCACGCCGCAGGATGGCTTGATGTATAACGGCCAGTTGATTCGCCAGATGCTCGTCGCGGAATTGCAAAAATTATTGCAACAAAACACCGCCGGGTTTCTGCCGGAAATTTTATCCAAAGCGCAACACGCCATGGCAGCCAGCGCTTCGGGCGTGCAACGCGTCCACATCATCAATGGCCGCGTCGATGAAGGCCTCCTCGCCGAAGTGTTCTCAAACGAAGGCATCGGCACCCTCATCTATGCCAACGAATACCAGCAGATTCGCGCCGCGAAAAAGAAGGACGTGCGCGCCATCCAATTGCTGACGAAGAAAGCCGTCGAGTCCGACGAACTCGTCAAACGCACGCGGCAAGTCATCGAGAAAAATCTCAACGACTATTACATTTTCGAAATCGACAAAAATCCGGTCGCCTGTGTCGCGTTGCATGTTTATGCCGAGCAAAGCAAGGGCGAACTCGCCTGCCTGTATGTCAATCCCTCGCACGAAAACCAGGGCATCGGCCGCAAGCTGATTCAGTTCATTGAAACCAAGGCGAAGGAAATGAACTTGAACGAGCTGCTCACGCTGTCCACCCAGGCGTTCACGTATTTCCAATCCAAAGGCGGCTTCACCGAAGGCACGCCCGATGATTTGCCGCCCGCCCGCCGCGAAAAATACGACCACAGCGGCCGCAACTCGAAGGTGTTGCTGAAGAAGTTGAAGTAAAAGCCTTCCAAAGGCGTTGCCCGGAAATCAAAAACCGATTGCTTTTCATCAGGAATATGCGAATATGCTTTTATGCGCACTACCATTGATCTGCCCAATGACTTGTTCCGGCAAGCAAAGTCAAAGGCGGCTCTGCGTGGCAAGACACTGAAGGAGTTCGTGCAGGCGGCCATTGAAAAGGAAGTTTCCACGAAAACTCCGCGCGCTTCGCATCGAGTGAAACTTCCGCTTATCAAATCGAAGAATCCCAAATCTCTTTCATTGACGAACGCAGAAATTGAAAACCTGCTTGCCTGACATCAACGTCTGGATCGGCCTCGCTTCCGATCGACATGTTCATCACGAACGAGCGAAAACCTGGTTTTCCAGTATTGAATCCAACGGAACCGCGTTTTGCAGAATCACACAAATGGGATTTCTCCGGTTGATTACGAACGCTCACGTCATGGGCGCGGATGTCGCAACCCAAAAACAGGCATGGAAGGTTTATGACGCGCTGTCGCGCGACGAGCGCGTGACCTTTTTGAGCGAGTTGCTGGGAATCGACGAGCAATGGAGCAGATTGACACAAGGCACCTCTTCATCGACTAACACGTGGACAGATGCCTATCTGGCCGCCTTCGCGAACATCCGTGGTTTGAAAATCGTTTCGTTCGACAACGGTTTGAAGAAACTGGCCGGCGCTGATGCGCTCATTCTTTGAGTCCTGCATTGCCCGGCCTAAATCGGGAACCCTTGACTCCCCCGCCCCTCTTAAACATAGTGTGATCGTGTTCCGCAAACTTGGCCAGGTGCTGATGATCGTTGCCGTGCTGACGGCGACCGGCACGCATTGGCTCGCGTTCCAATCCGTGGCGTGGACCACCATGCTGGCGGAAAACCTCCAAACCTCTTCTTTGTCCCAGGCAATTCAACGCACCTTCGACGGCAAGCACCAATGCTGCCTCTGCAAAGAAATCGCGAAGGACAAACAATCGGAGAAAAAATCCGATGTCCAGAATGATCTGAAGAAACTCGATTTTTCGCATACCCTTTTCGAATTTGTTTTTTGCCCGCCGTCTCATTTCTACGAAGTGCGGAGTGCAAATGACACGGCTATTTCTCTGGCTGAACCGCCTTCGCTTCCTCCGCCAAAGGAACTCCTCGTCTAACACGGTTTTCACAAGCGCATCACCGCGCCCTTCCATTTCGATAACCAATTGTTCAAAAACGAGAACCGCACGTCGTGTTCTCAGATTCGGAGTTTGCATGAGGATTTTTCTTGGAGCAGTTTTGGCGGCTGCGTGCGCGCAGCCGGTTTTGGCGTGTGATTTTTGCGCGGTCTACGCCGCCACCGAGGCCCAAGGCAACAGCGGCAAGGGATTTCTCGCCGGTGTGGCCGAGCAATATACGTATTTCGACACCTTCCAGTCGGGCGGCCGCGATCAGCCGAATCCCGACGGCGAACACCTCAACAGCCTTATTTCGCAGGCGTTTGTCGGCTACAACATCAACAACCGCTTCGGTGTGCAATTCAATCTGCCGGTCATTTATCGCGAGTGGAGCGGCGCTGACGAGAGCGGCGCTCGCGTGCACGGCAGCGAACTCGGCCTGGGCGACGCGCTGCTGGTCGGCAACGTGCGTCTCTACAAACACCGCACGACCGATTTCACGTTCAATTGGAACGGCATGGCGGGCATGAAATTTCCGACTGGCGATTCGCATTTCCTCGCCACCGATGAAATCACCGCCGGCATCGGCGGCCACGACCTCGCGCTCGGCACTGGCTCCTACGACGGCGTTATCGGCACCGATATTTTTGCCCGCTGGAAAAAAGTTTTCGCCAGCGCAAGCACGCAATATTCAATTCGCAGCGAAGGCTCATTCGGCTATCAATTCGCCAATGAACTAAGCTGGAACGGCGGCCCCGGCGTTTATCTCGCGTTGAAAGATGATTACACGCTCTCGCTTCAAGCCGCCGTTTCAGGCGAATACAAAAAAGAAGACACCGTCCACGGCATCGCAACGACTGACACCGCCATGACGAGCGTCTATCTCGGTCCGCAATTTAATTTCACCTGGGGCACGCAATTCAGCGCAAACGTCGGCGCCGACCTACCCGCCAGCATCCGCAGTTCCGGCGATCAAATCGTCCCGACCTACCGTATCCACGCCGCAGTCACATGGCGGTTCTGACGGTTTAACGGTCTTCTGCCAAAAAGCGACAGTGCCGCTGCCGCTCTGCCGGCGCACTACAAAAGTGCGCCGGCTTTTTTTGTAGTGCGGTGGCAGGGCGCAGCGGCGACACCGCTTTTCCCTTCCCGCGGAGCGGTAAAAAGTATAATTAACCCACGATGCCTCCTCCAAAAACCCCGTGGCCGCACGCCCCTACGCATCAACTCTCAGAGCAAGGCACTTATTTCGTGACCGCCTCCACATATCTCAAACAGCATCATTTTCGTGAACCCGCGCGATTGCACGTTCTTCATCGCGGATTACTTACGGTTGCAAAAAACTTCCAATGGAAAATGGAAGCATGGGCCGTGTTTTCGAATCACTATCATTTCGTTGCTCATTCCCCAATGACCGAACACAACGCGTCAAGTCTGAGCAAAATGTTGGGATACTTGCACGAGAAAACAGCCAAGTGGATCAACCGTCTCGACAAAACTCCCGGACGGCATGTGTGGCACAACTTTCATGAGTCCAGATTGACATTCGAAAAATCGTATTTCGCGCGTCTAAATTATACTCACCAGAATGCGGTAAAGCATGGCCTCGTCCCAGTTGCGGCTCATTACCCGTGGTGTTCGGTGGCGTGGTTTGAACGCACCGCTACCGCTGCTCAAATAAAAACCATCTATAGTTTCAAAACCGATAAATTGCAGGTGTCGGATGATTTCTAACACATCAATGCGATTATGATCGCCATACAAAGCGCCGTCGCCGCTGCGCTCTGCCGGCGCACTACAAAAGTGCGCCGGTTTTTTGTAGTGCGGTGGTAGAGCGTTAGCGTCGACACCGCTTTTCCCTTCCCGCGGAGCGGAAAACAGACACAACAAAGTTGCGCTCGCGAGTTTCCGCGTTAAGGTTGGCGCGTTCATGATCGGAACCGTCGAAATTTTTGTCGGCATTTTATTGGCCGTCGCCGCGCTGGCGTTGCTGGCGCGGCGGCTGCACATCGCCTACCCCATTCTTTTCGTCATCGGCGGATTGGCGCTCGCGCTGATTCCGGGCGTCCCGCACATAACTCTGAATCCCGAACTCGTCTTTCTTTTCTTCCTGCCGCCGCTGCTTTATCCCGCAGCGCTCTTCACATCGTGGCGCGATTTCCGGGCTAATTTGCGGCCGATTTCGCTGCTCGCCGTCGGACTCGTCCTGCTGACCACCGTCGCAATCGCGTTTCTGGCGCATCATTTCATGAATCTGCCACTCGCGGCGGGTTTCGTTTTGGGCGCCATCGTTTCGCCGCCCGATGCCATCGCCGCGACAGCGATTGCCGAGCGCCTGCGCGTGCCTCGCCGCATCGTGACGGTGCTCGAAGGCGAAAGCCTCGTGAACGACGCCACCGCCTTGGTCGCCTATCGCTTCGCCATCGCGGCGGTCGTCACCGGCACATTTTCCCTCGGGCACGCCAGCCTGCATTTTTTCATCGTTTGCTTCGGCGGCATTCTGCTGGGCCTCATTGTGGGTCGCCTCGCGGAATGGTTTCACAAACGCGTTCAGGACGCTCCGATTGAAATCACCGTTTCCCTGCTCACACCCTTTGCCGCCTATTTGCCCGCCGAACGCCTGGGCATTTCCGGCGTTCTCGCCGTCGTCACCGCCGGCCTGTATCTCGGCTGGCGGCTGCCGGAAATCACCGATTTTCAAACTCGCCTCGACGCGCGGCCGGTTTGGGACACCGTGGAATTTGTCCTGAACGGTTTAGTGTTCATCCTCATCGGACTCCAGCTTCCGACCGTCCTCCATGCCGCAACCACCGATCATCTCCCGAAGAGCCAACTCATCTCGTATGCCTTAATCATCAGTCTTGCCGTGATTGTCGTCCGCGTGCTCTGGGTGTTCCCGGCGACCTATTTGCCGCGCCTGCTCTTCAAGAGCCTGCGCGCGCGCGATCCATATCCCTCCTGGAAACACGTCACGATCGTCGCCTGGACCGGGATGCGCGGAGTGGTTTCGCTCGCTGCGGCGCTCGCCCTGCCGCTGCGGAAAGCCGACGGCTCGCCGTTTCCGGGTCGCGATTTAATCTTATTCCTCTCGTTCGTCATCATCCTGGCCACGCTCGTCGTGCAAGGCCTCAGCCTGCCGCCACTCATCCGCTGGCTGGGCGTGGAGGATGACGATTCTCTCGAACACGAAGAACGCGAAGCGCGACTGGCGGCCAACAAAGCCGCGCTGGATCGCCTCCGCGAAGTGGCGGAAAAAGATTCCGCGAAAGCCGACGCCCTCAAACGTCTCCGCATCGAATACGAAGACCGCATTCGCCAGCTCGAAGCCACCGAGACCGACCACACGAACAAACGTCTTCGTCTGTTTTCCGCCGAATACGAACGCCTCTCGCGAGAAGGCTTGAAACAGGAACGCGAAACCATCCTGCACCTTCGCAATAAAGAAGTCATCAATGACGAAGTCCTGCGCCGCATCCAGCAGGACATCGACCTCGCCGAAGCGCGGTTGAAACACTGACACAAAAAAACCGCAGTCCCGATATTCACCGAGACTGCGGCAGACAATTTGTAGTGCGGTGGCAGAGCGCAGCGACGACACCGCTTTCAAACAGCACCACTCTCGAAAGCGGCGTCGCGCTTCGCTTGCCGCCGCAGTCCAAAGTAGCGCTCGTTCCCAGCAGCTACCGTTATTTTTTCGGCAACGCCATCGTTCCCGCGTAAACCGCATTCTTGCCGAGCAATTGCTCGATGCGCAAAAGCTGGTTGTATTTCGCCAAACGATCCGAACGGCTCAATGAACCCGTCTTGATCTGGCCGCAATTCGTCGCCACCGCGATGTCCGCGATGGTCGAATCCTCGGTTTCACCTGAGCGATGCGACAGCACCGCGGTGTAGCTGTGGTTCTGCGCGAGTTCAACCGCGTCCAACGTCTCGGTGAGCGAACCAATCTGGTTCACTTTCACGAGAATCGAATTCGCCGTGCCGGTGTCGATGCCCTTTTGCAGGAACTTCACGTTCGTCACAAACAAATCGTCGCCAACGAGCTGGACCTTGTCGCCAATTTTGTCGGTGAGCTTCTTCCAGGTCGTCCAATCGCCTTCCGCGCAGCCGTCTTCGATGCTGACGATCGGATATTTCGCGCACAGCTTGGCGTAGAACGCGACCATGTCGTCGCCCGTCACGGTTTTGCCCGTGCTCTTCTTGAACGTGTATTTGCCGTTGCCGTCGTAAAATTCCGAGGCCGCCACGTCGAGCGCGAGGTAAATATCCTTGCCCGCCTTGTAGCCGGCATCCTTGATCGCCTGCAACATCGATTCGAGCGCGTCTTCCACGCTGTCGAGCTTCGGCGCGAAACCGCCTTCATCGCCGACCGCCGTGCTCAAGCCGCGCTTCTTCAAAACCGCTTTGAGCGCGTGAAACGTTTCCGTGATCGCCCGCAAGCCTTCGCTGAAGGTCGGCAAACCGAGCGGCATGATCATGAATTCCTGGAAATCAATCGGGGCATCCGAATGCGCGCCGCCGTTGATGACGTTCGCCATCGGCACCGGCAACACTTTCGCGTTCGGTCCGCCGAGATATTTGAACAACGGCACACCGATGGCTTCCGCCGCGGCCTTCGCATTCGCGAGCGAAACAGCGAGAATCGCATTCGCGCCCAGCTTCGCTTTCGTTTCTGTGCCGTCGAGATCGAGCATGATGCGATCGACCGTGAGTTGATCCAGCGCGTCGACGCCAATCAGTTTGGGAAGAATCTTATCGCGCACATTCGCCACGGCCTTGCTGACGCCCTTGCCGAGAAAACGCTTCTTGTCGCCGTCGCGCAATTCGATGGCTTCGTGCTCGCCCGTGCTGGCGCCCGAAGGCACCGCCGCGCGCCCGACCGCGCCACCCGCGAGAATTACGTCAACTTCCACCGTTGGGTTACCGCGTGAATCAAGAACCTCACGCGCCTGGATATCATAGATTGTGCTCATGTTCGTAATCAAATTTCGAAGCGCGTATGATAGAAGCGCGCGGCAGCGAGTCAAGGAGCGCGTTGGGTGAATATTCCAAGTTCCCAACTCTCGAATTCCAAACTCCAAACCAGAAGTTCCAAATTCCAAGAAATCCCAAGCGCCGAATTTCCAAAATACGCGCATCGGGGCTGAAGACAATCCTGAAAGGATTGAAATCATCCAGCCCGATGGTTGCCGAGTCGGCGAGGCTACCTTGGGTAACGCACACCAAAACCTTTGCCAACCCTGAAAGGGTTGAAATCATTCAGCTCAGCGTTGCGAGGAACGAGCTACGCTGGGTATGAGCCGAACATTCAGCAACCCTGAAAGGGTTGAATCAAGGCTCCAATTGTCGCATGCTTACATGATGGCCCAGTCGCTCGGAAAAATTCTGGTGCACGTCGTATTTTCAACTAAGGAACGTCGCCCATTTTTGAATGATAAGTCTCTTCGCGAAGAGTTACATCACTATATTGGTGGTATTTTGACGAATCTTGACTGCCAGCCCATCATTGTCGGCGGGACCGAAGACCACGTTCATATTTTGTGTGTTTTGTCTCGCACCGCGAACGCTGCGGAAGTGATCAAGGAGGTAAAACGAGGCTCGTCGCTATGGATCAAATCTAAAAGTTCGGCATTGAGCGATTTTGCCTGGCAAAGCGGCTACGGAGTTTTTTCCATAGGTTTTTCACAAGTCGAACCGGTGCGAAGCTACATTGCCGTACAGGAAGAGCATCATCGACGCACGTCTTTTCAAGACGAATTCAGAAGTCTATTGAATCGCTACGAAATCGAGTTCGATGAAAGATATCTATGGGATTGACCCTCTTGTGGTTCAACCCTTTCAGGGTAGCGAATTCTCTTGAACCAAACCCAGCGTAGCTCGTCCCTCGCAACGCTGGGCTGAATGATACAATCCTTTAAGGATTGCCCTCACGCCGCCACTTCCATCCCGATATCCGCATTCAACTTGCTCACCGCATTCGGGTCCAGCCACTTCACCAGGCTGACGAAATTCGCCAGCGTCGGGCTGTTCTGCCGGTGCATGATGCGCAGGCTGTTCACGATCTTGTTGTAAATGACCGCATACTTCTCATTCGTCAGCCGCGCGACATATGTCTCCATCAACGCGCGAGCGTGCGCATCGGTCGTGCCATCCGGCAAATACGGCAAATGGCAAAACACATTGATAAACGTGATCGGCGGCGCCTCCGTCAGCGTCACCCAACTCTGCTTCATCTCGTCGTTGTCGTAATGGGCCTTGATGCGATCGCGAATGGTCGTGGCGATGGTGCCCGCATCCGCGCGGCTGTTGATCATTTCCTTGATCTTTTCCCACGCCAACTGCCGCTCCGTTTCGGGACTGAGCGTGACCGCGCCTTTTCTCGGAGCATCGAGGCCCGCAACATTCAATTCCTTTCCCACCGCCTTGCCCAACGCCTCCGATTCTTCCTTTCGCAGGCGATCCGAATCCATGATGGCAAACACGACCAACCGCTGCATCTCGGGCTTGATGAGTCGCACGAAGGGAATAACCTCCTGCGGCCGCGGCGCGGTTTTCGACGGCAACAAGTGCTTCACGAAATCGTTCACGAAATAATCCGGATCGGTCACCTTTTCCGCGCGGAGCCGCAGCACGTGCCGCAATGCCGCCGCCGAACCGCCGCTTTTGCCGATGTTGTTGACGATGGCGTGCCGGTAATCTGGATTCACCACCAGCGCCAGCAGTGCTTCGGCCTGCACAATCAATTTTTCGTCGAGCGGATCGTTCGGACCGGTCACCACAAATTGCTCCACAATCGCCGGCATCCGCTGCGCGAAAATCACATTCGGATCTTCGGTGCCCTGGTTCTCGTAGTAGTGAATGACCTCGAGCAGGAACGTCAGCTTGAGGAACAAACTTCGCTGCGCGCGCGCTTCCGGCGTCTGCGCTTTGCTCTTTTGCACCTGGTCGTGCAACGCCTTCAATTTCGCCTGCTTGTCCGCGGCCAATCCCGATTGCGGCAGCACGGAATCAAATTCATTCTTGAACGCCAGCGCAATTTCCTCCGGCTTGGGATTCGGGTTCAGCTTGCCGGTGGTCATGTCATTGAACAACGGCAGCGCGGCATCGCCAAAGTCCTTCACGATCCGTTCGCGTGGGATTTGTCCTTTGATGAACCCGCGCGTCGCGCGCAGGGCGGGCGGGGAAAAGAACGTTTCCGGATGGCTGACAAAACCCTTCAGCATCTCGGCATCCAGCGGCGAATTAGTCGCAAGCAATTCGTCCACCGTGGATTTTACACCGGCAGCGAGATCACGCCGCGTCTGTTCCATCGCCTTGAGAATCATCGGCTGCGGCAGCGGCGCATCGGCTTTGCCCTTGGCCAGCGCGGTGCACGTCTCGCTCACGTGCGCATTGTGCTCCACCAGCTTGGAAACAATGACACCAACGTCGTTGATGGGCAATTTGCTAACCAACCCGCTGAGGATCAGCACCAGTTCAGAATGGGATTTTTGCCGATGTTCGATGAGACGTTCGACAACGGCGCGAAGATTTTTATTTTCCTGTTCGCGAGCGACGCCTTCGGCCTCCAACTGCTTCACCCGGAGCGTTAATTCGTTCCAACCCTTTTGAATTTCTTCCGGCGACGCGGGGGGAACTGCTGCGCTCTCTGTCGATGTCATGCTGTAATCTAACGCAACATCCGAACTTTTTTCCAACATTTTTTGCGGCTCAATCCCATGAACCGCAGGACAGGCATCTTGCCTGTCTCCATATTTTCTGCGCGGTTCAAACGTTCAACGCGCGCAATTTATCTCGGCAAGATCGCGTCCCCGCCTTCTCTGTTCCGCCTTGGCTTAATTAGCATTCCATTTCACGCTGTGCTTTTTGCCGGCAATCACTAGGATGCAGCCCAGACCCTTTCACCCATGAAAAATGCATTTTGCAAATTCTTAACCCTGAGCGCGCTCGGTTTTCTGACCTTCACCGGCATCGGCGCCGACCAACCCGCGGCTCGCACACTCGACATTTATTGGAATGACGTGGAAGGCGGCGGCGCGACCTTGATCGTGACGCCCGCCGGCGAATCGATTCTCATCGATTCCGGAAATCCCGGCACGCGCGACGCCGGTCGCATTTTCAAAACCGCCCAAATTGCCGGCCTGAAGAAAATCGATTACTTCATCCTCACTCATTTTCATCGCGATCATTTCGGCGGCATCGCCGACCTTTCCAAGCTCATTCCCATCGGCCAGGTTTATGACAAAGGCATTCCGGACACGGATTCCGACCATCGCCCGAACGCCGATGCTGCATGGGCAAAAACCATTAAACCCTATCGCGAATTCGCCGCTGACAAACGCAACCTCCTGCATCCCGGCGACACGCTCCCGCTCAAACAATCCGGCCTGCCCATTTCACTCCGCTGCCTCGGCGTGCAACAGCAATTCGTCGTGCCACCCGCTGGCGCGGGCGTCAACCCCGTTTGCACCGACACCGTCACCAACAAACCCATCGATACCAGCGACAACGTGAACAGCTCGGTCTGGGTCCTGGATTTCGGTCCGTTCCGATTTTTTGACGGCGGCGATCTGACCTGGAACGCCGAACGCGCGCTTGTTTGCCCGACCAATCGCGTCGGCCAGGTCGATGTTTACCAGGTGGACCATCACGGCCTCGATTTAAGCAACAATCCCCTGCTCATCCACAGCCTCGCGCCAACGGTGTCCGTCATGAACAACGGCGCCCGCAAAGGCACTGCCAAATCAACCATCGAAGGATTGAAATCCTCGCCCGGAATTCAAGGGATGTATCAAATGCACAAAAACGTCCGCGCCGACGTGGAAGACAACACCGCCGACGAATTCATCGCCAACATTCCCGAAAAATGCGATGGCAATTACATCAAACTTTCCGTGGACCCCACCGGCAAGACCTACACGGTTTCAATTCCCGCAACGGGTCACCAGAGGACGTATCAGACACGTAACAAGTAACTCACGGCCGCAACCGCTATATATCGCATGCGTTAGTCAGCATCTCTGGCAATTCCAGTTGATTTCTCCTCCATCAACAGCAGCCATGCATTGGAGCAAGCGCTGAACATCAAGGTGGCAATGACTGGAACAACGACATAATAGATTGCAAGATTTGCGTCTTTACCACCTCGGTAGATTTCGATGCCCGCGATCAACAGTCCCGCCGTCGAAATAACGGGGGGCACAAATTCGGATATCAACCGTGGCAGACCACCACCGTGTCCCGCAGGAGATATCATCTGCTTAAATAATAATTTGAACCTCAAGATGCCCACGACAAACAGTTCAATGCCCAATGGGGCGTTGCTTTGTGCGGGAATGAGAAAAAAGAGCGAAACTAAAACCACGTGCATGAAGTCGGCAAAACTTCGGCGCGCCAACCGGAACACATGCGGGTTGGATATGACTTTGTCCCGCGTCAGCGAGAGAGAAATGAACAACAGTCCAATCAGCGTCCCGGCGACAGTCGCGAGCGTGATAAAAAACGGCTGCCACTTCAGGATTTGTTCGTCAAAGTTCATGGGGATGATTGGAGATTAGCATCCGCCGATTTCGCGTCGAGCACTTTCCAAGCGCCTTGCTAACGCCCGGGTGCCGCCCAAAAATTCACGACCCCATTCGCTTCCATCGAAGCTATCATTTTCCCATCCGGACTAAACGCAACGGCGAGCACTGCGGCGCCGTGCCCCTCCAGCGAGCAAATCGGTTTCAACGTGGCAAAGTTCCATACCGTTACCGAATGGTCGTCGCTGGCGGAGGCAAATTGCTCGCCGTTCGGACTGAACGCCAGCGCGTTGATGTCGCCCTTTTGATTCTTCACTTCCGGCACCGAAGGCTGGTCGCCAAAATTCAAAATCGCAATGGTGCCATCCGAATACCCCACCCCGATGTGCTCCGCGCTCGCGGCGAGCGATTTGATCGGGCTGTCCAAATCAATCGTGCGCGTCACTGTCCGACTCGCCACGTCCATCGCGCGCAACACGCCCTTCTCGGTTCCAATCACGAGCGATTTTCCGTCCGGCGTGAATGCCAGCGCGCTCGCCCAGGAATCGCCCGGCTCGAAAGTTTTGAGAATTTCTCCCGATCGAAAATTCCAGAGCCGCACGCGCCCCGAAAACGTGTCCGCCGCGAGCGATGAATCGCCCGGAGCCATCGCGAAGCGAGTCTCTTTTCCAAAATCCATCGCGACCGAGTGAATCAGTTTCCCATTATCGACATCCCAAATCCTCGCGCTCCCATCCAACGCCACGGATACCAGTGTATTGGTGCCATGAAACGCTAGACCCAGAATTTGCGCGGGGCGACCGGTCAATGTCCGGGCCAATGCCACATTCAGCCGACCGCCAGGCTGCCTCTCGTAAATGTGAATGACCTTGTCGCCCGCCACCGCCAAATAATTCCCATCGGCATTGTAAGCGATTATTCCCGAGCCGCCCGCAACGGCGTTGGTAATGGCAAAGAGAGGCTTTTGAATTTCTTGAACGGCCTGAGCAGACTGGCCCTGACCAAACGCGCTATTGGTCATCAATGCCAAACCAAAGAAACAAATGAGAATTTTCACAAAAATTGCGCAACCCGCGCCGTTCCAGTTTGAATCGAATAGCCACCCCGTTTCGGAGCGTCAATTATTTTCGATACTTTGCGTGATTTTGACAGCGAGAAACGTGTTGTGGGAAAGACGACCCTCTTAATAAACCTATGAATGCACGCCTCACTAAACTCGCGCTCACGCTGTGCTGCTTTTCTGTGTTGAATATCGCGGCCGGCGGCGGCCGTAGTCCTTTGCATATCGTTTGGTCTCGCCGTTAAGTCGAGAAAACTGGCGAAAACCAGAACGTCCAAATTCATCCTGCTCTCGCCACGGCATCCGCCATCGTTGCCTCTCATGTGGAGTTCATCAACGACGATCAGTTGCTGGCTTTGATCACAAATCGACCGGTGGCTCTGGTCGGCAAACCCGGCGAACAACGCCTGGTTTTTTTAGGCAAATCCGAAAACGACTCGGCGAAACATCCGTTTTAGTTCTTCGCTCACTAATATTTTGCATTGCGAATTTTGCCCGCGCAAAATACTAATAACTCCGGCAATGGAGTTTGCCGTCCCGAATGGGAAAACCGCCTGACCGTTTCAGCGCTGATAACTCCTACCGCATTTGCAGCCGCCGATTGAACCGGCGGACCACGGCGCGAAATCATGTGCGTCGATTACGGTAGGATAATTATGCTCGCATATCTTTGGGTGGCAATCGGCGGCGCGCTCGGCAGCATGGCGCGCTACGGCCTCGGCAACCTGATTTTGGAAAAAACTCGTTCCATCTTTCCGTGGAACACTCTCGTCATTAACATCACCGGCTCCTTTGTCATCGGCATCCTTGGCGCGCTCACCATCCCGGAAGGAAAAATGACGACTCAGTCACGCCTCTTTGCCACGCAACTGCTCATCACCGGCGTCTGCGGCGGTTACACCACGTTTTCATCGTTCAGTCTGCAAACATTGAATCTCATTCGCGATGGCGAATGGTTTTACGCCGCCGGGAACATTCTGCTCTCGGTCATTCTGTGCATGATTGCGGTCTGGATTGGCTACCTGCTCGGCAACAAATTCAATTCGTGAAAGGAAGTTGATATGCAAATTCCCAAAGACGCCGTTCTGCTCCGCATTTTCATCGGCGAAAGCGATCGCGCGGATCACAAACCGCTTTATGAAGCCATCGTGCTCAAAGCGCGCGAAATGCATCTCGCCGGCGCGACTGTGTTGCGCGGGCCAATGGGCTTCGGCAAATCCAGCCGGCTGCACACCTCCAAAATCATCCGCCTCTCGATGGACCTGCCGCTGGTGATCGAAATCGTGGATAGTGAACAAAAAATAAACGAGTTCCTGCCGGTGCTGAAAGGCATGATCGGCGGCGGCTTGGTCACGCTGGAAAAAGTGCAGGTAGTCCATTACCGTTCGGGCGAAGATTCATCCGATGAAAAGTAACCCGATTCCGCAAAGGCCCCCGGCTCGAAGAAACGAGCATAAAATCGCGCGCCAGCGTCCCGGAGTGCGGCAGCCCTCTGCCGCTTTAACATCGAAACTCCAAACATTTTATCCACGCCATGAGCTCTTTGCCCAGCGAGGTTGAAGCCATTCTAAAAAATCCCGAGCTCGATACGGCATTGCAAGAATCGCTGCGTCTCATTCTCTCCGACTTCCAATCCGAAACCGCCACCATCCACCAACTCGACTCCGCAAACCAACTGCTGCACCTCACCGCCCAAGTCGGATTGCCGCCGCAAATGCTGGACGTCATCAAAACCATTCCCGTCGGCAAAGGCATCGCCGGTCAAACCGCTGTGCGGAACAAGCCGGTCACGATCTGCAATTTGCAATCGGACACCAGCGGCGTGGCCAAATCTGGCGCCAAGCAGACCGGCGTCGGCGGCGCGCTGTGCGTTCCCATGCAACACGATGAAAAAATCATCGGCACGCTCGGCATTGGCACGCGGCGCCAGCACGAATACACTCCCGAGGAAACCAAACGCTTGCAGGAAATCGCAAACCTGATTGCCACCCACGTCGCCGCAGTTTAATCGATATGAAACCAAAACTCTTGATTGCAATTTTCGCGTTGGCCATTGCCGCAACGGGCTGCATGACACACGAAGCCGCGGGCAACATGGGCGAAAAGCTCGATATTTCACAATTCTACCTGCCAAATGCCGACGCTTCGAAAGTCGTGTCCGTCAGCAGCACCACCAATGGCCCCGTCGGCGCGACGGTTTACATTCAGACCCACGCCGTTGCCGTCAAAGAAACCGGCCCAAAAGAAACCGTCGCGAAATTCGGCGAAGTCTACGCGTTCTCGCCCGGATTTGTCGCGGTGCACAAAGACGAACCGACCCTGATTCACTTTCTGAACCTGCAACCGGACGATAATCACGATTTCATGCTCTACGCGCCGGACCAGGTGTTCATGAAATTACTCCTGCCGCCGCTGCAAGACACCGCCTACGTCTTCACCTTCCATCGCGAAGGATTGTTCAATATCCTGTGCGCCATGCATCAGCCCTCGATGGCCGGACAAATCCTCGTGCTGCCGCCGCGGCCAAAATAGCAGTCACAAGCATGGGCTTCGCGTACTTTCCCATCACTCCCGCCATCCCTATGAACCTCGTAGCAGCGGACGTGAGTCCGCTCCATCTAATCAGAGCCGACTCGCGTCGGCTGCTACGGTTCATGGGGAGCTTCCACCTCCAACAATGGACGCGCATCGAACCCATGAACCCGCCGGAAAATATGGAGACAGGCAGGATGCCTGTCCTACGGTTCATGGAAAGGGTGAACCCTCGCGTGCTTTTGGAAGCCCGCAGATTTGTCACTCAACCCAGCGCACGGAATTATGAGCGGTAATTCAGTGCAAAAACCCAAAATCCGCTGGCTCAACCGGACCGTCCTCGGTATCGGACTCGCCTCTCTTTGCAGCGATTTTTCGCACGAGGTCGCGACGGCATTGTTGCCGGCCTTCCTCGCCAGCATGGGCGTGGCTGCGGCCTGGCTGGGAATCATCGAAGGCGTTTCGGATGGCCTGTCCAGCGTGGCCAAAATGGGCTCGGGTTTTTACACGGATAAATTGCAACGCCGCAAACCCATCGCCGTTCTCGGATACATCGTCACCGCACTAGGCACCGCTTCCTTCGGCCTCGCCAGCACCGCCTGGCATGTTTTGATCGCGCGTGCGAGCGCCTGGCTAGGTCGCGGCGTGCGCACCCCGGTGAAAAAAGCCTTGCTCGCCTCCGCCGTCACCAAGGAAACGTACGGCCGCGCGTTCGGCTTCGAACGCATGATGGACACCATCGGCGCCATCATCGGCCCCGCGAGCGCCCTGTTTCTGCTCGCCGCATTTCATCATCGCTATCCGCCGATCTTTGCCCTGACGCTCATTCCGGGACTGGCCGCCGCCGCGCTGATTGCGTTTGTCGTTCAGGAAAAAGAACGAAAACCGGTATCGCATATTTCCTTCAGCGATCGGATGCGCTCCCTGCCCGGACCGTATCGCAAATTCCTCGTTGCGGTCGGGTTATTTGGCTCCGGAGATTTCGCGCACAGCATGTTGATCCTGCTCGCCACGCAAAAACTCACGCCGACTCTGGGCGCGGCCAAAGCAGCGAGCATCGCGGTGGGCCTATACATCGTGCACAATATTCTTTACGCCACCTCCGCCCCGGTGTCCGGCTGGCTGGCCGATCGATTCAAAAAACCGTTCGTGCTCTCCACTGGATATGCGCTCGCGGCCGTGATGGCCATCCTGGTCATCGTCCTGCCGGTCACGATCTGGACCTTTGTTCTGATTTTCGTGTTCGGCGGCATTTACATCGGCGTCGAAGAAACGTTGGAAGACTCGCTCTGCGCCGAACTCGTGGACGAAGAACATCACGGCATGGCCTTCGGCCTCCTCGCCACGGTCAACGGCATTGGCGACCTTATTTCGAGCATCGTGGTTGGGTTGCTTTGGACGGCGTTTGGAACCAGCGTTGCGTTTGCTTACAGCGCCGCACTGTTCATCCTCGGATCATTGCTGGTCCTGCGAACGCAGACGCAAAAATGATTTGAGGGAGCGCCAGCCTTAGCCGGAACCATGCAGTAGGTTTTGGGGAGCGCGCCCGCCTCGGGCGCTGTTCGGCGCGCCTCGCGCCGAACGTTCGCGGCGCGGCCCTCACCAAACGGTGGGCAATTTCGAGCGCTCGTGTGAACCGCGAGGGCGCGGCTCACTGCGCCCGAGGCGGGCGCGCTCCCTTTTTCAACTGCATCGTTCCGGCTTAGATATGTAACAAAAAGAAGTTGCGCGGTAGGGCGCGTCACTCCGTGCGCGCCGTCGTTTCGCCTCAACCATACGGCGGGCATGGAGTGGCGCGCCCTGCCCAGCCACATCAAAAGCGGCATTTTGTTACACGCTTTTAGTCCGCTCCAGCCCGCCATTTCCGCAGCACCTGGCATCTCAATGTAGCGCGGCCGTCTCGGCTGCGAGTGTCGGCGGCGTCTCGCCCCGACTCCTCCGGCTGAATTTGCACCGCGCACCGGCACCCGGACGGGTGCCGCAACTGGCAGGCGAGGACGCCTGCGCTACCATGGCAAACGTTGTCTCCAGGGGCGACGCATCTAAAAGTAGCGCAGATTTTGAATCTGCTGTATCGCGGATTTGCAATCCGCACGGCGTGACTGGTTTTGACGCG
>Ga0134128_10003827_pt1 | contig 18460 bp, 12 predicted proteins | sample KB31754_FD_96462 | JGI IMG/M metagenome (GOLD analysis project Ga0134128, IMG submission 96462) | Terrestrial soil microbial communities with excess Nitrogen fertilizer from Kellogg Biological Station, Michigan, USA - KB3-175-4 | ecosystem: Environmental > Terrestrial > Soil > Unclassified ... | reverse complement strand
GACGCGGATGCGGTACAGGCTATGGGTGGCCATCCACAGCAGCAGCCGCAGCAGCGCCTCCGGCAACAGACGCAGCACGTAAACCGTCGCGGCCAGCGTGGAGACCGCCGACCAGAAGAAGATGGCCGAAGACCCCAGGTGCAGCCACTCCGTCAGTACGTAGTAAACCCCCGAGGCCGCCGCGATGCCCACGAACGAAAGCAGGTTGGCGGCCGCAATCACCGCGCTCTTGTCCGCCTCGGCCGGCCGCTGCTGGATCAGCGCATTGACCGGCACGGCAAAGAACCCCGAGGCGAAGCCCAGTCCCGCCAGCAACGCCATCACCGCTCCGAAGCCCAAACCGTGGATGGCCAGCGCCCACCCCAGCCCGGTCATCCCCAGCGCGCCCAGCGGCACCAGCCCGTACTCGATCTTGCCGCCCGACAGGTACCCGGCGGCCAGACTCCCCACCCCCACCCCGATCCCCACCGCCGCCTGCAAAAGCCCCCCGCGGGTGGCGCTCAGCCGCAGCACCTCCTGCCCATAGATGACGATGTTGAACTGCAACAGCGCCCCCAGAAACCAGAACCAGGTGCTCCCCGCCACCGCCAGCGTCAGCACACGATCGCGGCGGATGATGGCGACCTGCGACCACAGGTCTGCCAGGAAGTTCAGCCGATAGCGCCGTGTCGGATCCACCGCCGGCACGCGCGCAATGCCGCAGGCACAAACCAGCCCCACCACCGCCAGGGCCAGCAACAGTGTCCCCGATACCGCCTGCCGCCCGCGGAAGGCGTCCGCCAGGTAGGCGCCCGCCATGGTGCCGCCGATGATGGCGACAAACGTCCCGAACTCCAGAATGCCGTTGCCCCACGACAGCCTCTCTTCGGGCAACAGCTCCGGCAGCAATCCGTACTTCGACGGCCCGAACAGCGCCGCCTGGGTGCTGGCCAAAAACACCGCCGCGAACGCCAGATTCATCTGCTGCGTGGCCAGAGCGTAGATCGCCAGCCCCATCACCAGGATCTCCAAGATCTTGGTGCCCACCGTGACCGTGCGCATGCCGAAGCGCGCCGCCAGGTAACCGCCGGTCATCGAAAACAAAATGAAGGGCAGGGCAAACAGAACCCCTCCCACCACGCCGGTGAGCACATGCTTCTGGTGCTCGCTCAAAGTCCCGGCCAGCAGCAGAAAGATGACCAGAAACTTCAACGCATTTTCGTTGAAGGCGCCCTGGAACTGGGTGGCGATCAGGCTCCAGTAGCCCCGGCGCCACGGACTCTGCTCGGCGATGGGCATGGCCGCGAGTATAACGCAGCCGCCCGATGCCGCTTAGTGCCCGACGCCGCTGGCTACATACAGCGTGCCCAGGTGCTGCACGCCTCCCACGGCAAACGTCTTGCCATCGGCGGAAATACCCGTCACCGTGCGGCCAGACACGCCGGCTTCATCGCTGGCCGAAGTCGAGTACAACAGTTGCGGCTTGCCGCCGGGACTCAGCAGAAACACCTGATCCTCGATCGGACTTAGGCGATGCGTCGCATACACGCCGCGCCCATCGGCGGCATAGCGCAAGGGTGCATACCCGGCGGGCAGCCAAGGCAATTCTTGTGGTGCTCCGCCGGCCAGCGGGTACAAGCTGAATTGCTTGCTTCCCCCCACATACGCCAGTACCGACTGCCCATCCGGCGTGACCACCGCGTCTATCACATGATCGGGAAGCACCGGCTTCACCGCACCGTTCAAACTGACCTCATAGGTCCGCAGGTTGTGTCCGGGTTCGGTGCCTTCCGCCAGAATGGCTTGTCCGTCCGGTAGCCACGCGGCATAACGTATCGCAAAGGCAATCTTCCCGTGCGTCAGTTGGCGCGTCTCTCCCGCACCCGTGGGCAATAGCACCAACTGCTGGCTACCGGGCAGAACGGAAACAGCCCACTGGCCATCCGGCGAAAGCGCCAGCGGCGTTCCATCCCCCAGCCGTACCGGCGGAGAACCGTCGGCTTTACGCAGAAACGTCGAGTACTGCGGGCCGGCGTCCTGGTCACCCACCAGCATCACCTGTCCATCGGCCGACAGCAGCGGATCGTAGGCCCAATCCATCACGGTGAAGTTGTGCGGCTGCGGCGGGTTGCCATTGACTAGATAGGCGCTCAGGCGGTTGCTCTGTGACAGCAGCAACAGGCGGCCGTCGGCTGCCACGTCCTGCACCTCCATCATTGTGGGCGCACTCATCAAAGGACGCACGTGACCCGACAGTGTCGTGGCAAATACCGTCAATACCGTCCCCCGGGACGTGGCCGAGTACCAGATCTCCTTGTCGGAAGGTGACCACCCCAGCCCCTGGGTGGAGGAGTATTCCGGGCTGACCGTGCTCAGGTGTCCGGCCAGGTCCACCACCGCCACATGGCCCAGATCGTCTCCGAAGTTGGGATGAACGAGGAAGGCAATGCGGCTGCCATCGCGCGAAAAGTGGAGATCGCTCACCCATCCCGGCGCCTGGTACAGAACGTGGCCTATGGGATATTCCACAGAAAAGTCGCTGCTGTCGTTGTGAAACCGTGTGATCGCCAGGTCGCCGTGCACCGGGTTGTAGTCGGCGTATTGAACGTTGGCCAGCAGAGGACGCGGCGATCCCCCCGCCAGCGGCATGGTGGCCAGCGTGCCGGTTTCGACCCACCCTCCCCATGCGCGGACATGCTGCAATACCGCGGCTTCGCCGCTCTTCACCGCCAGCACGCGCTCCGCATCCGCCAACACCGGGCTGAGGCCGCTGGCATCGAGACGTCCGGTAAACAGGCGGCTGGGTTGATTGTTCCAGGCCGCCGCGCCCAGGATGCCCTGGCCATCGGGCAGGAAGCGCGCGTCGAAGATGGTCCCTTGCTCATACGTGAGGCGCTGAAACTGCGGCATCGAGGAGGCGCTGGGTTTCAACCACCAGGTGAGGCCCACCGCCGCCGCCAGTCCCAGCGTCCCTGCCGCGGCCATCAGCATCCGCCGCCGCGCCCGGGGCCCCGCCGCCGTGGCCGCCATGGCTCCCGAGGTGGTGCCCGAAGCCGAACTCAGATCCGCCAGGCTGAAGGCCACGTCGCTGGCCGACTGAAACCGCTGCCGCGGCTCCTTCTCCAGGCAGTGGCGCACGATCCGCTCCAGCGCGATCGGTACCGTCCCCACGCCGCTGCCCGAGCCGCCGTTCGACGCCAACGACAACTCCGGCGGGTCTTCGCGCAATATGGCGCTGATCACATCCGCGGCGCTGTCGCCGCGGAACGCCCGACGCCCCACCAGCATCTCGTACAGCACGCACCCCAGGCTGAAGATGTCGCTGCGCGCGTCCGCCGCCTGCCCGCGCGCCTGCTCCGGCGCCATGTACCCCACCGTCCCCAGCACCACCCCGGCCGCCGTGCCGGTCTCCGCCACGGTCTTGTCCTCGGCCCCCGCCTCGGCGCTCAGCTTCGCCAGCCCGAAGTCCAGAATCTTCACCCGCCCGTCGCCGGTGCAGAAGATGTTCTCCGGCTTCAGGTCGCGGTGGATGATCCCCTTCTCGTGCGCCGCCGCCAGCCCGCGCGCCATCTGCATCCCGAAATCCACCGCCGTCCGCTGCGGCAGCTTGCCCCCCGCCAGCTTCTCGCGCAGCGTCGCCCCGTCCAGCAACTCGGTCACCAGATAAAGAGCGCCGTCGCCGGTGGTGCCCACGTCAAAAACGGTCAGCAGGTTGGGATGGTTGAGCGCCGCCAGCGTCCGCGCCTCTTGTTCAAACCGCCGCAGCGCCCCCGCGTCTTCCAGCCGCCCCACCGGCAGCACCTTCACCGCGACTTCGCGCTGCAACCGGCTGTCGCGGGCGCGGTACACCTCGCCCATGCCTCCGGCCCCGAGCGCCCCCTGGATCTCATACGGCCCCAGCCGCTCGCCGCTCCGTAGTGCCATCTCGGCATGGTAACAGCGTCGGCCTGTTACGATAAAAGGATTCCTGTATGTCTGTCTCGGCACCCATTTCCACCCCCGGGCGCTTCGGCCCCTACGGCGGCCGCTACGTCCCCGAGACGCTGGTCCAGCCGCTGGAGGAGCTTACCGCCGCCTACGAGGCGGCGCGCCAGGACCCGGCCTTTGCCGCCGCGTTGGACGACCTGCTGCGTCACTTCGCCGGTCGTCCCACCCCGCTCTACTTTGCCCCCCGCCTGACCGCCGAACTGGGCGGCGCCCGTATCTACCTCAAGCGCGAAGACCTGCTGCACACCGGCGCCCATAAGATCAACAACTGCCTCGGCCAGGCGCTGCTCGCCCGCCGCATGGGCAAGCGCCGCATTATCGCCGAGACCGGCGCCGGCCAGCACGGCGTCGCCACCGCCACGGTGTGCGCCCGTTTCGGCTTCGAGTGTGTGGTCTACATGGGCGCTGAGGACATGGCCCGGCAGGCTTTGAACGTCGCCCGTATGCGCCTCCTGGGCGCCGAGGTGCGTGCCGTGCACTCCGGCAGCAAGACCCTCAAAGACGCCATCAACGAGGCCATGCGCGACTGGGTGGCTCGCTGCAATGACACCCACTACCTGCTCGGCTCGGTCCTCGGTGCGCACCCCTACCCCACCATGGTGCGCGACTTTCACGCCTGCATCGGTCGCGAAGCGCGGGCGCAGTATCAGGAGGCCGAAGGCAGGCTGCCGGAGGCGCTGATCGCCTGCGTGGGCGGAGGCTCGAACGCCATCGGATTGTTCTACGCCTTCCTCAACGACCCCGGCGTCCGGATGATCGGCGTCGAGGCCGGCGGCAAGGGCGACGAGCTCGGTCTGCACGCGGCCCGCTTCCTCTCCGGTGCCGGCGGCGGCACCCCCGGCGTGCTGCAAGGCACCTTCTCGTACGTTTTGCAGGATGCCGCCGGACAGGTGGCCGCGACGCATTCCATCTCCGCCGGCCTCGATTACCCTTCGATCGGCCCCGAGCACGCCCTGCTGCATGATCAGGGCCGCGCCGAGTACGTCGCCGCCGATGACGCCGCGGCGCTCGCCGCCTGCCGCCGGCTGGCGCAGCTTGAGGGCATCATCCCCGCGCTCGAGTCCTCCCATGCTGTGGCCGAGGCCCTGCGCCGCGCCCCCCGCATGGCGAAGCGCGAGGGCATGATCGTCAACATCTCCGGCCGCGGCGACAAAGACATGGAAATCCTGACCCGCGAGCTGGGGCTCGGAGCATGAGTCGCTTCAAGAATATCTTCGCAGCGCGCGGCGCGCGCCCGGCGTTGATCCCCTACCTCACCGCCGGCGATCCCTCGCTCGCCGCCAGCCGCGAGGTCTGTCTCGCCCTGGCCCAGGCGGGGGCGGACATCATCGAGCTGGGTGTGCCCTTCAGCGACCCGGTGGCGGACGGACCGGTGATCCAGGCGGCCAGCCAGCGCGCGCTGGCGCAAGGCACCCGGCTGGCCGACGTGCTGGAGCTGGCGCGCGCGGTGCGCGCGCAATCCGATGTCGGACTGCTGCTGTTCAGCTACTACAACCCCATCTACCGCTACGGTCTGGAACGCTTTGCCCACCATGCCGCCGCCGCCGGCTGCGACGGCGTGCTGGTCACCGACCTCATCCCCGAGGAGGCTGCCGACTACCGCTCCGCGGTGCAGGCAGCGGGCCTCGACACTGTCTTCCTCGCCGCCCCCACCTCACCCGACGCCCGCCTCGCCGCCATCGCCGCCGCCAGCAGCGGGTTTATTTATGCCGTGGCGCGGCTGGGCGTTACCGGCGCGGCCAGCGACGTGGACCATGCGCCGCGCGCAATGATCCAGCGCCTGCGCCGCCATACCCGGCTGCCGATCGCGCTGGGCTTCGGCCTCTCCCGCGCGGATCAGGTGCGCGCGGTGGGCGAGTATGCCGACGGCGCGGTGGTGGGTTCGGCGCTGGTCGCTGCCATCGCCGCCGCTGTCCCCGGCACCGAAGCCGCCGCCGCCGCCAACTTCCTGCGGAGCCTCCAATCATGACCATCGCCGAACTGCGCGTTCAAATTGACGCCCTCGACCGCCGACTGGTCGAACTGCTCGACGAGCGCGGCGCGCTGGCCCAGGCCATCGGCAAGCTCAAGCAGGGATCGAGCCTGCCCATCTATGAGGCCGACCGCGAGGCCAGGGTCATCGCCCACGCCCAGGCGGTCGCGGCCGAACTCGGCGGCCGCTTGCCGGCCGAGGACGTGCGCGCCATCTTCGAGCGCATGATCCGCATGATGCGGGAATTACAGCAATCCTGACGAGGAATACTTCACGCCGCTGACCAGATAGAGCGTGAACAGGTCCTGCTCGTAGCCGACCAGATAGCGCTTGCCGTCGGCCGTGATGTCATGCACCCTCACCCCACTCACACCGGCGCTGTCGCCCGGTCGCGCCGTGTACAGAAGGGTGCGGTTGCCGCTGGCGGAATCGATCCGCAGCACGTCATCGATTGTGGGGCCGTTGGCGTGCGCGACGAACAGGCTGCGGCCATCGGCGGTATAACGCAGCGGCCGGTCGCCCTTTTCCAGCCCCACGACGGCTCGTGGCTCGCCCCCGCCCAGCGGATAGGCGGAATACACTCCGCTGCCCACCTGTGTGGCCAGCAGGGTTTGGCCATCGGGTGTCAGCGTCCATCCCACCACACCGTCGGCGGTCACCGGCCGGGTCGCGCCATCCTGGAGGCTCACGCGAAATATGCGCGGCGGGTGTCCTGCCTCCACCCCTTCGGCCAGAATCGCTTGCCCGTCGGGAGCGAAAGCGGCGCGCTGAAAAACAAACTGGATCTTGCCGTGGGTCAACTGCCGCGGCTCCCCGGTCCCTGTGGGTAGCAGCCATAGCTGCAAATTGGCAGGCACCACACTCACCACCCACTGCCCATTGCTGGAAATCGCCAGCGGATTGCCGTCGCCCAGGCGCACCGGCGGTGAACCGTCGGCTTTGCGCAGGTAGGTGGCGTAATTGACGCCCGCATCCTGATCCCCGATGGCGATCTGCTGCCCATCCGGGGTCATTTCCGAACCGTAGGCCCAGTCCAGCACCGTCAGGCTGCGCGGCTCAGGCTCTCCGGCGGTGACCAGGCTGTTGGCCAGGCGGGTGCTCTCGGAGGTCAGCAGCACGCGGCCATCCGCGGCTACATCCTGCAAATGCAGGCTGGCCGGCGCGGCCAGCAGCGTGCGCACGCGGCCCGACATCGTCACCGCGCGCAGGCTGCGCAGGATGGTGGTATCGGCGGCGGTGAACCACAACTCACTGCCATCCGGCGACCACCCCAGACCCTGTACCGAGGCAAAATGCGGCGTCAGCACCTTGGCCTGTCCACTCAGATCCACCACGTCTACCGTCCCCTGGTCGTCACCCAGCCCCTGGTGTTCGACAAAACCGATGCGCTTGCCGTCGTGCGAGAACGTGGGCGAGGAGATCCAGGTGGCGTGGTACAGCTCATGGCCGATGGGATACTCCAGCACAAACCGGCTGGTGGCGCGGTCAAAGCGGGTGACGGCCAGGTCGCCGCGCCGTGGGTTGTAGGTGGCATCCTCGACATCGGCCAGCATGGGCTTGGGCGCGCCGCCGGAGAGCGGCATACGCGCCAGCGTCCCCACACGCGCGAAGCCCGACAGCGGTTTGGCATTCAGGATCACCGCCGCTTCGCCCGGCGCCACCGCCACCACCTCCTGGGCGGGGGAGTTCATCGGCTGTGTCCCGGTGGCATCCAAACGGGCGCTGAACAGACTCGGCGGCTGATTGTTCCAGGCCCCGGTGCCGATCACTGTTTGTCCGTCGGGCATAAAATGCGCGTTCGATACGATGCCCTGTTCGTAGCTGATGCGCTGAAACACCGGTGCCGCCACCGGCCGCCGCGCCCACCACCAGCTAAGGCCCGCCACCGCCACCAGCCCCAGCGTTCCCGCCGATGCGAAGCCCCAGCGCCGGCCGTTGCGTGAGGGTGCAGCCACCGCCGCCATGGCGCCGGAGGCAACGCTCGATGCCGATCCCAAATCCTCCAGGCTATAGGCGACGTCACTAACCGACTGAAACCGCTGCCGCGGTTCCTTCTCCATGCAGTGCCGCACCAGCCGTTGCAGTGCCGGCGCCACCGGAGCGTCGCTGGCGGTCAACTCCGGCGGGTCTTCCCGCAATATGGCGCTGATCACATCCGCCGCGCTCTCGCCCCGGAAGGCGCGCCGGCCGGCCAGCATCTCGTAGATCACGCACCCCAGACTGAAGATGTCGCTGCGCGCGTCCGCCCCCTGTCCGCGCGCCTGTTCCGGCGCCATGTACCCCACCGTGCCCAGCACCACCCCGGCGGCCGTGCCGGTCTCGGCCACCGTCTTGTCTTCCGCGCCGGTCTCGGCGGTCAGCTTGGCCAGACCGAAGTCCAGTATCTTCACCCGCCCGTCGCGGGTGCAGAAGATGTTTTCCGGCTTCAGGTCGCGATGAATGATGCCCTTGTCGTGCGCCGCCGCCAATCCGCGCGACATCTGCATCCCAAAATCCACCGCCGTGCGCTGCGGCAGCTTGCCCTGACTGAGCCGTTCCCGCAGCGTCACCCCGTCCAGCAGCTCGGTCACCAGGTACAGCGCGCCCTGCGCGGTGGTCCCGGTATCGAACACGGTCAGCAGGTTGGGATGGTTGAGCGCCGCCAGCGTGCGCGCTTCCTGTTCGAAGCGCCGCAGCGCGCCGGCATCCTCCTCCCGCCCCAGCGGCAGTACCTTGACCGCGACCTCGCGCTGCAGGCGGGTATCGCGCGCCTTGTACACCTCGCCCATCCCGCCCGCGCCCAGCGCGCCCAGGATCTCGTACGGACCCAATCGCTCGCCGTTTGGCAGGCTCATATCTCTCCTAGCGGATTCCACTGACCACGAACAGCGCCGAAGTTGTCATCAGGTAGCCCACGGCATAGGTCTTGCCATCGGCGGATATGTCGTTAATCCGCATGCCATTGACACCGGCGCTGTTGAACGGGGTCGCGGTGTACAGCTTTTCGCGCCGGCCGCTGGCCACGTCCAGGCGCCACCCCTCGTCGGTCATCCCGCCGTCGCTGTGCGCCAGGTACAGGCTGCGGCCGTCGTCGCTAAAGCACATCGGACGGTCGCCTTTCTCCAGCCCGCCCAAAGGGCGGGGGGAGCCGCCGGCCAGCGGAGTTTCACTCCATACGCCGCTGCCCAGCCGCGTGGTCACCAGCCATTGGCCATCGGGCGTGGCCAGGTTCGCCAACACGCTCTCCGGCGTGGCCGGCTGTATCGCGCCGTCAAGGCTGACCTTGTACATGCGCAACCCGTGTCCCGGCTCGCTGCCCGCGGCGAGGAATGACTGACTGCCCGGAAGCCAGAATCCGCGGCGAAACTCCCAGCGAATGTTGCCGTGCGTGAGCTGCCGCGGCGTGCCCGCACCGATGGGCAGCAGCCACAGCTGTTGCGTGGAGGGAACCACACTCACCGCCGACTGCCAATCCGGCGACACGGCCACCGGATTGCCTTCTCCCAGCCGCACCGGCGGTGAACCGTCGCTCTTGCGCACGTAGGTCGAGTAGTTGGTGCCGGCATCCTGGTCGCCAATCAGCAACTGCTTTCCATCGCGCGACAAGATCGCGCCGTAGGCCCAATCCAGTACCGTCATCGAGCGCGGCGGCTCTCCGGCGCTCGCCAGATCCAGATTGATGCGGGAGGTTTCCGAGGTCAGCAGAATGCGCCCATCCGGGGCGACATCGCGCAAGGTCAGCATGGTGGGCGCCGCCAGCAAAGTGCGCCTGCGCCCCGTCAGGCTGACCGCATCCAGGTTGCGCAGGTTGCCGTTGTCCTCCGATGCCGTAAACCAGATTTCGTCATCGTGAGGCGACCAGGCCACCCCCTGCACCGAAGTGAGGTGCGAGGTCAGCACTTTTACCTGCGTGCCCGGGTCCACCACATCCACGGTCCCCTGATCGTCCCCCAGGCCATCGTGGGCGGTGAAGGCAATGTGGCTGCCGTCGCGCGAAAACCGCGGCGTGTCTATCCAGGCATCGCGGAACAGAACGTGGCCGACGGGATACTCCAGCGTGTAGCTGCTGGTCGCCGGATCGTAGCGGGTCACCACCAGATCGCCCTTGACCGGATTGTAATCGGCGCCGCCCACGCTCTCCAGTGCCGGCTTGGGCGCACCTCCGGACAGCGGCATGCGCGCCAGCGTGCCCGTTACTGCATAGCCGGTCAGCTTGCGGAGGTTCTGCAGCACCGCCGCCTCGCCCGGGGCCACCGCCAGCAAGCGATCGATGCCGCTGCCCAACGGTTGGATTCCGATGGCGTCAAAGCGCGCGGTGAACATACTGACGGGTTGGTTGTTCCACGCCGCCATACCAATAGCGCCCTGAAAATCGGGCAGAAAGCGGGCGTCGGCGATGCGCCCCTGCTCGTAGGTCACGCGTTGAAACTTCCCCACGCTCGCCGGCTTTTGTGACCACCACCACGTCAGCCCCACCGCCGCCGCCAGGCCCGCCGTGCCCGCCAGGGCATACCACAGCCGCCGCCGCGACCCCGCCGGCGCCGCCACAGCCGCCATGGCGCCGGACACGGCCGACGATGCTGAACTCAAATCCGCCAGGCTGAAAGCCACATCGCTGGCCGACTGAAACCGCTGCCGAGGCTCCTTCTCCAGGCAGTGCCGCACGATGCGGTCCAGCGCCACCGGTACCGCCGCCACACCCGCAGCGGAGCCGCTGCTTGCGAGGGCCGACAGCTCCGGCGGGTCTTCGCGCAATATGGCGCTGATCACATCCGCCGCGCTCTCGCCGCGAAACGCCCGCCGCCCCGCCAGCATCTCGTACAGCACGCACCCCAGGCTGAAGATGTCGCTGCGCGCGTCCGTCACCTGCCCGCGCGCCTGCTCCGGCGCCATGTACCCCACCGTCCCCAGCACCACGCCCGCGGCCGTGCCCGTCTCCGCTACCGTCTTATCTTCGGCGCCGGTCTCGGCGGTCAGCTTGGCCAGACCGAAGTCCAGTATCTTCACCCGCCCGTCGCGGGTGCAAAAGATGTTCTCCGGCTTCAGGTCACGATGGACAACGCCCTTGTCGTGCGCTGCCGCCAGCCCGCGCGCCAACTGCATTCCGAAGTCCACCGCCGTTCGTTGCGGCAGCTTGCCCGCGCTCATGCGCTCCCGCAAGGTTGCCCCGTCGAGCAACTCGGTCACCAGATACAGCGCGCCTCCCGGCGTCGTCCCCAGGTCGTGGATGGTCAGCAGGTTGGGATGGTTGAGCGCCGCCAGCGTGCGGGCTTCCTGCTCGAAGCGGCGCAGCGCGCCGGCGTCATCGAGCCGCCCCAGCGGCAAGATCTTGACCGCCACCTCACGCTGCAGCCGGGCATCACGGGCCTTGAACACCTCGCCCATGCCCCCTGCGCCCAGCGGGCCAACGATCTCATACGGTCCCAGCCGTTCCCCGATTTGGAGGCTCATGCAGGTGACATTATGCCCTGAATACGGCGGTGCGCGGCCACCGCTACTTTATGCCCAATCCAGGAAGCCTCGTGCCCAGACATGGCAGATCGGTGCTTGCAACGCCATGGCTAACCTGCGAGTGGGTAGCCCAGAGTGCTAGCTTGGCACCCAAATTGGAAATCCCTCAACCGCCGCCCGGAACGGCACACGACGTGCACAGATAACGTTATGGAGAGCGGGCGAAGGGGACCCTGGCGCAGGGCCCTGATGGCAACTTTGATCCTGCTGGCCTGGGCGGCGGCGGCTTGGGCCACCCCCATTCCGTGGACGGTACAAAATGTCCAGCTGGTCCTGCCGGGCAGTTCTGATGTCTATGCGCTCACCGGCAGCTTCAGCCTCGACGTCAGCACGGGCGCCATTAGTAATGTGAGCGTTTGGTTCACCGATCTCACTGCCGGCGGCAACAACTACAGCTTTCTCGACAGCCTTGGCTCCGCCTACACACCCGGCAACGTGAAGCTCTCCGACGGCACCTACATAGTGAAGATTGGAGCCGATTACACTGCCGTGCTCTCTCCCTACGTAGCGACCACGATTGCCGTCACCAGCGTGGTGTTTGGCAGCCATGTGCGCAGCTCGGCCGGAACCCTCGACCTGAGCCTGTCGCCCCAGCTGTATACCCCCGACACTCCCGCGCCCACGCCGGAGCCCGCACCCTGGCTGCTGCTGGGCAGTGGAGCGCTGATGCTCCTCGCCGCCAGCATCATCCGGCGCATGCGGCCAGCACCGCCGCCAGACCTAAACCGACAGCAGCAACCGTAAACACCGGCAGGTAGCTGCCGCTGTGGGCGTAGACGGCGGCATAGCCGGTGCCGGCGGCGGCATAGGCAGTGGAAAAGATGAGGGTCATGATGCCCCACAGCCGCGTGCGTCCGGCCGGTGTGGCGATCTCGATGGTGCGGGCCGAGGTCAGCGTGGTCGCGCCCATTCCGGCCGCGCCCACCAGCAGGGAAGATGCAGCCAGCCCCCACCCCCCCGAGCCCCACAGCGGCAGCCCCACCCCCAGCGCCTCGCACGCCAGCGCGGCGGCAAGACAGTGGCGCACGCCCCAGCGGTCGCCCAACCAGCCCGCCAGCGATGGCCCCAGCGTCACCCCAAGGCCAAACAGCAAAAAGAAATGGCCGCCGGTGGCCAGTCCGCGATGCAGCTCACGGGCAATGTAGTCCACCCAGAACAGTGAGTGGGGCGCAAATCCCATGGCATTGCCGGCGTAGGCGGCGCCTAGCAGTACCACCACCCACCATCCCGCGTGATGCAATTTGGCGCCCGTCGCAGTCGGAATCTCTGTGGGCGGCTTCAAGCACGACCAATAGCTCCAGGCGGCCACCGTGAGTCCCAGCACCATTCCCGCCAAAATCAGCCATGCCGCCGAAATGCCCAGCTTGACCAGGGATGGCAGCGCCTCGCCGGAGAAAATCATGCCCACGCCCACCCCGCCAAATGTCACCCCGCCCAGCACCCCGCGCTGCCTCTCCGGCACTCGCGCCAGCACCGCCGGCACGGCCAGAACCATGAGCACCCCGGCGGCAATGCCCGCCAGCAGCCGCCACAGGAAATACCAGGCGAATCCCCAGGGCAGGGCGCAGGCCGCCAGGCTGCCGGCCGTGACCACCAGCGCCCACCGCAGCCATGCCCCGGGGGCGCGGTGCGCCAGCCACTGGCCGGTGACCGCGGCGCCGATTAGATACCCCAACAGGTTGACCGCCCCCAGGTAGTCGGCCGCCGCCGGCCGGAACCAGCCCGCCTGCACCAGGGCGGGAATCATGGGGGAATAGGCAAAACGTCCCAACCCCAGCCCCACAAACAGCGCCACGGCCCCCATGGCGGCATCCCGCATTCCGGGCGAGGTCTGGAGCGGACGGGCAGGAACCGGCATGGCCGCTCAATTCTCCCACGTCGAGCCGCGAAAATCGGCTAGAGTAACCGGCGTAGGGGGAAACCATGCGCCGTTACCTGGGAATTCTGCTGCTGGCACTGGTGGCCGGTGTGGCCTGCAACTCGAAGGGATCGAGCCCTTCCCAACCCGATCCGCGTCTGGCGGGCGCTTACGTCAAGCCGCCACAGAACAATTGGGTCGTCGTCCACTTGCAGGGCACGCCCACCCAGATCGGCTTCCAGAACGGCTACCTCCTCGCCCCGCGCATTCTGGACTTCGAGAAAGTGGTGCGGCTGGAGGAAGAGCACGGCAGCCACCGCCCCTGGAGCTTCTTTCGCAACGCGGCGCAGAAGGTGATGTGGCCCTACCTCGAGCCGGAGTACCAGCAGGAGTTGCAAGGCATCGCGGACGGCGTCCAGGCCAAGGGCATTCAACTCGACGTGTGGGACATCGTCGCCATGAACGCCAACGAGGAGTGGAGCTACTTCCTCGAACAGTGGGACAAGGAGCATCCCCAGGGCCAGTCGGCCAAGCTCGATTTCCCCGACATGGGCGATCACTGCAGCGCCTTTGTGGCCACCGGCAGCTACACCAAGGACGGCAAGATCGTCATGTCGCACAACAACTGGTCGCCGTACATGGAGGGCGCGCGCTGGAACATCATCTACGACATCACGCCCCAGCACGGTGAGCGCTTCGTGATGGACGGCCTGCCGGGTGTCATCCACAGCGCCGACGACTTCGGCGTCAACGCCAGCGGCATCATGATCACCGAAACCACCATTGACAATTTCCACGGCTACAACTTCAACGCCGTGCCCGAGTTCGAACGCGCCCGCAAGGCGATGCAATACTCCACTTCCATTGACCAGTACGCGCAGATCATGGAAGACGGCAACAACGGCGGCTACGCCAACGACTGGCTGGTCGCCGATCGCAAAACCAACGAGGTCGCAAGCCTGGAATTGGGGCTGAAGAACGTCACCCTGCAGCGCACCAGGAACGGGTTCTTCGTCAGCTCCAACTTCCCCATCAACCCCAAGCTGATCAAGGAAGAAACCGACTTCAAGGTCAACGACAAGGCCTCCAGCGCCAATGCCCGCCACACCCGCTGGCTGCAGTTGATGGCGGAAAACAAGGGCAAGATTGACGTGGCCATGGCGCAGAAGTTCGAGAGCGACCACTACGACGTCATTCTCAAGAAGATCAACCCCGATAACCGCACCCTCTGCGGCCACGAGGAAACCGTAGCGCCGTGGCACGACTCCGGCGCGGTCGAGGGTAAAGCCATTGACTCGACCATGGCCGGGGATCTGTCATTCATGGCGGTCTTCGGCCACCCCTGCGGCACAGGCTTCAACGCCGCCGCCTACCTCAAGGCCCACCCCGAGGCCGACTGGCAGCAGCCCCTGCTCGAAGACTTGCCCGGCAGCACCTGGACGAAGATCACCGTCCAGTAGGCCCCGGCGCCGCCGGGTACCTCATGGTCGTCACTCGGCGCGCAGGGCGTGCAGAGGATCGGTGCGGGTGGCGCGGTAAGCGGGCCACAAGCAGGCTGCGAGAGCCGCCAGCAACACCGCCGCCGCCACCGCGGCCAGCACCACCGGGCTGGTGGGGCTGACCTCAAACAACATGGTGGCCAGCATCCGGCCGCCGGCGAAGGCCACGGCCAGACCGGCCAACACTCCGGCGGCGACCGGCAGCAGCGCTTGGCGCACCACCAACCGCCAAACTGCGGCGGCGCCGGCCCCGATGCTGATGCGGATGGCCAACTCCTTGCTCCGCTGCGCCACGTTGTGCGATACCAGCGCGTACACGCCCAGCGCGGCCAGCAGCAGCGCCAAACCGGCGAAGAGCAGCAGCATGTTCAGTTGATAGCGTTCGGGCGCGACCGCCGCATCGCGCACCGCGCTCAGCGGTCGCAGCCGGGGGATGGGCGCTTCCGGCGCCAGCTTCCAGATGGCATCGCGCACCGCACCGGCCAGCGCCGCCGGCGGCAGCGTGCTGCGCACCACCAGCGACATCTGCGAGGAAGGCCATTCCCAATAGCCCTGATAGACCAGCGGGGGCGTGTGGGTCTTGAACGAGGTGCGGGCGTCGTCGGCCAGGCCGATGAAGCTCACCGCCTTGCCGTTGACCTGCAATGGCCGCCCCACCGCCTGCTCGGGATGCTGCGCCAGCTCCGGCCACAGCGCCACCACCGCCGCCCGCGACAGGATCACCGGCGCGGGCTGCAGCTTCTGGTCGGCGGCGGTGAAGTCGCGGCCACCCAGCAGCGGGATGTCCATGGTGGCGAAGTAGTCGGGGCTGATGAACCGCACGTTGACCGCCGGGCTGCCGGTGGCGGGATAGGTACGGCCGGGAACCGCGGCGGAATCAATCCAGGTTTCGCCCTGCAAAGGCAACAGCGAGGTCAACGCCGCCGTTTGCACCCCGGGGATGGCGGCGGCGGCGGCCGGCAACTGACCCATCAACCGGATGCGCTGATCTTCCTTATAGGCGTTGAGCACCACCTCGGCCGCCATGGCGTGCTCGTATTGAAACCCAGCCTGCTGACTGACCAGTTTGTAAAAACTAAGGCCGAGCAGACCCGCCGCGGCCAACAGCACGGTGGAGAGCGCAGCCTGCAGACCAATGAGCACAAAACGTGAACGCAGGCTGGAGCGGTCGGCGGTGGTGGCCGCGCCGCTGGCTTTCAGTTGCTCCTGCGGATCGGAGCGGCTCAGCCGCCAGGCCGGCACCAGGCCGGTCAGCAGGCCGGCCACAAGCGAGAGCAGCAGGCCAAAGCCCAGCACGCGAACGTCGAGATGCACCTGATCCAGCCGCGGAATGCCCGCCGGCGCGGCCGTCAGCAGGGCTTGCAGGCTGACCGCAGCCAGCGCGATGCCGGCGAGGCCGCCGGCTACACCCAGCACCACGCTCTCGACCAGCACCTGTCGCACCAGTCGTCCGGGCGCGGCGCCCAGAGCGGCACGGATGGCCCAGTCACGCCGCCGGTCAGCGATGCGCGTCACCCACAACCCGCCCAGGTTCACACAGACCACCAGCAGCACCGCCAGCACTCCGGTCATCAGCAGCCACAGTTGCTGCCGCGCGTCGGCGACGGTGTAGTCGAGCAGCGGGGTGACCATGGAAGCCAGCGACAATTTTTGGTTGGCCGCCCGCGCCAGGTTGGCCTGAATGCCGTCGAGCTCGGCCTTGGCCATGGCCACCGTCACGCCCGGCTTGAGGCGCGCCACCACGTGGTAATTGAAATCGGTGAAGGCCGCGCTGACGTTTTCTCGCGAGCCGAATTTCAGCGGCACAAAATACTGCGTGGGGAAACCGGTGGTCATGGGCCCCAGCGAACGGCCCCCGAGGTTGAACCCGGCCGGTAGGACGCCGACGATGCGCGCCCCGCTGTCGGCCGGACCAATATGCTGCCCAATGACGCCCGGGTTGGCGCCGAACGCGCTGCGCCAGAGGCTGTCGGTAATCACCATCGGCCGCGTGGTGTCATCGGCATCCGCCGCGGTGAGGGTACGCCCCAGGGCGGCGTGTACCGTCAGCACATCGAAAAAATTGGGCCGCACTTTAGCGCCGTGCAATTGCAACGGCCGTCCGGCGCCGGTCAGGGTAAAGGTACTGCTCTGCAGCGCCGCCATGCCGCTGAAGCTGGTGGCCTGTTGCCGCCAGGTGGTGTAGGCGATGGGGTTGTCGAAGTAGGCGAACTTGGCCGATTCCGCCGGCATCTGTGGGATGCTCTCACCCAGCAGCACCAGTTGTTCGGGATGCGGCACCGCCAACGGCTGCCACAGCACGCCGTTGATCACCGAAAACATGGCCGTGGTGGCGCCGATGCCCAGCGCCATCAAGCCCACCATGACCCAGGCGAAGTTGCCACCCTGCCGGAATATGCGTGCCATGCCCATGAACTCTCTTACTGGCTACAAGCGCAAAGGTTTCAATTTTAGTTTTGGGAGCGGTGCCGGTCGAGCTCGTGGATCAGGTCGCCGGGGGCAACCTCCAGCGTCACCAACTGCGCCTCGCCATCGTCGTCGAGGTTGGCGATCAGCATCTGGAAGCGCTTGCCGTCCTGGCGCACGAAAATGCGCGCCTGCTCATGGTCGCGGTAATTGTCGTGGCGGATGATCTGCGTCCAGCCGGCATCCAGCGCCCCCGCCACAGCGTCGAGATTGCTTTCCCCGTGGGTTTCAAAGATGGCGATGTGCATGCCCCTGGCCTCATGGGGATGGCTGAGGCGGGCGAAGAAGCTGACCATGCCCACCAGATGCGGATGCTGGGGCCGGCAATGCAGCGCCCCCGCCACCCGGTCCACCAATTGGTTGAAATCCAGCCGCGGCGATGCCCAAGCCGTGCTCGCGGCGCACAGCCACACTGCGGCGAGGGCGGCGAGGGCAGTGGGTTTCATTGCTCATCACCTTTCGGCTTCACATCCACCTTGGGGATGCCCAGATGGCCGCTCAACTGGGTGAGCTCTTCCGGCCTGATGGTGCCCACGATGTTGACCACGCTCAACTCCCGCGGCTCGCGGCTGATCACCGCCAAGCCCTGAATCTGCCCGGCGGCATCGGTGTAGACATACACCTCATCGGTTTCACTGCCGCGGCGGCTGCTGCTGCGCGAAGTCACGATACGCGACCATCCCCTGGCCTGCAACTGCTGCCGGATGGGCGCCAGCGTGGTGTCGTTCAACTCCGGTGGCGTATGGTCGAACTCGTAGTTGAGCACGTAGATGCCCTTGAGCTTCGACAACAGTTCGCGGTCCACCCGGTCCATGTCGCTGTCGTTGTTGAGAAACGCCATGCCCAGCTTGAGCGCCGCGCCGTCCAACGAGACCTCATTGACCTCGCTGGCCCTGGCGGCCAGCCCGGACAGGTGCATATCCAGCCGCGGCTGCTGCGCCACGAGCGGCGCGGCCAGCAACAGACCGGTGAACAGGACTCCCAATCGCTTTCGCATAATCGCCTCTACTGACTCATACGCACGACCTGGCTGCGCGCACGCTCCAGATGCGCGGAGGCCATCTGCAGCGCCGCCACCAACTGCTGCGCGTCGGCGCGCGCCTGCGCGGTGCGACGCGCCTGCCACCATCCGAACGAACTCACCACCACCAGCGCCAGACCTGCCACCGCCGCTGCCCATGTACGCCAACCCGCGGACGCGCGCCGCGG
>Ga0134128_10003826_pt1 | contig 18461 bp, 15 predicted proteins | sample KB31754_FD_96462 | JGI IMG/M metagenome (GOLD analysis project Ga0134128, IMG submission 96462) | Terrestrial soil microbial communities with excess Nitrogen fertilizer from Kellogg Biological Station, Michigan, USA - KB3-175-4 | ecosystem: Environmental > Terrestrial > Soil > Unclassified ... | reverse complement strand
GAAACCAGCTAAACAGCCATGCATCACCACAGGGGCGGCAACACACAACCAAATAACCAATCCATCAAACAATAAATTGGTATCAATAAAACTTGGCACACTATTGAGTTCTCAAACAACAACTGCATTCGAGTAATTGCTAAATGTTTATTTCATTTAGTTTTCGTCGCTGCGATATTCATACTTTATTTCATTGGAATTCACTTTGTCCAATCCACATTGTGTGTGGCTGGTCACTCGGCGAATTCCTCAAACCAATTATTCAAGTATTTACGGCCGAATCAATGGACGGCTATATCGACTTGGAATTGTTGGTTTGGCTTCTTGCAAATTGGGAGCGAATGCTTCGTTTCGAAGCGGCTCAACCTTGTGCAAGCAACAGATAAGACAATACACAGCTGCCCGTCCCCAATGCAAATCGGGGGCGGGCAGAACACGCGCGTTCACCGGGAAGGGCCGGCCATGGGCGGTGTCAGGCAGTCAACTCCACCATCGCCAGGGTGCGCTTGCCGCGGCGGACCAGCAGGTATTTGCCGTGAAGGGCGTCGCCGGCACCAAGAACGGCATCAAGATCGGCCACCTTGGTGTTGTTCACGTAGGCGCCGCCTTCCCCCACCGTGCGCCGTGCGTCGGAGTTGCTCTTGGACAGTCCCGCAGCGACCAGCAGTTCAATAATGCCAACGCCGGAGGCCGGTGCCGAGGTGCGGGGCAGCTCCCTTGTTGCCGACTCCAGCGTGGCCTCATCCAATTCGGCGAGATCACCCTGGCCAAACAAGGCTCCGGAGGCCGCGATGACCTTCAAGGTGGCATCCACGCCATGCACCAGCGACGTCACCTGGAACGCCAGAGTCCGCTGGCCTTCACGGGCCTGCGGCTTCTCGGCCACGGAAACAGCTATGGCGTCAATCTGCTCACGGGACAGGAAGGTGAACACCTTCAACCGGTCCACCACGTCGTCGTCGGCCGTGTTCAGCCAGAACTGGTACATGTCGAAGGGGCTGCACATGGCGGCGTCGAGCCAGATGGCATTGCCTTCGCTCTTGCCAAACTTGGTGCCGTCGGAGTTGGTGATCAGCGGCGTCCCTAGGGCATGGACGGAGGCACCCTCGACCTTGCGGATCAGGTCGGTGCCGCTGGTCAGGTTGCCCCATTGGTCGGAGCCGCCCTGCTGCAGCACACAGCCGTACTGGCGGAACAGCTCCAGGAAGTCCATGCCCTGCAGGATCTGGTAGCTGAACTCGGCGTAGCTGATGCCCTCGTCCGAGTTCAGGCGTGAGGCCACAATGTCCTTCTTGATCATGGTCCCGACCCGAAAGTACTTTCCGATGTCGCGCAGGAAGTCGATGGCGCTCATGGGCGCCGTCCAGTCCAGGTTGTTGACCATGCGGGCGGCGTTGTCGCCCTCGAACGACAGGAAGCGCTGCACCTGGCCCTGAAGGTAGCCAACCCACTCGGAAACCGTCTCCTTGGAGTTCATGGTGCGCTCCGCCGTCGGGCGCGGGTCCCCCACCAGCCCGGTGGAGCCTCCCACCAGGCCCAGCGGCTTGTGGCCGGCCAGCTGCATGCGTCGCATGGTCAGCAGCTGGACCAGGTTGCCCAGGTGCAGGCTGGGGGCGGTGGGGTCGAAGCCGCAGTAATAAGTGATTGGCTCGCCGGCCAGCAGCTCTTCCAGGGCTGCCTCGTCGGTGGAGACCTGCACAAGGCCCCGCCACTTGAGCTCCTGCCAGACATTGGCGAAGCTGGGATCGTTCTCGGGGGCGTGGAGTTCAGTTTGCAAAGACACACCACAAAATTACCAGCACGACGCCGTTTCCCCCGCTTTGCGTGCCCGTTGCGGCCTGCTGTGGCCCGGACAGCGGGCTGAGGGCACCCCTCAGGCCTCGATTCCTTCGGGTAGTGGCAGGGAGGCGATGAGGCGCAGCCGTTGGGTGGGGCGGGTCATGGCAACGTAGAGGTCCCCCACCCGGCCGCCGGCCCCCGCCAGCAACGCGGCCGGTTCCACAATCACCACTCCGTCAAATTCGAGCCCCTTGGCCTCGTGCGGGTCCAGCACCACGATGTCCTGTTCCACGGATCCGGCGCCGTGGCCCACCCGGTGGCCGTACATGGCACGCAGTGCAGCGGCCGTTTCCGCGACCATGGAGGGGGGAGCAATAACGGCAACCAGTCCGCCGGCAACAGCGGTTGTTTCCTCTGCCATGACCTCCACCACCCGGCGCACCAGGGCGCCCGGGGCGACCTTGTCCACCAAAGGCTCCCATTCGCCGTCGCGCACTGCCTTGGGTGCCGAGACCACCTGGCCGGCCGCATTGGCCATGCGCACCGCCGCCTCCGCAATCTGGGTGGGGGTGCGGTAGTTGACGGTCAGTTCCTCAAGCGACCAGCGCTCCCCCATGAACGGGGCCAGCGCCTGGCGCCATGAAGAGGCCCCCGCGGCGGAGCTTGTCTGGGCGATGTCGCCCACAATCGTGAACGACTTGACGGGGCAGCGGCGGACCAGCAGGCGCCACTGCATCGGCGAGAGTTCCTGGGCCTCGTCAACCACCACGTGCCCATACGCCCAGGTCCTGTCGGTGAGCGCCCTTTCCGCATTGGTCAGGGACTCCCCCTCCACCATGTTGAAATCGGCGAGCTGTTCCGCCGTCAGAATCCCGTCGACACCGGAGTCCTCCAACTGCTGGTTCATGTTGGAGATCGCCTTCTCCGCATTCGCAAGGTCACGGCTGCGCTGGGCTTCCCGGGCAGCCTCGGCCCGGCCTCCCGTGACGTCCATTTCGCCCAGCAGCTCCGCCGCTTCATCCAGGAGGGGGACGTCGGATTCTGTCCACGGAGCATCGGCGGGGCGCAGCAGCATGGCGCGCTCCGCATCGGAGAACTGCGGCGCCACCGCCGCCAGGATTTCCGGCTTGCTGAACATGTCGCTGACCAGCTTCTGGGCGCTCAGGGGCATCCAGCACAGGTTCAGCATGACGCGGACATCACGCGAGCCGCGCACGTCGTCGGCCAGGTAGGACCTGTCGGCAGTGTTGCCCGCGCCGTTGGCCTCGATGTGCTCACGAAGCTGTTCAGTCAGCTCCCGCAGCAGGATCTTCACGAACGTCACCCGGGCCTCGTTGTGGGGCTTGCCCGTGGCCCGGGCCTTCTCCCGGGCACGGCGCACCTGCCGGACCGTGAGCACCAGCCGGGTGCCTTCGACGTCGAGCCTGACATCCCCGCGCGGCAGGCGCTGGCGGTTGGCGACGGCGTTGGCCATCACCCGGGCCATGTCGATCCTGCCCTTGAGGCGGGCGGCCTCCGGGGATTCGACGGCGGTGGCGCTGATGCCGGGCAGGAGGTGCCCCACACTGGCCATCACGACGCCGGTCTCGCCGAGGGACGGCAGCACGCGCTCGATGTACTTCATGAAGGCGCTGGACGGCCCCACCAGGAGCACGCCGGCCGATTGGAGGCGTTCGCGGTGGGTGTACAGCAGGTAGGCGGCGCGGTGCAGCGCCACAGCGGTCTTGCCGGTGCCGGGGCCGCCCTGGACCACCAGCGCGCCGCTCAATGGCGAGCGGATGATGCGGTCCTGTTCGGCCTGAATGGTGCCGACGATGTCGCTCATGCGCCCGGTGCGCTTGGAATTGAGCGCCGCAAGGAGCGCCCCCTCCCCCTGGAGGTGTTCGCCGTCCACCAGCATGGTGTGGTCCAGGACGTCATCCTCGATGGACTTCACGGTGCGCCCTTGCAGGATCAGGTGGCGCCGGCGCCGGACGCCCAGCCGTTCAAAGGCCGTGGCCTGGTAAAAGGTGCCGGCCTCCGGGGCCCGCCAGTCCACCATCAGCTGGCGGAGGTCATCCGTGGACAAGCCGATCCGGCCAATGTAGCGAAGCTCCCCGGAGTCCAGGTCCAGGCGGCCAAACGCCAGTTTGTCGTCCACGGCGTTCAGCTGCGCCAGGCGGTTCTCGTACAGCGAGGCAAAGGCGTCCCGTTCGGAACGGTTCTGGTGCGTGCCCATGGACTTGGTCCGGCGAACCTCCCCGAGTTGCTCGATTTTTTCAGCGCGAAGTTCATCCAGGCGGGCGTACAGGCCCTCAACGTAGGAACGTTCATTGGCCAGCTCGGCGTCATACATGCAAAGGCTCCTGTTACATAAGGCGAACCACCAAAAGGCGGACCGTCTATTCTATACCCGCCAGTCGGGGAAGGGGTCCGGGCACGCCACACGGGACCTCCCAATAGTGCCTGTGCCGGCTCCCCGTGTGCCACCGGCGGCGGGTGCGCCATCGCGCATCCGGGCGCCGGGCGGCACGCGTGAATTGCCTTCCCCGCGCAGGGCCGTTCAGGCGGCAGAAACGGAGGTGAATTCTTTGAAAACAGTTCGTCCGGACGGATGGCCGGGGAGGGCAGCCCCATGACGGCCATAAACCGCGGAAACTGGCGGAATTTCGGGGGTCGCGGAATGCCCCTGGACACGCCTTGGCGGGGTGCCCAAAGTGTCTTCCAGCCCTCCACACCAGCCCGTGCCAAAAGTGGGGTTTTCCTTGGCCCAAAAAGGTGCTTATATATTCTCCGTGCAACACAACATTTCACTCCCCGGGCATGGTGTCCGGCTTGTGCCGCTGAGGCGTCGCCACGCGGCAGATCTGTTCCCCTACATCGACGCTGACATGTGGGCCGGCATGGCCTCGGAACAGCCGTCGTCCAAACGGGCCCTGGACCGCTTGTTCGCCTCCCGCATCGCGGATCCGGCGATCATTGCCTTTGCCGTGATCGATGAGGAAACCGGCACAGTTGCCGGCACCACCAGCCTGTACGACTATGTGCCGGAGCAGTCGCGGGTGGAGCTTGGCATGACATTTTTTGGCCGAAACTATTGGGGCCGCAACGTCAATGCCGCCTCGAAATTGGCACTTTTGGGATTTGCCTTCGAGGAACTCCTGGTGCACAGGGTGACCCTGCGCTGCGACATGCGCAATTCACGCAGCGCGGACGCCATCGTCAAGCTCGGCGCCACGTTTGAGGGCGTGCTGCGCGGCTACCGCCGCGGGCATGACGGGACCCGCGTGGACACCGGACTGTACTCCATCCTGGAGCACGAATGGCCCCAGTCTCGCTCCTCCCTGGTCCAGCGCCTCACCCCGGCAGACCTGCTGCCGGAGGTGACGGAGATTATTGAGTTTTCTGAACAGCTGGTGCGCGCCGACGCGGGGGGCGCACCACTCCCGGCTTGAACTTTGACACCGTGGGGTCCCCGCCAATCCAGAACCGCCAGGGGTACTCGTCGGTGCCACCCGGCCCGCTGATGCCAACACGCGGGCCGGCCATGACCGCCGTCGTCGGCCTGTCAGGCAGGGTCACCGTCACTTCCCCGCCCAGCGCGGCAATGCCGTTGTGTTCGCGGCCGAAGCCCATCGCCTTGGCCAGCCTGGCCGGTCCTTGCGCCAGTTCGCTGTCGCGTTTGGCGGTGGGGCGGCGCAGGCGTGCCAAATCAAGCCCCTCCACGATCTCCCCCGCCCTCATGAGGCATCCGGACGACGTCCCTTCCGGCCGGCACACCAGGTTGGCACTGAAGTGCATGCCGTAGCTGAAATAGACGTAGAGGTGGCCGGGAGGACCGAACATGACGGAATTGCGCTCGGTCTTCCCCCTGTACGTGTGGGCGCCGGGATCCGGATCCTGTGAATCTTTGGGTCCCAGGTAGGCCTCCACCTCCGTCAGGCGTACGACGACGGGCCCTTCCGGACTTTCATGCCTCACCAGTGCGCCCAACAGAAATGGGGCCACTTCCGTGGCAGGACGTTGCAAAAGTTCCAAAATGTCAATTGACGAGGCCATATTTCCACGTTAGCAGGACTGCCAGCTGCAACTTCCAGCTGGCGTTTTTGTGCCGGTGGGCCGGGACCACGGACCTCAGGACGCGCCGGAGCCGTCCGTTCCGGTGTAGAAGGCAGTGGTGCGGACAGCCGCCGCACGGGCACCGTCCGCCTCGGCACCATGGGCAATTGCCGCAGTGGCCCAGGCGTCGCTGCTGGCCTCAAAGAAAGGATGCATGGCCTGGGGCGGCAGCGGGTTCGACGGGCCGGTGGGGATGCCCCGCAAGTACTGGTAAAGGCCCAGCAGGGTGGCATCCCAGCCCACGCCAACCGCTCCCGGCCCGTAGGTGCCCATCATGTCGGGATCAACCGTGGCCGTGTGCCGCAACTCCACCAGGGCATGGTCGGTATTGGTGGGCGTCACCGTGACGACAAGCTCGGAGTCGGGACCGGCACCCATCACCCACGAAACCCGGAAGCTACGGCCGGGATTGCATTCCAGCACTTCGCCCGAGGCGTTGCCCTCCAGTGCGTAGTGCCCGCCGATGGCGAGGTCCCCCGAAATGGGCAGGAACCACGCTTGAATGCGCCCGGGCTCGGTGCACGCGGCCCAGACGTCGTGCGCAGGTGAGGAGAGTTCGTGGTGGAGAACCACCGCGGTGGCCTCCTGATGGTTGAGTTGGGTTGTCGTGACCAGTCGGGTGGTGCTGAGAAGAATGTCCATGAAGTCAGCCATGCAGCCAGACTAGGTGAGGGGTGGCGTTCGGGCAACCATCCTGCCCCGCGCACACGTGGCAGGATGATGGCATGGCAGTTGCTTTGGAATTCCGTCCCCCCTTTGAGCCCGGCATCTTTGATTTTTTGTCAGCCCGCGCCGTGGATGGTGTCGAGGAAGCAACGTCCACCAGCTATGCCCGGACGTTGTCCCTCCCTGGCGGCCATGGGTGGTTCAAGCTGGTGTGGGACGGTTCGCGGTTGTTGCTCGAGCACGAGGTGGAGGATTCTGCGGACCTGCCGGCCCTGGTGTCCCGCGTGCGCCATTTGTTCAACCTGGACCACGATCCGGCCGCCGCTGACACTGCCCTGGCGAAAGACCCCCTCCTTGCGGAGCGGATTGCCAAGCTGCCGGGCATCCGGCTGCCCGGCTGCGTGGACCCCGCGGAAATCCTGCTCCGGGCCATGGTGGGCCAGCAAATCACAGTGGCTGCTGCGACCACGGCACTGCGGCAGCTGGCAGTTCTCAGCACACCCAGCAGTCTCCCCCACGGGACCCTGACCCGTTTCTTTCCGACGCCGGCACAGCTCGCCGCCGACGGCCGGAAGATCCTAAAAGGACCACAGCGGCGGATCGACAGCATCCTTGCCGTTGCAGGCATGCTGGCCGGCGGCGACTTGCGTATCGATGCCTCTGACACACCAGAAACGCTGGCAGAAAAACTGTTGCCGCTTCCGGGGATCGGCCCGTGGACGGTGGGCTACGTCAGCATGCGGGTGCTGGCCAACAGTGATGTGTTCCTGCCCACGGATGCCGCCGTGCGCAATGGCTATGGGGTCCTGCGGGGGGACACCTTGGCCCAGGCCCGCACCATCAAGGCACCTGTGTTGGCCAGGATGGCAGAACCACTGCGGCCTTGGCGATCCTACGCCACCTTGCATTTCTGGCGGGTTTCCGGGGAGAAATAGGGGCACCGGCCACAACGTTCACCGGCCCCAAAGGCGGCTACTTTGGCAGAGCCGACGGCCAGGGCAGCAGTGCAGGCAGTTCCACGGAGTCCGCCGCCGCCTCAGCGCGCAGGCTGCCCATGGTGGGCGTGCGCCCCGCAAGCCAGGCGGCCATGTCGGTCAACATGCCATGGACGGAAACGGTGTTTTCGCCGGCGCCCAGCGTCATGGGCTCAAGTCCCAGCGGCAGCAGTTTCAGGCGGGTGTGAGCGGGCACCCGGTCCGCCAGAAAGCTGATCAGGTACAGACAAAATTCCTTGGACCAGGTTTCCGGGCCGCGGCCCACATTGAGGTCGGCCAAGTGGATCACGAGTTCGCGCCACAGCGCCAGTCCGCCACCATAGATGTCACCGTTGCGGTAGCTGATCGGCAGCTTCCACTGCTCGTCGGACAGCCCGGCCAGCACGGGAAGCACACGCTGCAGCCCGGCTTCGAGGTTGGCCTTGTGTTCGGCCGCAGAGTGGCCAGCCGCCATTTCAATGGCCTGCGTCCGCCCGCCCTGGCCGCCGTCGTAAAACTCAATGGTTTCCCCGCGCAGTGCGTATTCGGCCTGGCGGGCCACGGCACCGGCCACATTGCTCACATGTGCCAGGACGTGCCCGCGCGTCCAGCCGGGCAATTCGGTGGCGGTGCGGATGTCGCCGTCGCCCATAGTGGCCACTTTCCGGCTCAGCACGTCCGCCGCAGCACCGAGGCGGTCCATCAGCTGTTCAGTTGAAATCTCAGTCATGGCCCAAGCATAGCGGCCGAGGGGCCCGCTGCGAGCTTGCGAGCGGCGGGAGGGCGCTGTGCGATAGCGGCCGAGGGGCCCGCTGCGAGCTTGCGAGCGACGGGAGGGCGCTGTGCGATAGCGGCCGAGGGGACAAAAACGCCCCCACCCTGGGCGGGCGGGGGCATTTTCACCATTCAGGCACGACGCCGGTCAGCCGGCGAAGGCGCGCACCTTGCCCAGCTGCCCCTCAAGGGCAGCCAGTTGTTCCAGCACGGCCGAGGGAGCCGTACCGCCTTGGGCGTTGCGGCTGTTCAACGATCCGTTGGTGGTCAGGACGCTACGCACCTCCGGCGTCAGGTGCTCCGAGATGCCCGCATATTCCTCATCGCTGAGATCCCACAGCTCCACGCCGCGGCCCTCGGCAACCTTGACGGCCGCGCCGGAGAGCTCGTGGGCGTCGCGGAACGGCACGCCCTGGCGGACCAGCCATTCAGCAATGTCCGTGGCCAGGGCAAAGCCCTGCGGCGCCAGGGACTCCATGCGGTCGGTGTTGAACACCAGCGTCGCGATCATGCCGGAAACGGCAGGGAGGAGCACTTCCAGGGTGTCGGCCGCGTCAAAGACGGGCTCCTTGTCCTCCTGGAGGTCCCTGTTGTACGCCAGCGGCAGGCCTTTCAATGTAGCCAGCAACCCGGTCAGGTCGCCAATGAGGCGCCCGGCCTTGCCACGGGCCAGTTCAGCCACGTCGGGGTTCTTCTTCTGCGGCATGATCGATGAGCCGGTGGAGTAGGAATCGTGGAGCTTGACGAAGGAAAACTCCTTCGTGGCCCACAGGATGACCTCTTCTGACACGCGGGACAAGTCCACGCCGATCATGGCGGATACCCAGGCGAACTCAGCGAAGACGTCACGGGAGGCCGTGCCGTCAATCGAGTTCCACACGGCCGAGTCAAAGCCCAGGTCTGCGGCCACAGCGTTGGGGTCCAGCCCCAGCGAGGAGCCTGCCAGGGCCCCGGAGCCGTACGGTGAAACCGCAGCGCGCTTGTCCCAGTCCACCAGGCGCTGCACATCGCGCAGCAGGGCCCACGCGTGGGCCAGCAGGTGGTGGCTGAGCAGGACCGGCTGGGCATGTTGCAGGTGCGTCCGTCCCGGCATGGCCACGCCATGGTTCGCCTTGGCCTGCTCCACCAGCGCGTCAACCACGGAGAGCACCCCGCGGGCAACGATTCGGGCATGGTCACGGAGGTACATGCGTCCCAGTGTGGCGATCTGGTCGTTGCGCGAGCGGCCTGCGCGCAGCTTGCCGCCCAAGGCCGTGCCGGCGCGCTCAATCAGGCCGCGTTCCAGTGAGCCGTGCACATCCTCGTCGGTCTCGGCCGGGCCATAAGCACCCGACTTGACGTCCGCTTCCAGTGTTGTCAGCGCGGCCAGCATGCCCGTCAGTTCGCCGTCGTCGAGCAGTCCGGCCGAGTGGAGCACGCGGGCGTGCGCCTTGGACCCGGCAATGTCGTACAGCGCCAGGCGCCAGTCAAAGTGAGTGGACTTGCTCAGCGCGGCGAGGGCGTCTGCAGGCGCGCCCTGGAAGCGCCCGCCCCAGAGCGCGCCCTCGTTGGTACCGTGGGTTTCGACAGGCTCAACCACCGGGGTCTACTTGCCTGCGAGGCGCTGGTCGCGGGTGGAGGCCACCTTGGAGGACATGCCCCACAGCTCAATGAAGCCCTTGGCCTGTGACTGGTCGAACGTGTCGCCGGTGTCGTAGGTGGCCAGGTCGAAGTCGTACAGCGAGGTCTCGGAGCGGCGGCCGTTCACGATCGCAGCACCGCCGTGGAGGGTCATCCGGATGTCGCCGGAGACGTACTTCTGTGTGTCCTCGATGAAGGCATCCAGGGAGCGCTTGAGCGGGGAGAACCACTGGCCGTCATAGACCAGTTCGGACCAGCGCTGTCCCACGGTTGCCTTGAAGCGGGCCTGCTCGCGCTCGATGGTGATGTCCTCGAGGTGCTTGTGGGCGGTAATCAGCGCCATGGCCCCGGGGGCCTCGTAGATCTCGCGGCTCTTGATGCCAACCAGGCGGTCCTCGACGACGTCGATGCGGCCGACACCCTGGGCGCCCGCGCGGCGGTTCAGCTCCTGGATGGCCTGCAGGGGGGTCACGGCGTGGCCGTCGATGGCGACGGGGACGCCCTGCTTGAAGGAGATGATGACCTCGTCCGGAGCCGGCGGGAACTCCGGGGTGGCCGTGTAGTCGTAGATGTCCTTGGTGGGGGCGTTCCAGATGTCCTCGAGGTAGCCGGTTTCGACGGCACGGCCCCAGACGTTCTGGTCAATGGAGTACGGGTTCTTCTTGGTGGTCTCGATCGGCAGGCCCTTGTCCTCGGCGAAGGCGATGGCCTTGTCCCGGGTCAGGGCCAGGTCGCGAACGGGGGCGATGCACTTCAGGTCCGGGCCGAGGGTCTGGATGCCGACCTCAAAGCGGACCTGGTCGTTGCCCTTGCCGGTGCAGCCGTGCGCAACGGTGGTGGCGCCAAATTCGCGGGCGGCCTTGACCAGGTGCTTGACGATCACGGGGCGGGAGATGGCCGAAACCAGCGGGTAGTGGCCCTGGTAGAGGGCGTTCGCCTTCAGGGTTGGCATGGCGTAATCGTTGGCAAACTCGTCCCGGGCATCGGCCACGTAGGCTTCGACGGCGCCGCAGGCCAGCGCACGCTGGCGGACATCCTCCAGCGATTCCCCGCCTTGTCCAACGTCAACCGCCACGGCAATGACCTCGGCGCCGGTAGCTTCACCGATCCAGCCGATGGCTACGGAAGTGTCAAGGCCACCGGAGTAGGCCAATACAATGCGGTCAGTCACGTTCTTTTCTCCTCATGTGCTGTTTCCCCCGGCCAATGCGGCACGGGTGGAAAGGGGTTTGTTAGCTCTAGGTTATGTGGTTTGAAAGGTGATTATCCGCCGGCGCCGGATTCGGCGGCAAACTGCAGGAAACGCTCGGCCACCGCCGCCCCGCCCAGGGAATCACGGGTAATGATCATGACCGTGTCGTCACCGGCTATGGTGCCCAGGATGCTCGGCATGACGGAATGGTCGATGGCCAAGGCCAGGAAGTTCGCTGCGCCGGGCGGGGTGCGCAGCACCACGATGTTTCCAGACGCCTCCGCGGTGACCAGCAGTTCCCCGCACAGGCGCACCAGGCGGGTATCCAGCAGTTCCTGGGATGACACGGAGTGCACGCTGCGATCCCCGCCTTCCCGGGGCACGGCGTAGATGAGCCCGCCGTCTTCACCGCGGACGCGCACGGCCCGCAGTTCCACCAGGTCCCGGGACAGTGTGGCCTGCCCCACCACCAGGCCGTCGTCGGCCAGCAGCGTGGCCAGCTCCGCCTGGGAGCGCACGGCACGGCTGGTCAACAGTGCCGTCACGCGAGCCTGCCGTGCCGTCTTGGTGGTGGGGATTGATGCCCCGGGGTTCTTGGACATGGTCAGGCGCCGGCCGCCGTCGCCGCATTCCCGGCAGCAGACTTTTCCACGAGCCACACCATCAGCGCCTTTTGGGCGTGCAGCCGGTTCTCGGCTTCATCCCAGACCACGGACTGCGGCCCGTCGATGACGGAGGCGGAAATTTCGTAGCCCCGGTAGGCAGGCAGGCAGTGGAGCACCACGGCGTCCTTGTCCGCCTTGGCGAGGGCCTCGTCGTCGAGCGCGTAATTCCTGAAAAGTTCCAGGCGCTGCTCCTTTTCCTCCTCCTGGCCCATGGAGACCCAGGTGTCGGTGACGAGAACGTCGGCCCCCAGCACGGCGGCGTCGGCGTCGGTGGTGACGAGCACGGACCCCCCCGTGAGGGCGGCACGTTCCTCGGCTGCGGCGACGACGGCGGCTGCGGGCAGATAGCCGTCCGGACCGGTGATGCGCACGTGCATTCCCGCGGTGACGCCGGCCAGCAGGTAGGAGTTGGCCATGTTGTTGGCGCTGTCCCCCATGTAGGTCATGGTCAGCCCGGCCAGTTCCCCCTTGTGCTCCTGAATGGTCAGCAGGTCGGCCAGCAGCTGGCAGGGGTGGTAGTCGTCGGAAAGCGCGTTGATGACGGGCACGCTCGAGTTGGCGGCCATCTCCTCAAGCCCTGCCTGCCCATAGGTGCGCCACACGATGGTGGAAACCATGCGCTCGAGCACCTTGGCGGTGTCTGAGACTGATTCCTTGTGGCCGATCTGTGCCTCGCCCGGATTGATGACCAGTGCGTTTCCGCCCAGGTCCGCGATGCCGGTGGCAAACGAGACGCGTGTGCGGGTGGACGTCTTGTCAAAAATGACGGCCACGGTTTTCCGCCCGGCCCCCTCGCCTGCAAAGGTGCTTTTCGAGTAGGGGGACTTCTTCAGCTCCGCCGCCAGGGCCAGGACTTCGGCTTGTTCAGCGGGGCTCAGGTCCGTGTCAACGAGGAAGTGGCGGGTCATCAGGATGCTCCTTCAGCAGCTTGTGCCGCAATGGCGGTTGTGATCAGGGCCGGCAGGGCCGCCAGGAATGAGTTGGCCTGATCTGCACTCAGGTTCAGCGGTGGTGCGAGGCGGATGGTGCTAGGGCCGGGGGCGTTGACAATGAACCCCGCCTCCAGTCCTGCAGCCACCACGCCGTGGGCCACCGGCTCGGCCAGGTCGAAGCCCACCAGCAGGCCGTGGGCGCGGACCTCCGTGACGCCGCCGGTCTTGGCCAGGCCGTCGGCCAGCAGCTGGCTGATGGCGCGGACGTTGGCCAGCACGCCCTGGGACTCCAGCACATGCAAGGTGGCGAGGGCCGCGGCAGTGGCCACAGGATTCCCCCCAAAGGTGGTGCCGTGCTGGCCGGCGTGGAGCAGTTGGGACGGCGCCTCGCCGAAGGTGACCATGGCCCCGATGGGGAAGCCGCCGCCCAGGCCCTTCGCCAGGGTCATGGCATCAGGGGTGATGCCGGCGGCAATGCCCGCAAACCAGGCGCCGGTGCGGCCAATGCCCGTCTGAACCTCGTCGACGATCAGCAGGGCACCAGCGCGGGTGGTGAACTCGCGGGCAGCCTGGAGGTACTCCCGGGTCAGCGGGCGCACGCCGGCCTCGCCTTGAATGGGCTCAAGGACCAGTGCCGCAACTGTCTCATCCATGGCGTCCCGCAGCGCATCGATGTCATTGAACGCGATGTGGCGCACTCCGGCGGGCATCGGTTCAAAGGGTTCACGGTAGGCCTGCTTGGCAGTGAGCGCCAGGGCCCCCATGCTGCGACCGTGGAAGGCGCCTTCAAGGGCCAGGATGGTGCCGCGGACCGGCCCTCCCGCAGGGCTGTTGGCCTTGCCGTGGCGCCGGGCCAACTTGAAGGCTGCCTCGTTTGCCTCGGTGCCGGAATTGGCGAAGAACACCCGGGAGCCCAGGGGTGCATGGCTTAGTTCCAGCAGCTTTTCCGCCAGCGCGATCTGGGTGGGGCTGGTGAAGAAATTGGAAACGTGCCCCAAAGTGGCGAGCTGGCTGGAAATGACGGAGGTGACGAAGGGGTGCGCATGCCCCAGCGCGTTGACGGCGATCCCGCCGAGGAGGTCAAGGTACTCCTTGCCGTCGGCGTCCCACACCAGGGATCCCGCGCCGCGCACCAACACCCGTTGCGGGCTGCCGAACACGCCCATGAGCGATTCGCTGTAGCGGGCCAGCCACTGCGCGCTGGTGCCGGTTCCCGTGACCGCGGCGGCGTTCGCCCCGCTCAGCTCGGCGGAGCCCGATTTGGCCGGCATGGCTTCCGGGGATGTGGTGTTCATGAGTGGTCCTCTTCGTCAGGATAAATTTGGGTGCCGTTGCCGTCCACGGTCATCAGCTCCAGGAGCATGGAGTGTGCACTTCGCCCGTCCACGACGGCGGCACGCGAGACGCCGCCGTCGACCGCGGCCAGGCAGGCTCCCATCTTGGGGATCATGCCGGACTCAAGCTGCGGCAGCATCTCGCGCAGTTCGTTGGCGCTCAGGGATGAAAGCAGGGAGGACTTGTCCGGCCAGTTCGCGTAAAGGCCCTCGACGTCTGTCAGGATGACCAGGCGGGACGCCTCCAAGGCCACCGCCAGGGCTGCGGCAGCCGTGTCGGCGTTGACGTTCAGGACGGTGGAGGCGTCCCCCACCTCAGGCGCCACTGTGGAGATGACGGGGATCCGGCCTGCTTCGAGCAGGTCCAGGATGGCGCCGGGGTTCACGCCGACCACCTCGCCCACCAGGCCCAGGTCCACGGGCAGCCCGTCCACCACGGTTCCCGTTCGCTCCGCCTGCAGGAGTGCCCCGTCCTCGCCCGACAGGCCGACGGCGTATGCGCCGTGGGAGTTGATCAGGCCCACCAGCTCACGGCCCACCTGGCCCGTAAGCACCATGCGGACCACGTCCATGGCTTCCGGGGTGGTCACCCGCAGCCCGCCCTTGAATTCACTCTTGATGTCCAGGCGCTGGAGCATGGCGTTGATCTGCGGCCCACCGCCGTGCACCACCACCGGCTTGATGCCGACATGGTGCATGAACACGATGTCCTCGGCAAAGGCCCGCCGCAGCTCGTCATTGATCATGGCGTTGCCGCCGTACTTCACCACCACCACGGTGTTGGCAAATTGCTGGATCCACGGCAGCGCCTCAATCAGCGACGCTGCCTTGACCTGCGCGGTTTCCACCGAATTCATCTTCTCTTCCTTCATATCGTGTCTGTTGGGCCGCCTCCCGGCTGCGGACCGGGATTCCCTCGGCCGCTATCCGACTCCTCGGCCGCGGGCGGCCTGCGGGGTCTCCTTTACGCGGCCTACGGAAACCCCGGCTCCTCCGCCGTCCGGCTTGCCCAATTGTTGTGGCACCCAAGGCGACCCAAACACGGAGGTGGTGGAGCCGGCATTTTTTGTAGGCGACGTAGAGGAGACCGTAAGGCCGCCCGCGGCCGTCGGTCGGATAGCCGGGCGGAAAATGTCGGACAGCCGCCGGAGGCAACCACGACCGGGTGGTGCTACGAGGAGTAGGCGCTGTTTTCTTCGACATACGCATGCGTGAGGTCGTTGGTCCAGATGGTGGCGGAGGCGTCACCGGCCCGGAGGTCGATCTCGACGGTGACTTCGCGGGCTGTCAGGTCCACGAGGTCGCGGGAGTCGCCGATCCCGCCCTTGCGGCAGATCTGAACGCCGTTGATGCTGACGTTGATCTCGATGGGGTCAAAGACGGCGTCCGTGGTGCCCACGGAGGAGAGCACGCGGCCCCAGTTGGGGTCGTTGCCGAAGATGGCGCACTTGAACAGGTTGGAGCGGGCCACGGCGCGGGAAACGATCTCGGCGTCGCGTTCGCTGTCCGCGTTGACGGTGGTGATGGCGATGTCGTGGTTGGCACCTTCGGCGTCGGCAATCAGTGCCCGCGCAAGGGTGGCGCACACCTCGGTCAGGCCCAGAGTGAACTGGTCCATGTCGGGGAACACGGTGGAGGCGCCGGACCCCATGAGGATCACTGTGTCGTTGGTGGACATGCAACCGTCGGAGTCGGCACGGTTAAAGGTGACGCGGACGGCGTCGCGGAGCGCGGCGTCGAGCCCTTCGGCCTCCACCTCGGCGTCGGTGGTGATGACCACCAGCATGGTTGCCAGGCCCGGGGCCAGCATGCCGGCCCCCTTGGCCATGCCGCCAATGGTGTACGTGGCCCCGTCGGCATTGGGGGCGGATGTCCAGGCCGCCTGTTTGGGGACAGTGTCGGTGGTCATGATCGCGGAGGCGGCGGCAGCCCCGCCGTCGGCCGCCAGCGCCGCAGCCACAGCCTCAATGCCCGGCAGGATCTTCTCCATGGGGAGCTGCTCGCCGATGAGGCCGGTGGAACAGACGGCCACGTCGCTGGCCGAAATGCCCAGCACGTCGGCCACCTTTTCTGCGGTGGTGTGGGTGTTTTGGAAGCCCTCGGGGCCGGTGCAGGCGTTGGCGCCGCCGGAGTTGAGCACCACGGCGTCAACCCGGCCGTCGCCCACCACTTGCCGCGACCAGTGGACCGGCGCCGCAGCGACGCGGTTGGTGGTGAAGACGGCGGCCGCGCTGCGCTGCGGGCCGTCGTTGACCACCAGTGCCAGGTCTGGGTTGCCGGACTTTTTCAGGCCGGCCGTCACGCCGGCGGCCCGGAATCCCTGTGCAGATGTCACGCTCATGGTGCTACTCCTTGGAAGGACAGGCCGGTGGATTCCGCCAGGCCGAGGGCAATGTTCATTGACTGTACCGCGCCGCCCGCCGTGCCCTTGGTGAGGTTGTCGATGGCAGCGCATGCAATCACGCGGTTGACGTTGGGATCGTAGGTGACTTGCAGGGATGCGTAGTTGGAGCCCTGGACTGACTTGGTGGACGGCCACTGGCCCTCGGGGAGGACATTGACAAAGTGTTCGTCCGCGTACGCGTCAACCCAGACTTGGCGCAGTGCCGATGCCAGCTCCGCACCGCTGCCGTGCCTCGCGGCAAATTCCGGGGCCACCTTGGCAGTGGCGGTGGTGAGGATTCCGCGGCTCATTGGCGCCAACGTGGGTGTGAAGGACACCTTGACGTCCAGGCCCGAGGCATTCGAGAGGCCCTGCTGGATTTCGGGCGTGTGGCGGTGTCCGCCGCCCACGCCGTAGGGGTTCATGGAACCCATGACCTCGGCACCGATCAGGTTGATCTTGGCTGCCTTCCCCGCCCCGGATGTGCCTGAGGCGGCAACGATGACCACGTCGTCCGGCAGCAGCGCACCGGAACTGAAACCCGGCAGCAGGGCCAGCAGGGAACTGGTGGGGTAGCAGCCGGGTACGGCGATGCGCTTGGCGCCGCGCAGTTTTTCCCGTGTGCCGGGCAGTTCCGGCAGCCCGTAGGGCCAGGTGCCCGCGTGAGGCGAGCCGTAGAAGTTCTCCCAGGCGGCGGAGTCCTGCAGGCGGTGGTCGGCGCCGGCGTCGATCACCAGGGTGTCGGCGGGCAGCTGTGCAGCCACTGCGGCGGACTTGCCGTGCGGCAGCGCCAGGAAAACCACGTCATGTCCGGCCAGGTTCTCCACCGTGGTGTCCACCAGGATGCGGTCCGCCAGTGAGTGCAGGTGCGGCTGGAGCTCGCCCAGGCGCGCCCCGGCATTGCTGTGGGCGGTGATGGCCCCGATGGTTACATCCGGGTGGCTGGCCAGCAGGCGCAGCACTTCTCCCCCGGCATATCCGCTGGCGCCGGAAACGGCAACTGAAATCGTCATACGTCGACTATACAGCAGAGTTATGCATTCATGCCGATATTTATCCACGTTTTGTCTGTGGCCGTCTCCGGCGCGGACCTATGATGGAGTCACGGGCGGGCGCGTGCCTGGCCTCCCGGGGAAAGTACGCAGCTCACAGAGCTCAAGACGCAGCCAAGATGAAGTGGAGAACACCATGATCCAGCAGTGCCGTGCCATCGTCGCAGACGCCTCCGGCGGACCGGAAGTCCTGGGCCTGCGCGAGATTCCAGTTCCCACTCCCGGCCCGGGCCAGCTGCTGTTCCAGGTGGCCGCCGTCGGGGTGAACTTCATCGAGACCTACCAGCGCGACGGAACCTACACCGTGCCGTTCCCCTTTACCCCTGGCTCCGAGGCGGCCGGGACCGTGGTTGCCGTCGGTGAAGGTGTGGAGGATTTTGCCGTGGGCGACCACATTGCCACGGCAGAAGGCCGGGGCTGCTACGCCGAGTACGCCATTGTTGACCAGGACAAGGCGCTGCCCGTGCCGTCCGCCGTGCCGCTGGACATTGCAGCCGCCCTGCCCCTGCAGGCAATGACCGCGCACTACCTGATGAACTCGACCTACCATGTGGAGCCCGGCCAGACCGTGCTGCTGCATGCCGGCGCCGGCGGCGTGGGCCTGCTGCTGACCCAGATGCTCAAGGAGCGCGGGGCCCGCGTCATCACCACCGTGTCCACGGATGAAAAGGAAGAGCTTTCGCGTGTGGCCGGCGCCGACGAGGTGCTGCGGTATGCAGGGTTTGCCGCGGCGGTGCGCGAGCTCACCGATGGCGTGGGTGTCGACGTGGCGTACGACGGCGTTGGGAAAGACACGTTCGACGGTTCCCTTGCGTCGCTGCGCACCAGGGGAATGCTGGTGCTGTTTGGCGGGGCCTCCGGCCAGGTGCCGCCGTTGGACCTGCAGCGGCTCAACACTGGGGGCTCACTGTTTGTCACCCGGCCCACGCTGGGCAGCTACCTGCTCAACCCCCAGGAGCGCCGCTGGCGGGCCACGGAGGTGTTCAACGCCG
>Ga0134128_10003825_pt1 | contig 18462 bp, 16 predicted proteins | sample KB31754_FD_96462 | JGI IMG/M metagenome (GOLD analysis project Ga0134128, IMG submission 96462) | Terrestrial soil microbial communities with excess Nitrogen fertilizer from Kellogg Biological Station, Michigan, USA - KB3-175-4 | ecosystem: Environmental > Terrestrial > Soil > Unclassified ... | reverse complement strand
TGCCTGTGGGCAACTCGCTGGAAAAGTACATGATAAGACCCGGCGTACCAGCCGTGGAATTCTGGAAGCAGCAAGATGAAACAATGGTCAATGGTTTTTTTTGCGGCATTGTTAGCACCGTACGGTCATAGAAACGGTTTCCGCATTAAAGGTGGACATTGCCACGCGATGGCGGATTCGAGTAATGGATCCCACTGATCATAACGATACCGGCCGAGAAGCAGAAACAGCCCTGGCAGAGCAAACCACGGGGCAGTTATTGCGAGCGGCGCGGCTTGATCGCGGCATGAATATCGAGGATGTTGCGCGGCAATTGCGGCTATCGGTGCGTCAGGTTACAGCACTCGAGGACGATGATTACAACAAATTCCCAAGCACTACGTTTCTCCGCGGTTTTGTGCGCAATTACGCCAAGCTGCTGCAGATGGACGCAGTGCCGTTATTGCAACGACTGCAACAGTCGGTCCCACCCCCTTCCGCTCCAACCATCTCGTATCAGATCGAAGGGATCCCTTTCCCGTCGAACCATAAGCGGGGGAAGCTTGGCCTTATTATTGCGGGAGCAGTCATATTGGCGTTACTGTTTCTAATCTTTGAAATTTATGATGCCAATGACAGCAGAGAAAAACAACCAGCTGTAAAAACGGAAATCAAAAACGAGGGTGAGCAAGATATCGCACCACCAGATATAGCACCAAAATTTGAATTGACACCAGGGCTCCCGAACGGCGACGCCGACTCTACGTCATCTATTGATTCTGCACCGTTCTCTGAAGAAGCCAAGGCTGTTCAACAAAAACAGGAAATATCGGTTCCTGCTCCGTCTCCAGCGCGACAGATCACAGCAGCGGCGGCAACCCCTGGATCGGTGACCGCTCCTCCCGAATTGGCAGACGGACAGGATGTTATTCGGCTGATATTTGAGGGAGAATCATGGACTGAAGTCAAGGATATCAGGGGCAAGCTTCTTCTTTCCCGGATAAATCCACGGGGCACAGAGCAATTATTACATGGCAAACCGCCGTTCTCTCTCGCGATCGGCAATGCTGCTCAGGTCAAGCTGGTCTACAATAACAAGCCAATTGATTTGACACCTCACATCAATGCCTACGGAGGGACGGCACGTCTATCCCTCAACTAAGTCTTCCACATTTATAAGATACTCATACTCATCATGACTATGTCACAAAATATTTTTCCGCCCCGCAGAGACAGTGTCGGTGTCACTGTGGGTACCATTAAAGTAGGCGGTGGCGCTCCGGTAGTGGTCCAATCAATGACGAATACCGATACGGAGAATGAAATCGCTACAGCCGTACAAGTGGCACAACTTGCACGCGCGGGTTCGGAGCTGGTACGTATTACCGTCAATACCGCCGCAGCTGCGAAAGCTGTCCCCGCCATTCGCGCACGTCTTGATGATATGGACTGCCACGTGCCGCTGATAGGCGATTTTCATTTCAACGGTCATAAGTTGGTAACCGAATATCCCGATTGCGCGAAAGCGTTGGCCAAATACCGTATCAACCCAGGCAATGTGGGGCACGGTAAAAAACGCGACGAGCAATTCTCTATCCTCATCGAAACTGCCTGCAAGTATGGTAAGCCGGTGCGTATCGGTGTTAACTGGGGTAGTCTCGATCCCGAACTGCTGGCACGCATAATGGATGAGAACGCCCGATCCAGTGATCCCAAGGATGCGGCGCTTGTCATGCGCGAGGCATTGATTACCTCCGCACTAGAAAGCGCTGCGCGAGCGGAGGAGATTGGATTGGGCCGCGACCGGATCATATTGTCTTGCAAGGTAAGCGGGGTGCAGGATTTGATCGCCGTTTATCGTGACTTGGCAGCCCGTTGTGACTACGCCTTGCATCTTGGACTGACCGAAGCGGGCATGGGCTCGAAAGGAATCGTTGCCTCTACGGCAGCGCTGTCCGTACTACTTCTTGGAGGGATAGGCGATACCATACGCGTATCGCTTACGCCGGAGCCAGGGGGCGACCGTGCTCGTGAAGTGGTGGTGGCGCAGGAAATTTTGCAAACGACGGGTTTGCGCGCATTTGTGCCATTGGTAGCGGCATGCCCAGGTTGCGGGCGTACCACCAGCACCTATTTCCAGGAACTGGCCGAAAGTATTCAAGGTTACGTGCGCAGCCAGATGCTGGTGTGGCGCGAGGAATATGATGGCGTGGAAAATATGACGCTGGCGGTGATGGGTTGCGTGGTCAACGGTCCTGGGGAAAGCAAGCATGCCAATATCGGCATCAGTCTGCCCGGTTCGGGAGAGCGGCCGGTGGCGCCGGTTTATGTGGACGGGCAGAAATCCGTGACCTTGAAAGGCGATAATATTGCCGGAGAGTTCCGCCAGATCGTTGATGAATATGTGCAGATGAAATACCCGAAGAAATCAGTCAATGCCTAGAATCATCCAGGCTATCCGCGGGATGAATGACATTCTGCCTGATCAGATACACCTTTGGGAATTTTTCGAACAGACTGTACGTGAGTGGATGGCGGCCTGTGGCTATCGTAATATCCGCATGCCAATTGTCGAGCAGACCGATTTGTTTGTACGGTCCATCGGCGCAGTGACCGATATTGTCGAGAAAGAGATGTATTCTTTTCTGGATAATCTTAACGGCGACAGTTTGACATTGCGTCCTGAAGGAACGGCTTCGTGCGTGCGCGCAGTATTGGAGCATAATCTGCTCTATGCAGGTCCGCAAAGACTGTATTATTCCGGTCCGATGTTTCGCCATGAGCGTCCGCAAAAAGGACGTTACAGGCAATTTCATCAAGTCGGTGTCGAAGCACTGGGATATGTCGGCCCGGATATTGATGCCGAATTGATTGTCATGTGCGCGGAATTATGGAAAAAGTTAGGAATTTCCGATGTGCGCCTGGAAATCGGTACGCTGGGCAGCACCGAATCACGCGCATTACACCGAGCCCGATTGATTGGATATCTGGAACGGCATCTTGGCAAGCTCGATGATGATGCCCGCAGACGAATGCACAGCAATCCATTACGAATACTCGATAGCAAGAATTCCGAAATGACCGAGATCATTGCCGGTGCTCCCCGGTTGCTGGATGACCTGGACGACGAGTCATTAATGCATTTCGAAGGATTACAGCGGATTCTGCGTGATCAGGAGATTGACTTTGAGATCAACCCGAGACTGGTGAGAGGGTTGGATTATTACAATCGCACCGTATTCGAATGGATCACCGGCAAGCTCGGCGCGCAGGGCACAGTATGTGCCGGCGGACGTTATGATGGACTGGTAGAACAGATTGGCGGCAAGGCCGCATCAGCATGTGGTTTTGCCATGGGCGTGGAGCGAGTGCTGGCCTTGATGAGGGAATGTGGCGAGAAGGTACCCTACTTCGTACCGGATGTATACGTGATACATCAGGGGGAGGCTGCAGATGGATTTGCCTGGAAAACCGTCAAACAATTGCGGGATGGGGGGCTTAAGGCACTCCTGCATTGCGGCGGTGGCAGCTTCAAGGTGCAAATGAAAAAAGCGGATGCCAGCGGTGCGCGTTTTGCAGTCATTATTGGTGACGATGAAGTACGGGCCGGGGAAATAAGTATCAAGCCGCTGCGTGAGGCGGCGGAGCAGGTGAGAGTCGGGTTGACGGAAGCGGTGGATCTGCTTAAGGGCGCTTTGTAAATCTGGAACTTCAAAAAAAAGACGCGGAGGAATTTGGCGTCTGCATAATACTCGATATGGGATGGACGCGATAACGCGCGCTTAAAGGAACATGAATCTGAGAAATTCTTATCCGGAAGTTAAAAATGGCAACCTATGATCTGGAAGAACAGGAAAAAATAGACGGGCTAAAATCCTGGTGGGAAACATACGGTACGTTGGTCATCGTGGTTGTGGCGACGCTCATTGCAAGCATGGCTGGTGTAAAGGCGTGGAATTATTATCAACAGCAACAGATAGAGCAGGCGGCCGAACTGTATTCTTCCCTGCTGCAGATCGAGCCGAGTGGTGATCCCAAGAAAATCGGGGATGCTGCCCATTTGCTTATGGAGGGCTTTCCCGGCAGTGGCTATGCATCCCGCGCTGCTTTGATTTCGGCGCGTGCGAGTTTGGAGGGGGGTGACGTCCAGAATGCCAAAAGCCGGCTGCAATGGACGTTGGACAATACCAAGGAAGATGAGTTGAAAGATCTTGTGCGGCTGAGGTTGGCAGGCATACTGTTGGATGAACAAAAATATGATGACGCTTTGAGGTTGCTGGATAGCAAGCATGGCGACTCGTTTGATGGTCTCTATGCAGATCTCAAAGGTGATGTCCTGATTGCGGCTGGAAAAGTTGCCGAAGCACGGGCTGCTTATCACAAAGCGCTAGACAGGATGGGCAAAAAAGGAACTTATCATAATATTGTTCAAATGAAACTCGATGCCTTGGCAGAGGCGAAGTAATCGCAGTTTGTAATGGAAATACAGCAAGTGAAATGCAAAATAGCACATTCTGATTCGTTCGGGTAGCGTGCCCAGATGAGTGCGGCAATGCCGACGCAACGTTCTTTTTATTGCAAATATGTCTCTAGCCAAACCCATATCCGGGGAATCTTTGAATAAGTGCTCGGGTTTGCCAGCAATGTTCCGCAAAGCGCTTATTCAGGGGCGCCCTAAAATTACCGGCTCCGTGCAACGGTATATTCTGCTACTGGCAGTGTTACCCATTTTTTCCGGCTGCGCAAATCTCATTGATATGACGCGCGATTTGGCGCGGGACTTATCCGATATTGATGTGGCGGGTATTACCGGCGGACTCCTCGGTGGTGAGACTATCGTGCTGAGCCCGGAACAGACCGCCCAATTAGCGACGGTACCGCGCGCGCAGCCGATATGGCGAAACGGCATTGAAGAAACTACGGCGGTTGTGCTTTCGCCCATATTCGAGAATGGCGCAATTTATGCGGCAGGCATCAGTGGGCGTCTTGTGCGCTATGATCCCCTTACCGGCAGGCAAACCGGAAGCGTCAATACCCGGCATCAACTGTCGGGTGGCGTAGGCTCGGGTAACGGAATGGTATTGGTCGGCACTCTTAAAGGTGAAGTGCTGGCTTATAGCGATAAGGATGGCAAAGCCTTATGGACGGCACATGTATCTACCGAAGTGCTAAGCCCGCCGCACGCGAGCAGCAACATGGTCGTGGTTCGCACTGGAGATGGCAGGATTTTCAGTTTGGATGCGGATAATGGCAAACGTAAGTGGATATACCAAGGAGCCACACCATCGCTGACAGTGCGGAGTTCTGCGGGTGTGTTAATCTCGGGGGGTATGGTGTTTGCCGGATTCCCAGGTGGAAAACTGGTGGCGATAAACTTGTCCAACGGCAGTGTGGGTTGGGAGGCGGTCGTATCGCGACCTCGCGGTGCTACAGAACTGGAGCGGATTACGGACATTACCAGTTTGCCTGTGGCGGATGAGTATCAGATATGTGCTGTAGCCTATCAGGGGCGAGTTGCCTGCTTTGAAATTGCGAGCGGTAATCAGATTTGGGCGCGGGACGCCTCGAGCAATGCTGGTCTCGCCATGGATAATAATTATGTTTACGTGAGTGAAGATAAGGGTGCGATATCGGCTTACGATAAAAGAGACGGTGCCAGCATTTGGAAACAGGATCTACTCAGCGGAATTCGATTATCTCCGCCACTCGTGCAGGGCGCTCATGTGGTCGTGGGGGATTCTCAAGGCAACGTGAATTTCATCAGAAATGATACCGGTTCAATCGTCGCCCGTTCGGCCACGGATGGTAGCGCCATTGTTGCCAGTCCAGCGTCTCTGCCCGATGGTTTCGTGGTACAAACCCTGAAAGGCAGCCTTTACGCGTTCAGTATGTAGCCGGCAGAACCAACCGGGTAATTTCATTTACTCCAGGACGCGTTGACCTATTCTCCTCTTCCTTTTCGGGCGGGGGATTGCCTTTCTTCGGGAAAAACAGAAATCATGAAACCCACTCTCGTATTGGTCGGGCGACCCAATGTTGGTAAATCAACACTTTTTAACCGCTTGACCCGCAGCCGTGACGCCATAGTGGCGGATATTCCAGGATTGACGCGAGATCGCCATTACGGCCGCGGCAGGCTGGGGGACAAACCTTATCTGGTGGTTGATACCGGTGGTTTCGAGCCGATGGTGAAGGAAGGTATTTTGCATGAGATGGCCAAGCAGACTCGACAAGCAGTGGACGAAGCGGATAGGGTGCTGTTCATCGTCGATGGCAGAAACGGCTTGGCGCCCCATGATAGGGTAATCGCAGAACAACTGCGTAAAACCGGCCGCAGAATCATGCTGGTAGTGAATAAAACCGAAGGGATGGCGTCATCCGTTATCACCGCTGAGTTTCACGAACTGGGTCTGGGGGAGCCCTGTGCAATCTCCGCCGCGCACGGCGACAATGTAAATGAGTTGGTGGAATTGGCGTTAGCGGATTTCCCCCTGCCGCAACAAGAAGAAAAAGCGGACAGACATCCAAAAATTGCTATCGTGGGACGCCCCAACGTTGGTAAATCCACGCTGGTGAATACGCTGCTGGGTGAGGAGCGCGTAATCGCGTTTGATCAGCCGGGTACCACCCGCGACAGTATCTATATCGATTTTCATCGCAACGGCCGCCCGTATACGCTGATCGACACTGCTGGCTTGCGCCGTCGCGGTAAGGTATTTGAAACTGTGGAAAAATTTTCGGTGGTAAAGACCTTGCAGTCGGTGGAAGACGCCAATGTGGTGGTATTGGTACTGGATGCGGGAAACGAAATTTCCGACCAGGATGCGCATATTGCCGGGTTTATTCTGGAAACAGGGCGTGCGCTGGTGGTGGCGGTTAACAAGTGGGATGGTCTGGATGATCACCAGCGCGATACCATCAAGAGCGATATTACCCGGAAACTTTCTTTTTTACTGAATTTTGCGAAATTCCACTATATCTCAGCGTTGCGAGGCAGCGGCATGAAAGGATTATTTCCGTCGATTGATGCGGCCTATGCGGCCGCGATGGCAAATCTATCCACTCCCAAACTTACCCGCATCTTGTTAGCGGCGGTGGAGAAACAGCAACCACCTCGTGCCGGTTTATCTCGTCCCAAATTACGCTACGCTCATCAGGGCGGTTCCAACCCACCGCTGATCGTGATCCACGGCAGCGCCCTCGATAAGGTTTCCGAAACCTACCAACGTTATCTTGAAAACACCTTCCGTCAGGCTTTCCAGTTGGAAGGTACACCATTGCGAGTCATGTTCAAGTCAGGTCGCAATCCCTATGCTGGAAAAAGTCCAACACCTCTCAGCGAAGCAGAAGCAAAGCGCGCCCACCGCCGCCGCATGGTTAGCAGAAAGAAATATGGCTAATCGCAACCCAACCGGGAGCGGGGTTAAAGAAAGTTGGAGCCGTCCAACTTTCACTCCTGGTAGCAGCATGATCTGAGGAGCTTCTGAATAAATCCCAAGTGGACCCGCTACGCACTTGAGGGAGCATCTGTTCAGGGATACTCCAACTAATGCAATACCCTCGGTACACTCAAGATAAATTCGGGAATGGTTGCATCGAAGCGGAGGCCATCTTCAGCAACCATTTGGTAACTGCCCTTCATGGATCCGACTGGCGTGGAGATGGCGGTGCCGCTCGTATATTCGAAGCTGTCACCGGGTTTTAGCAACGGTTGCTCGCCTACGACTCCCAATCCTCGCACCTCCTGTACACCGCCTCCTCCATCCGCAATAATCCAGTGACGGCTGATGAGTTGCGCCGAGACCGTACCGGTATTGGCGAGCATGATGGTATAAGCGAAAACGTAGTGGTCAAGCGCTTCGTCCGACTGTTCCGGAAGATAGGTTGTATGGACCGTTACAACAACTTCATATTTTTTGCTTTCAGCCATCCCCGCATTGCACACTATTTTTTGAGCTACGGCAAGGGTAACGTCTACAAAATGTGATGTTGCATGATAAAAGTCACAGAACGATTGCTTACTGGATGAAGCCGTTAACGCGAAATGACCATTTGCGGTTAAAATGGCATTTTTTGATTATAAGGAAGCCGTTATGGCTAATTATCGCATCGCTCCCAGCATTCTTTCCGCAAACTTTGCCAAGCTCGGGGAGGAAATCATCGCCGTTATCGATTCAGGTGCGGACATCATCCATTTCGATGTGATGGATAATCACTACGTGCCCAATCTCACCATTGGCCCGCTCGTATGTGAGGCGATCCGTCCCCTGACCCAGGCGATTATCGATGTGCACCTGATGGTCGAGCCGGTTGACCGCATTGTTCCGGATTTTGCCAAGGCTGGGGCCAATATTATTTCCTTTCACCCCGAAGCATCCAGGCATATCGATCGCACTATCGGGCTTATCAAGGAACAGGGCTGCAAAGCAGGTCTGGTATTCAACCCCGCGACGCCTTTATATTATCTCGATCATGTACTCGATAAGCTGGATCTGGTACTGATAATGTCGGTAAACCCCGGTTTCGGCGGGCAGAAATTCATTCCTGAAGCATTGGAAAAATTAAAAGCGGTGCGCAAACGCATTGATGCAACGGGCAAAGACATCATGCTGGAAATTGATGGCGGCGTAAAAGTGGATAACATCGCCGAGATCGCCCGCGCCGGGGCCGACACCTTCGTGGCGGGTTCCGCCATTTACGGCGCAGGCAAGGACAGCGATCCACACCGCTATGATTCGGTAGTAGCAGCGTTGCGGGCCGAGTTGGCGAAAGCTTGACTTCAGTCTCGAAAAACAGGGCGCCTCTAAAAATCCAGATTTGCGAGCGCGTCGTAGGCTACGGAACTTTATTTGACTGACAGGAATAATACTACGTGAACAAAAGCGCTTTCCGGCTTGCAGATACCTCCGCGGCCGACATCGAATTTCCCCTGTTGATCAAGGCCGTGATGATCGATCTGGATGGTACGCTTCTCGATACGGCGAGCGATCTTGCCGCGGCGGCCAATATGATGCTACGGGAACTGGGCAGGGCCGAGCTACCGCTGGAGACCATTCAATCCTATATCGGCAAGGGCATACAGAAGTTGGTGAAGCGCTCGCTGACCGGCAGTCTCGATGATGAGCCCGATGCTGAGTTATTCGACAAAGCGATGCCGATCTACGAGCGCGATTACGCGAAAACGCTGTGCGTTAATACACGGCCCTATCCAGGCGTAATAGAGGGCTTGAATACCCTGCGGGAAGCGGGCTTTCGCCTGGCCTGCGTCACCAACAAGGCTGAAGCGTTCACCTTGCCGTTGCTCCGCGCTACCGGCCTGTTCGATTATTTTGATATCGTCCTGTCAGGTGACAGCCTCCTGAAAAAGAAACCTGACCCGATGCCCCTGTTGCATGCTTGCACGCATTTCGACATTCTTCCCTACGAAATGCTGCTGATCGGTGACTCGCTCAATGACGCCGAAGCAGCGCGTGCAGCGGGTTGCCATGTCTTTTGCGTACCCTATGGCTATAATGAGGGGCGCGATGTGCGCGAACTTGATTGCGATGCCATCGTTACCTCCGTATACGATGCCACGAAACTGATCCAGAAATTGTCATGATCCACGAAAATACCGGAATCGAGGAATACGCGATAAATGCCTGGCGTCCCTGGCGCCCTGGCCTTGATCGCTGGCATGCTTAACACTTGCACGCTGCCGTATTTTCCTTTTTTTCCGTTTTTTGTGGAGTCAAATCATGACCGAAACTGAATTCAATAGCCTTGCCGCGCAAGGTTATAACCGTATCCCGGTGGTGCTGGAAACGTTCGCCGATCTCGATACCCCCCTCTCGGTTTATCTCAAGCTCGCCAACCGGTCCTACTCATATCTGCTCGAGTCGGTACAGGGTGGCGAGCGCTTCGGGCGTTATTCCTTTATCGGCCTGCCCGCCGTGACTCGTATAGAGGCGCGAGGCAACCGTGTCAGCATTATCAATGGGGGGCGATCGCAGGAAGTCGAAGTGGAAGATCCGCTGGTTTTTGTGGAATCCTACCTGTCGCGTTTTAAGGTTGCGACATATCCTGGCTTGCCACGCTTCTGCGGTGGCCTCGTAGGTTATTTTGCTTATGACGTGGTGCGATATATCGAGCATAAATTGGCTGGTCATGCCCGCCCGGATACGCTCAATACGCCCGATATGCTGCTATTGTTGTCGGAAGAACTGGCGGTGGTGGATAATCTTTCCGGCAAACTCTATCTGATCGTGTACGCGGCGCCTGGCGAGACTGGCACAACGGAAGTGACGGAAGCAGCGGAAGCGTACAAAGCCGCAAAAAAGCGCTTGAAGGAGTTGCTCGTCGATCTCCGTAAACCGGTAGAAATTCCGGTTGAAGCGCCGAGCGAACCGGCTGAGGTTGTTCCGGAATTCAATGAAGCAGATTTCATTGAGGCGGTGGAACGCGCCAAACGCTATATTTTTGATGGCGACATCATGCAGGTGGTTCTATCGCAACGGTCCAGCAAACCTTATGGTGCGTCCCCACTTGCGCTTTATCGCGCGCTACGCAGTCTCAATCCTTCGCCCTACATGTTTTATTATCACTTTGGCGAGTTTCACGTGGTCGGCGCGTCGCCGGAAATCCTGGTGCGCCTGGAAGGCGGCACTGTGACCGTGCGCCCCATCGCCGGCACCCGTCCGCGCGGCAAAACTATACAGGAAGACTCAGCGCTAGCGGCCGATCTGCTGGCCGACCCGAAAGAGTGTGCAGAACATTTGATGCTGATGGACCTTGGGCGCAACGATGTCGGGCGTGTTGCGCAGACCGGCACGGTCAAAGTCACCGAGAACATGCAAATCGAGCATTACTCTCACGTCATGCACATCGTGTCCAATGTGGACGGCAAACTCAAACCCGGCCTGAATGCGATGGATGTGCTGCGCGCCACTTTTCCGGCCGGCACAGTGAGCGGCGCCCCGAAGGTGCGGGCGATGGAAATCATTGATGAACTGGAAGTCTCCAAGCGTGGTATTTATGCTGGCGCAGTAGGTTATCTGGGATTCAACGGTGATATGGATCTGGCCATTGCCATTCGCACCGGTGTTATCAAGGACGGAAAGCTGCATGTACAGGCAGGCGCGGGTATCGTTGCCGATTCCGTGCCACGAAGTGAATGGGTCGAGACTCAGAATAAGGCCAAGGCACTGCTGCGGGCAGCGGAAATAGCCGAGAGTGGATTGGATAGCAGAATCGAGTAAAGACATTTGCATAAGGCCGCCGACGCAACTGAAGACTTTTGCGGCCATATCCCAACTCTACGGCAATCACACTGAGCCTGCTAAAACAATCCAATCGCTTCCAGCCGCTATTCTTGTCAAGGCTTCACTGTTCAGAATCTTTCACTGTGCAAATTTTATGCTTGCCATGGGTTTAAGTGGATATCTGGAACAGGAGCCTTGCCATGGCTCATTACGGCCTATCGTAAATCCATTCCAGCAGGGCGTCCATTGCCAGCTGAGCACCCCCCGACTTTGGATGATTGACCAAAAAAACAATAATCACGCGTCTACCTGATTTGTCGAGCATATAACCCGCCATTGTTCTTACTCCTTCTAGCGACCCGGTCTTGATATGGGCCTGACCAGCGACGGCGGTGTCGTTAAGACGTGTCTTCATCGTGCCATCGACCGCAGTGATCGGTAGAGAAGACAAGAATTCTGGCATCACCGGGCTCTGAAATGCCGAGAGCAGCAGTTGCCCCAAGTGGCTTGCGCTGATGCGTTCGTTGCGGGATAAACCGGAGCCATTTTCTATTATCAATTCGGGAAAATGCAGATGCCTGGAAGCAAGCCATTGCCTGATCGCGGCATTCGATTTCGCGAGGTTGGCAGTGTTGCGGATAGTTGCGCCGCGAGTTACGCCATCGGCTGGCCTTGTGATCCTGGCAGTGGCCATGCCCAAGGCGAGATAGAGTTGCCGTGCGGAAATATTATTGCTGAATTTATTGATATCGCGAACGACTTCAGCAAGCGTAGGCGATTGATGGGTTTCCAGCGGGAGCATTCCTTCAGGTGCGATGCCAGTACGTACTTTGCCGCGAAATACGCCGCCTTGCTCCGCCCATAATTGCTTGAACAGGCTAAAGGTATAAGTTGGGCTATCGTGCAGGCTGAGAAGAAGGGTTTTTTCGCCGCAGTTTACGGAATAGGCGCCGTTGAATACGATGGATGCGCGGCCGGTGCCTTTCATGGCTGGGCGAATATCGGCTCCAAGTGTGTCATGCCAGTCGTCACATTTGCCGCCGATGAGTTTTAGATTGTTGCTGAGATCTAAGGATTCCGGTAGAGGATCGACAACAATCCGAACACCTTTACTTTCAGCTTGGGGGATCAAGCGCAGTGCCAGCGTCCGATAGTTTACCAGTAGCGCTTCAGGAATTATGTTGTAGGCGCGGTGGGGTTTCCCATCGAAAGCAGCCTGATCGAGATCAAGTGTATCGAAGTAGCTATTATCCAACACCAAGTCTCCAGTGATTTCTCGCAGACCGGTCTGGCGTAGTCGACGGGTGAGCAGCCAGAAATTTTCCAGATTGAGCCTGGGATCACCATAGCCCCTGATTATCAAGTCGCCCTGCAGGACATCGCCGTTCAGGACGCCATTGGCATATAGCTCGGTCTTCCAGGTATAGGCTGGTCCGAGTAATTCCAGCCCGGCAAATGTCGTTACGAGCTTCATTACGGATGCTGGATTCATCGCCGTGTCAGCATTAATGGCAAGCAACGGTTGGGCAGCACCGATTTCATGTACGTAAATACTCACTGCAGACGGCGGAATGCCCATCTGCTTAAGCGCATGATTGACCGAGAGCGGCAAGTTGTGGGAAAACGCGGACAGTGGTATAGCGGCGAATACAAAATACAGAACAATCGCTATTTTGCATTGGGTCATATTTCAGGTATACGCGTTGTACGTTGTAGAAAGTCAATAGGTTTCGATACTCGCCATCAGTTTCAGAACGAATCAAGCGCCCGCAAGGTTCCTGCTACCAGAAGATCCATTTCCTGATTGTTGATGACATAAGGCGGCATAAAATAAACACTGTTTCCCAGCGGTCGCAATGACAACTCCTGCTTGAGTGCGGCCAGGAAAAATTTCCCGGGAAAAGCAGGATCTTCGGTTTCAACTTCGAATGCCCAGATCATTCCACAATTCCGGAAGTTTTTTACCTTTGGATGAGATGCGATCGGTTGCGCCACATGGCTGAGATAACTTGCCTTAACGCGATTAGCCTCAATGATTTTGTTTTGCTCGAAAATATCCAGCGTAGCAAGTGCGGCGCGACATGCGAGCGCATTACCCGCGTGGGTATGAGAATGCAAAAATCCGAGCGCGGTCTCGTCGTGATAAAATGCCTCATACACAGCACTTTTGGTCATCGTTACGGACAATGGCAAGTAGCCGCCGCTCAAACCTTTCCCCAGACATAAAAAATCCGGTGCGATATCTGCCTGCTCGTGTGCAAACATGGTTCCCGTCCTGCCAAAGCCTACTGCGATTTCGTCGGCAATCAGATGAACTTGGTATTTGTCGCATATTTCCCTGGCAAGCTTGAGATAATCCGAATGATACATGCCCATGCCCGACGCACCCTGGACGAGCGGTTCGACTATGAGCGCTGCCGTTTCCGAGTGGTGTTTCGCAAGATACGTTTCCAATGCGGCGGCGGCGCGTAGTGCGTAGTCCCAGGGAAACTCACCCTCGGCCCTGTATCGCCAGTCCGGAGTGAGCACCTGCGTGCTGCGGCGCAGCAGAGGGGAATAAACATCTTTGAACAGCGCCACGTCGGTGACCGACAGAGCCCCTAGCGTTTCGCCGTGATAGCCATTCTGCAGGCTGACAAAGCAATTTTTTGCCGGATAACCGCTATTGCGCCAATAGTGAAAGCTCATTTTCAGGGCGATTTCAATCGCCGATGCGCCGTCGCTGCTATAGAAACAATGACCGAGTTTGCCTGATACGAGATTGCTCAAACGCTCCGATAACGCTACCACCGGTTCATGCGTGAAACCTGCGAGCATGACATGTTCAAGCCTTCCAAGCTGGTCGCAAATGGCGGCATTAATGTACGGATTGGCATGACCAAACAGATTGACCCACCAGGAACCGATAGCGTCGAGGTAGCGTTTTCCGTCAAAATCGTAAAGCCATACACCTTCGCCCCGAGCAACTGGAATGGGCGGCAATATTTCGTGTTGTTTCATCTGAGTACATGGATGCCAGACTGCCTTTACACTGCGTTCCAGCAAATATTTATTGCTCATCTACTTGAAATTCCCCCTCACAGACCCTATTATTAGCACTCGTTAGTAGTGAGTGCTAACAGAATTCGTCATAACTCTGGAAAATCTAACCACAAAATGACGGTTTTCCGAGAGTTTCATTGTATTAATTCTAAAACAGGAGAAAGAAACATGCAGATTCGTCCCCTACACGACCGTGTTATTGTCAAGCGGTTGGAAGAAGAACGCAAGACCGCGTCTGGTATTGTCATCCCTGACAGTGCTGCGGAAAAGCCAGATCAAGGCGAGATCATCGCTGTAGGCAATGGTAAAGTTGGCGACGATGGCAAAGTTCGTCCGCTGGATGTAAAGGTTGGTGACAAAGTGCTGTTCGGCAAATATTCCGGACAGACGGTGAAGGTGTCGGGAGAAGAACTCCTAGTGATGCGCGAAGAAGACATTATGGGCGTCGTCGAAGGTTAATTTACCTTAAACAATATTTTCTGGAAATTAGGAGAAAGAGATTATGGCAGCGAAAGAAGTCAAGTTTGGTGATTCAGCCCGCCACAAAATGGTGAATGGGGTCAATATACTGGCCGATGCGGTCAAGGTTACCCTGGGACCTAAAGGTCGCAACGTAGTGCTGGAGCGCTCCTACGGTGCGCCGACCATCACTAAGGATGGCGTTTCGGTAGCGAAGGAAATTGAACTGAAAGACAAGTTCGAGAATATGGGCGCACAAATGGTGAAGGAAGTGGCAAGCAAGACTTCCGATGTAGCCGGCGACGGTACTACCACCGCTACCGTGCTCGCCCAGTCCATCATCAAGGAAGGCATGAAGTTTGTTGCTGCCGGCATGAATCCGATGGATCTCAAACGTGGTATCGATAAAGCCGTGATCGCAACGGTTGAAGAACTCAAAAAGCTTTCCAAGCCCTGCACTACCGGCAAGGAAATCGCGCAGGTGGGAAGTATCTCCGCCAATTCAGACCCGGAAATTGGCAAGATCATTGCCGATGCGATGGAAAAAGTTGGCAAGGAAGGCGTGATTACGGTGGAAGATGGTTCCGGACTGCAAAATGAACTCGAAGTCGTCGAAGGTATGCAGTTCGACCGTGGCTACCTGTCGCCGTATTTTATCAACAATGCAGACAGACAGATCGCATTGCTGGAAAATCCTTTCGTCTTGCTGCACGACAAGAAAATTTCCAATATCCGTGAATTGCTGCCGGTACTGGAGCTGGTAGCTAAAGCCGGCAAGCCGTTGCTGATCATCGCTGAAGACGTGGATGGCGAGGCTTTGGCGACCCTGGTGGTGAACAATATTCGTGGCATCCTGAAAACCTGTGCAGTGAAAGCGCCCGGCTTTGGCGATCGTCGTAAAGCCATGCTTGAAGATATAGCTATTCTCACCGGTGGCACAGTGATTGCCGAAGAGGTTGGTTTGTCACTGGAAAAGGCAACCTTGAAAGAATTGGGACAGGCCAAGCGCATTGAAGTGGGTAAGGAAGAAACTACTGTCATCGACGGTGCAGGTGATACCAAAACCATCGAAGATCGGGTCAAGCAAGTTCGCAATCAAATCGAAGAAGCTTCCAGCGACTACGACAAGGAAAAATTGCAGGAGCGTGTCGCAAAGCTGGCTGGCGGGGTAGCGTTGATCAAGGTCGGTGCGGCCACCGAAGTGGAAATGAAAGAGAAGAAAGCACGTGTTGAAGACGCATTGCATGCTACCCGTGCTGCGGTGGAAGAAGGCATCGTTCCTGGTGGCGGTGTAGCGCTGTTGAGAACCCGTGCGGCAGTGGGCAACCTCAAAGGCGACAACAACGATCAGGACGCGGGTATCAAGATTGTTCTGCGGGCGCTGGAAGAACCGTTGCGCCAAATCGTTGCCAACTGTGGCGATGAGCCTTCAGTAGTAATTAATAAAGTTTTGGAAGGCAAAGGTAACTTTGGTTATAACGCCGCCACCAGCGAATATGGTGACATGGTGGAAATGGGAGTTCTGGACCCTACCAAGGTTACGCGCTACGCTTTGCAACATGCCGCTTCCGTGGCGAGCTTAATGCTGACCACCGACGCTCTGGTAGCCGAGTTGCCGAAGGAAGAGTCCGGCGGCGGTGGCATGGGTGGCATGGGTGGCATGGGCGGCATGGGTGGCATGGGTGGCATGGATATGTAGGATTTTCCGGTATCGGTCTAACCTAAAACGCAGCACAATAAAAAACCCCGCCACGGTGGGGTTTTTTATTGTGTAAGCGGGACTAAATAAGGTTTTCCATTTATTTTATTCGCAGTCCTCAGTCCTCATAAGCTACCGAAGGTGAAATTCATTTCAAGGTGTGCATATGCACATTGCGCGCCGCTCATAAACTATCGATCACGGTAACTATTTTTTTGCATCTCTGCTGAATCGCAAGAAGTGCTGCGCGTATTCAGCGAGATGATGGGATAATCTCTCTGGTAGATTTTCAGTGGCGGCTAGAACGTTTTTTACATAGTTTAATTATGACCCCAGATCAGTATTGTCAGGAAAAGGCGATCCAGAGCGGTTCCAGCTTCTATTACAGCTTTCTTTATCTCCCATTGGAAAAGCGTCGCGCGATTACGGCTCTATATGCTTTCTGCCGGGAGGTAGACGATGTGGTGGATGAATGCACAGATGCGTCGGTGGCACGGCTGAAGCTCGCGTGGTGGCGGCAGGAAGTTACTGCCATATTTAATGACGGCAACGTCATTGCCGGCAACGCAAGCGAGCCCAGTCATCCCGTAGCAAAGGCGCTGGTCAATGTATCAAGAAAATTTAATCTCACCGCTGAGCGATTGAATGAAATTATAGATGGTATGGAAATGGATCTTAACTATAATCGATATGCCGATTTTGATACCCTGCGGTTATACTGCTACCACGTGGCAAGCGTGGTGGGGTTGTGCTCTGCGGAGATTTTTGGCTATCGCAACCCTGAGACCTTGAAGTATGCGGAAAATCTGGGGCTTGCATTCCAGCTCACCAACATCATACGCGATGTCGGCGAAGATGCGCGCCGTGATCGTGTTTATCTTCCTCAGGATGAGCTCGTTCGTTTTGGGGTAACCACCGAGGATATCCTCCATTCGCGTGAAACCGAAAACTTCAGGCGCTTGATGGAATTCCAGATCGAACGGGCAGAAAGCTATTATGCCCAAGCTTTTGCGGCACTGCCTGCGGAGGACCGCAAAAATCAGCGGCCCGGAATTGTAATGGCGGCGATTTATCAAACTCTTCTGAAGGAAATAAAAGAGGATGGCTGTCATATTATGGGACAGCGCATAAGCCTTACGCCGATGCGTAAATTGTGGATTGCCTGGACGACATGGATCAAAGGGTGAGTCTCGCCCCGACTTATATACCAAGCCATTTTTTTGTCATCGATGAATCCCCTATCCATGAAAGATTTCAAAGGCTATCATGCGCCTCCAGATCTACTAAAGGATCGGGTGATTCTTGTCACCGGTGCTGGGCAGGGCATTGGGCGCATCGCAGCGCTGACCTATGCCGCTCATGGAGCCACCGTAATTCTGCACGGCCGTAGCGTGAAGAAACTGGAAAGCGTATATGATGAAATCGAAGCAAAAGGCGGAGCCCAGCCAATAATCTATCCACTTGACCTGGAAGAGGCCGATGATCAGGATTTCGACGCAATTGCCCGTGCCATCAAATCGCAATTGGGGAGATTGGATGGAATTTTGCATAACGCGGCGTTGATATTCAACCTGACCCCCCTAGAGAACCAGACGCTGAAGCAGTGGTCGTCGCTTATGCGGGTTAATTTGATTGCGCCGTTCGCGCTGACACGAGCCTGTTTGCGGCTGCTGAAAAGCTCCCCAGATGCTAGCGTCATCATGACTTCAGAAATGCATGGCCACAATCCATCTGCATATTGGGGTGGTTTTGCGGTATCCAAGGCGGGAGTGGAGGCGCTGGTTAAAATTCAGGCGCAGGAATGGGAAATGCTTCCGAACTTGCGCATCAATATAGTAATACCAGGGCCGGTACACACCTCGCAACGGACCAAGACTCATCCTGGCGAAGCCAAGCAAAGTTTATGGCAACCGCAGGAGCTGATGCCAACTTACCTTTACCTGATGGGGCCGGATAGTAAATCACTCAGCGGCAGGACGGTATTTTGCCAAGGCTGAGCCTAGTAGGCTGCCGTAGTTAGAAGAAATGCGTATAATTGATTGG
>Ga0134128_10003824_pt1 | contig 18466 bp, 9 predicted proteins | sample KB31754_FD_96462 | JGI IMG/M metagenome (GOLD analysis project Ga0134128, IMG submission 96462) | Terrestrial soil microbial communities with excess Nitrogen fertilizer from Kellogg Biological Station, Michigan, USA - KB3-175-4 | ecosystem: Environmental > Terrestrial > Soil > Unclassified ... | reverse complement strand
TGGAAACCAGCCCCGGCTTCCAAACATCCTTAAATCAAAGAACTTCTCACTTTTTCTATCGCTCTGAAGCAAAAGTAAGTTGTCCTATTCTTCCGTCAAAGATGCCGCAGATCGAATGCTTACCCAAAAACTGCCGTTGCAATTGCTGCAACACCCGTGAGCGGAAGGGTAGTAGATAGCAAAGGACAGGCCTTAGTCGGAGTTTCAGTTAAAGAAAACGGAACCTCCAATGGCACAGTAACGGATAGTAATGGAAATTTTAGGCTTAATGTGTCCGGCCCGTCATCAGTATTGACATTCAGCTTTGTAGGTTACCTACCACAAGAAGTGCATGTACGCGATCAAACTTCAATACAAATCACTTTAGCGGAAACCAATTCCAAATTGGACGATGTTGTAGTAGTAGGTTATACCACGCAAAAAAGATCTGCAATTACCGGTGCTATTAGTTCAGTTAAAGGCTCGGACCTGGCTAAGGCACCAGTAGATAATATCACAAATTCCCTGGCAGGCCAGGTATCTGGCGTCATTGCGCGCCAAAACGGCGGCGGCGAGCCTGGCAATGATAATACCACTATCCATATTCGTGGTATAAATTCCATTCCTAATCCCAATTTCCCCAATTCGGATCCCAGCGCACCGTTAATTGTGATCGATGGGATCATTCGCAATAATCTTAACCAGATAGACCCAAATGAAATAGAATCGGTGACCATATTAAAGGATGCTGCGGCAGTGGCTCCTTATGGTTTGGGCGGGGCCAATGGCGTGATCCTGATCACTACCAAAACCGGGAAAAATGGCCCGCCTTCTTTATCCTTATCCGGATTTTACGGACACCAGGCGCCCACCTATTATCCCAAAGTTTTGGGCCCGCAAGACTACATGACCTTGTATGATGAGGCACAAACGAACGACAAAGTGGCCGCAGCCAATTTAGCATATGCGCCGGACTATATCTCCAGTTACCTCACCAATCATGCAAAAGATCCGGACCTATACCCTATAGGGAATGGAAGGTCCATAGTGAATTTCAAAGCTCCGGAGCAAAACTATAACATGGCCTTGAGCGGCGGCAGCGATCGGGTTAAGTATTATGCTAACCTGGGCTATTTCAACCAGGCTGGTCTATTTGCGCCGATCTCCTACACGCGTTATTCCTACAACCTGGGAGTGGAGGTCAATGCAACCAGTTCCACCAGGGTGTCGATCTCCCTTAAAGGCGCGTTTGAAAAGAATACAGATGTAGATGCGGCTATAGGCAATAGTACTATCTTCCGCGACTCGTATAAATTGATCCCTGTAAATCCGCTCCAATTCAGTAACGGAGATTATGGTTCTTCTCAAGGCCTGAGTTTACTTGGCGCTTTAAATTCGGGTGGTTACAGCCATACGTACACTAATACACTACTCTCCACACTTGCTATCGAGCAAAGGCTGCCCATAAAAGGGCTTAGTATCAAGGGTACGTTAAGCTATGACCCTACTTCAACCAACCAGAAGCAGTGGCATTTGCCGTTTTACTACTACACCATCAATACGTCCTCAACACCTTATGTTTATACCAAGGCGATTGCAACCGCGGAAGGTCCGCCGGCATACACCTATCTGTATGAACAGTATTTAAAATCCGAAAACTTTACTTACCAGGGAATTTTAACTTACAATAATACATTTGGTAAGAATTCGGTTTCCGGTTTAGTAGTGGCAGAGGCAAGAAACAATACAAATTCGAATTTTAATGCCAGGATCAACAACTACTCATTGCAGGTGAGCGAGTTCAATTTTGGCAGCTCGAACAAGAATGATTATACTATAGGTGGTACTTCGGGCACCGCCAGCCAGGTAGGGTATGTTTATACCGTGGGAGATGTATTCGACGGAAAATATTCGCTAGCTGCATCCGGACGTTATGACGGGCATTATTATTTTGCCCCTGGTCACCAATACGCGTTCTTCCCTGCCTTTTCCGGTTTCTGGAACATCGCCCGCGAGAATTTCATGAAAAATGTTTCCTGGTTGGACGACTTCAAATTGAGGGCGTCCTGGGGTAAATCGGGTTCGTTGGCCGGTGGCCCTTACCAATACCAGAACGCCTACAACCTGATCGGAGATGCATCGGCGTATGGCAATGGTGTATTGGTACAGGGAACCTCACCCACCAACCAGGCCAACCCTTTCATTACCTGGGAGCAAGCCGTCAAAACGGACATTGGTTTTGACGCCAGCCTTTTGAATAGGAAGCTGAATGTAACGATCGACGTTTATAAACAAAACCGGTCGGGCATTTTGGCCCAGCCTACTACTATCCTGCCTGGCGAGTACGGCACTGTGCTGTCGCAGGTCAATGATGAAAGCATGGAAGGGAAGGGTATCGAGCTTACGGTAGGTACGCATCACCAGTTTGCCAATGGGCTGCAGCTCGCGATCAATGGTACGTTTAGCTATAATACCAACAAGCTAACCCAGGTTTATGAAACCGCTGCTACGTTCGATAACCCAAACCGGCGTGTCACTGGTCGCCCGGTGAATACGCAATTTGGCTATCATGCGATGGGGCTTTTCCAAAAGTCGGACGATAAGAATGGCGATGGTACAATCAATACGTCTGATGGATATACTGTTAACCAGTTCAACGCAGTGTTGCGCCCGGGCGACATCAGATACGAAGATGTGAACCACGACGGTAAGATAGACGCAAATGATATCGTCCCAATCGGGAATAGCCCCGTACCGTTGATCGACTATGGTTTGAACCTGAACGCCTCCTGGAAAGGGTTCGATCTATCCTTGTTTTTCCAGGGCGCCGCCAAATCAACCATCAATGTTCAGAGCTTTATAACCATTCCGTTTAATAATAATAGCAGCAATACAGGCTATGAATATTTCGATAACCGGTGGACGCCTTCACATCCGAATGCCAAATATCCGATTGCAGACGTGTCGCCCAGTTCGAACAATACGCAGACTTCGGATTTTTGGAACAGGAACGCCTCTTATGTACGCCTTAAGACCGCGCAGCTGGGGTATAGCATACCGCCAAAAATATTGAAGAGAATTGCGATTAAAGCATTCCGCGTATACGTGAGCGGTCAGAACCTGTTAACCTTGAGCCCGCTGAAATTTATGGATCCGGAATTGGGAGGTGTCAATACTGCCGGCCAGATAGCAACCGGACAGGAGGTGATCTACCCTATTCAACGTGTCATCACGGTAGGTTTCAGCGCTACTTTTTAAATTAAGCTATTATAATAAATACGACGATGAAAAGATATAAATTTTTGTTTAACATCGGTTTTGTCGCAATGCTTATCTGCACTGCATCCTGCAACAAGTACCTTAACGACAACGTTAACAAAGCAACCATTCCCGACGCTGATCAATGGGCATCGGAAGCAAGTGCAGACCTCTTCGTGAACGGTATGTATGGTCACCTTTATAATCCGACAAATTCGCCAGACCCGCTTGACAACTTTACCGATGATAATGATGGTGGTATTTATTGGACATCCTACCACTACAAAGCGGCGAACGTAGGACCCAGTGTCGATGCCGGCACCCAGTTCAACACGTTCGGTAATAACTATGCCGATTGGGATTCAAACTACGCGAGGATAAGGATTTGCAACGTTTTTTTGCAAAAAACAAAACAATACTCCGCTAACTTCTCTTCAGCGTGGATTGCCAAGAGAACGGACGAAGTTCGTTTTATAAGGGCGTTTACGTATTCGATGCTATTGCAATTTTTTGGCGGCGTCCCGTTATGGACAACTGTTCCGGATAACAACACGATGACCGCCGCTCAGCTTGACCAACCCCGTGCCACCTTCGAGCAAACGTTTAACTTTATCGACAATGAACTGGACACGATCATAAAGAACGGCAACCTGGCGGTTAAATACAATCATGGCGATGCGGATGCCGGCCGCGCGACCCTGGGCGCAGCGCTGATGCTGAAAGGCTGGATCGAATTGTTTGCAGCAAGCCCTACGTTCAATTCGGGCACCTACCCGCTGCCCGACCCGGGGAACCTGGTGCATTTCGCAACCGCTGATCCACAACGTTGGGCTAAAGCTGCGGCTACATTTCAGCAATTCATGACGAATTACACGCAATACTCCCTTTTCCCCGACTATTCCAAGTTTTGGTATGAAGACAATGAATATAATTCAGAAATTATTTGGGACAAAAACCTGGTAGCTAATGTACCAAGTCCGGAGTCGAGCAATTATGACCAATATGGCGGCCCGGTATACATATTAGGCCAGTATTACACCTGGGGAAACTATGACCCGACCCAGGAATTAGTGGACGCCTACCGGATGGCGAACGGAAAAGACATTACGGATCCAACTTCAGGTTACGATCCTCAACACCCTTATGTGGGACGTGAGCAACGCTTTTATCAAAGTATAGTTTTTGATGGCGCGCCCTATTTTCAGCCCTGGATGAAAAGAACCGATACCATCTATACCCGTATAGATAAGGTTCATCCTTCACAAAATCAAATTGATTTTGCATCTTCCGATGTCAGCAATACGGCTTATTATAACAGGAAGAGACTAAACCCAAATGGCGGAGCAGGTGTTAGCAGCGGCATCAACTACATTTACTTCAGGTTTGCCGAAGTATTGTTAGGCTATGCCGAAGCCCAGAATGAGGCGGTAGGCCCTGATGCTTCGGTGTATGCTGCGATGACTACCGTTCGCGCACGCGGCGGTTTGCCCGCTCTGCCTGCCGGTCTTACCCAGGCACAAATGCGTACCCAGATACAAAACGAGCGCCGTGTCGAGTTCGCCTTTGAAGATAAGCGCTATTATGATATCATCCGGTGGGGTACTGCCAAAACTGTACTTGCCACGGACAGGCATGCTATGGAAATTACCAACTCTTCGCCAACCGATGATGCTGGTGTATGGGTGTATACGCCGATACCGCTGAACCACCCTTATGGCTTTCTGGACAAAATGTGGGTAGCCCCTATTCCTCAAACCGTTATGGACGCCAACACTAAACTCATTCAGAACCCCGGATATTAGGGACATATCGTGCTGCTGATAATGCTTAAGGAGAAAGTCCATGTTTTAAATATGGGCTTTCTTTCCTCAGATAAAACTTTCAACACTTATGAAACAAGATCCGCAAAAAAAAGCATTTGCACTTTTCTCAATACTATTATTGATTCATTGTGCAGTCGCCCAGAACCCGCTTATCCGGAATATGTATTCGGCAGACCCTTCAGCAAGGGTCTTTGGCGATAGCGTCTATGTATTCCCATCCCATGATATTCTCGCCACGCCCGGCCACGGACGCATTGGGTGGTTTTGTATGGAAGACTATCACGTATTCTCTTCAAAAGACCTTACCGAATGGAAAGACAATGGTATCGTAGTAAGCCAGACAACGGTACCCTGGGCAAAGCATGATGCCTATAGCATGTGGGCGCCTGATTGCATCGAGAAGGCGGAGAAATATTATTTTTATTTTCCTGCCACGGCCGATTCCGCATATGGAAGGGGATTTGCCATCGGTGTTGCAGTCGCCGATAGACCCTCGGGACCGTACGTGCCCGAGCCAACACCCATTAAAAATGTACATGGAATAGATCCCAACGTATTTATCGATAAAGATGGGCAGGCATACCTCTTTTGGGCCCAAGGAAATATTTTTGGAGCAAAGCTGAAAGACAACATGCTGGAACTGGCATCCGACCCGGTGATCTTACAGGATCTTCCGGCCAAAGGTCTGAAAGAAGGCCCCTATCTCTTCGAACGCAATGATCGCTATTATCTCACCTTTCCGCACGCCGAAAATAAAACGGAAAGGCTGGAATATGCAATGGGTAGTAGCCCATTGGGTCCGTTTAAATGGACGGGTGTTATAATGGATGAATCTCCTACCGGCTGCTGGACGAACCATCAGTCTATTATTCAATACAAAAACCAGTGGTACCTGTTCTATCATCATAACGACTATTCACCCCAATTCGACAAAGCAAGGTCGATAAGAGCAGATAGCCTCACATTTAATGACGACGGCACTATAAAAAAGGTAATCCCTACTTTAAGGGGTATCGGCCTCACCAGCGCAACCAGCGAAATTCAGGTAGACAGGTATTCAGCCATGAGCGACCAAGGTGCTTCCATTTCTTTTCTCGATACTGCTGACAGGTTCAAAGGCTGGAAAACGGTCCTTTCTGAAAACGGTGCATGGGTACAATACAACAGCGTTGATTTTGGGGAGAAGCCATTCCGATCAGTACTGGTAAAAGCCATGGCCGAAGGCGACAATATGCTCGAAATTCACAACGGAGATATCGATGGACCTGTTATCGCAACTGTTAAAATTACCGAAACCGGCGATTGGAAAACTATCCAAGCACCTGTATCGAAGTATACACCTGGCATTCAAAACATTTTTGTGCTATCAAAAGGCAATACACCGTTGTCTGTAGACTGGATAAAGTTTGAAAATTAAAAAAATAATGTAATAACTGATCTTTATGAGAATACTATTTGCCGGTTTACTGTACCTGTTTCCCTGTATAATGCAGGCACAAACAGCGAAAATCAAAATTGATATCGAAAGGATCATTGGGGAAGTAGATCCCCGCATCTATGGTGTATTCATGGAGCCCATCCATTTCAACGGAAGGAGGTTGGGCTTGCCCGACTCCGTCGAGTTCAATACGCTTTACGGAAACCTTTACGATCCTTCATCTCCGCTTGCCGACGAGAACGGCTTCAGAAGGGACTATCTGGATGCCATGAAGGAATTAAAAGTAACCAATATGCGCTGGCCCGGCGGAAACTACCTGATGGGGTACAACTGGCAGGATGGCATCGGACCAAAAGATCAACGTCCGACACGTATCAACCTGGCATGGGGTGGCGTGGACAATAATCATGTTGGTACGGATGAATGGATGCAACTGAACAAAGCAATCGGTAGTGAAAATATAGTAGGCGTGAACCTGGGCCTTGGAAATATCCAGGACGCGGTGTATTGGGTAGAGTACTGCAATTATAAAGGCGGCACCTACTATTCCGATCTGCGCGCGAAAAACGGCCATCCTGCTCCCTACAATGTAAAGATTTGGGATCTCGGCAATGAAGTGGATGGCGCACCCTGGGAACTGGGTCATAAAAATGCGGAGGACTATGGAAATATTGCCAGGGAAGCGGCCAAAGCCATGAAAGCCGTCGACGGCAATATAAAATTCGTAGCGTCAGGGTCGTCTTGGTATAGCAATGATGGCCAATGGATTAACTGGAACCGAAAGATATTGGCAAAGCTGGGAGATATGATCAGTTACCTTTCCATTCACCGGTATTGGGAAAATGCCACCGACTATTACGCCTTTATGGGCCAGAGCGCTATGGACTTTGAAGAGAAGATCAAGGTCACAGCGAATGAAATAGAAACCGAAAGGGTCATGAACAATTTCAAAAATCCCATTTATATTTCCGTGGATGAGTGGGGCTCTTTCGGAAGGAACTTCCGTTCCGTGTTACCCATTGCGCAATGTTTGAATTCCTTTGTCCGTCATGCAGATGTAGTTAAAATGGCCAATTTTACGATGTTGACCGGCCTGTTATCATCCGATCCTAAAAACGGCACTTTTAAATCACCTCTATTTTACGCGTTCAAGCTGTTCTCGAACAACTGCCGTGGGAATGCGATAGATACATATGTAGCTTGCGATACGTTCGGTACTGAAAAATATAAAGGCATCCCCTACCTCGATGTTTCTGCTGTTTATTCAATACAGTCACGTACCGTATATATCAACGTGGTGAACAGACACCAGGATAAAGCAATCACCACCGACATATTGAATATCTCAGGCGACTTTGGCGCGAAGGCGGAAGCGAGCGTAGTGAACAGCGCATCTTTGACAGACCCCTTTACATTCGACAAAAAAGATCAGTATATACCGGTAACAACGAATGTGCCCGTTAGCAATAATAAAATCACTTATAGTTTTCCCGCACATTCATTTACGCAAATAAAGGTGAGTGTAAAGGACAAATAGGCAAAATCCCGGAAAGTTTACTATATGGTATGAGAACAGTTCTGCAGATGCGAATTTGAAAAAGAAGGAATTGATTGTCCAGTAATTAGTTCATTTACTTTTCGTCGAAAGCCTGTTGACCAAGTGTTGACGGGCTTTTTGCTTTTCCGGGCGGCCATGCTAAATAGTCACCAAATAGACGTATATTTACCAACTCTCGCAGTTTTGCATCCATTTGACCCTCACCTCACTGGGTATCGCAGCGCTCAAATAGTTCCATTATGAAAGTTACAGCCAGTACGGTTTTTGACATCTTGTCACGTCTACGCATTTATTTCCAGAGGGCCGCGAATCCCTCGGCTTATGGCAACGAGGAGCCCTTTCGCTCCGAACTGTACAGCTCAGACCAGCTGAACAGCCATGCCAAAGCCGTTGCGCAAACGCACCAACTTCAGACGATACATCCCGTCGATCACCTGCTGAAAAGACTGGCTGACAATGAAAATACGCTGCTGGAAGTGCGGGATCTCCTCCTCGGGAACATCAAATCAGGAAAAGCCATTAGCCCTGGAGGAGAATGGCTGCTCGACAATTTCTACCTCATAGAGGAACAGGTGGTCCTGGCCAGGAAACACCTGCCAAAGGGATATAGCGAAGCGCTCCCCGCGTTGGCTACCGGCATGTCTGCAGGCATGCCCCGGGTCTACGACATCGTACTCGAGATCATTTCTCATAGCGACGGGCGGGTGGATGCCAACAACCTCGGCAGCTTTGTCGCTGCCTATCAGACCATGACCGTGCTTACGTTGGGTGAGCTGTGGGCCATACCCATCATGCTGCGACTCGCGGTTATCGAGAACCTGCGGCGGGTTTGCGGAAAGATAGCGCTGGATATGATCGATCACAACCTCGCCGATTATTGGGCCGACAAAATGATCGATACCATAAAGGACGAGGCGGAAGACCTGATCCTGACGATTGCAGACATGGTCCGTTCAAAACCTACGTTGAGCAGCCCCTTCGTCGCCGGCTTTACCCGCAGCCTGCAAGGAAAGGGACCCGCGCTGGCCTTACCGCTCAATTGGCTGGAACAACAGCTATCGGGGATGGGTACCAGCAGCAATGCCCTCGTTAGGCTGGAAAACCAAAAACAGGCCGCCGACCAGGTTTCCGTCCGCAACAGCATCGGAAGCTTGCGTTTTATCGGAACGACGGACTGGCGGAAATTTGTCGAGACGCTCAGCATCGTAGAACAGATATTGGTAAAGGATCCTGCCGGCACCTATCCGCGCATGGATTTCGCTACCCGGGACCGGTACCGGCACGTTGTGGAATCCATCGCTAAAGATACCAGCTTACCGGAGACGGACGTTGCACGAAAGGTACTCGCCCTGGCCGATACACACAAAGATGCCGGGCCATCCGCTAAAAGAGAACAACATGTAGGGTACTATTTGATCGATAAAGGACGAAAGCAGACGACACAAGCGATCTGGAAACGCTACGGTCCGCTCCGGAACCTGCTGGAGGCGTTGAAGAAGAGACCCCTCTTTCTCTACCTGTGTTCAATAGTCGTGCTAACCTCGTTGATAGCCGCTGCTCTGTACTATCTTCCGTACAGCCTGGGCATCCACAACAGATGGTTGTTGTCGGTCGGCGTCCTGCTCGCGATCTCAGCCGCCGCGCAGCTGGCCGTTTCCCTGGTCAACTGGTTCTCCACGCTGTTAGTGAAGCCCCACTTATTGCCGCGCATGGATTTTTCCCGGGGTATCCCGTCCGACTATCGCACCCTGGTCATCGTACCCACCCTGCTTTCCAGTCCGGCGTATATCGATGCGCTGATGGAAGGTTTAGAAATACGCTTCCTCGCCAACAAAGGAGATAACCTGCATTTTGGATTGCTCACGGATTTTGTAGACGCCGACGTGGAAAAGCTCGAAGGAGATCAGGAACTGACCGGTCTGGCAAGCGCCGGGATCGACGCGTTGAACGAGAAATACCGGCGAACGGGAAGCGATATTTTCTTTCTTTTCCATCGCTCGAGGGTCTGGAATGCCGGGGAACGAAAATGGATGGGCTATGAACGCAAACGGGGGAAAATATCGGCGCTTAATGCCTTGCTGAGACACAGAGGGAAACATGAATTTTCGTTGATCACGGGAGACTACCGCATTCTTTATGACGTAAAATACGTGATCACCCTGGATTCCGACACCCAGCTTCCGCGGGAATCTGCCTGGAAGCTGGTAGCGACGATGGCGCACCCGCTCAACCACCCCGAATACAATGTGCGGAAAAAGCGCGTTACGGCAGGATACGGAGTTTTGCAGCCGAGGGTGGAGTCGGCCATCTCCATGACAACGAACTCCCTCTACCTGGATATGCAAGGCAGTGATACGGGCATCGACCCCTATACCCGCGTTTCCTCCGACGTATACCAGGATCTTTTTGACGAAGGATCTTTTATCGGGAAAGGCATCTATGATGTAGACATGTTTGACCTGACTTTTAAAGATCTTTTTCAGGAAAACCGCATCCTGAGTCACGATTTACTGGAAGGCTGTTATGTGCGATCCGGATTGGTAAGCGATGTCTTCCTATATGAAGAAAATCCCTCCCGGTATGAATCGGACCTTAGACGTCATCACCGGTGGATCCGCGGGGACTGGCAGATCGCCGGCTGGATCTTGCCGTTTGTCACCATCGGAACAGGACACCTGATCAGAAACAGACTTTCCGCCTTGTCGAGGTGGAAGATATTCGACAACCTGCGGCGAAGCCTTGTGCCCTTTTCGCTATTGTGTCTTTTATTACTGGGTTGGTTCATTCTCCCTTTTCCGTGGTTTTGGACACTGGCGGTCTCCACGATCATCCTGCTACAGCCCATTATGGGAATTGGTTGGCAGCTCCTGCACAAACCCGAGGATATCACGATCCATGCGCACCTGGACGAAATAGCCGGGAATTTGAAAAGTACGCTCATCCGTTTTGCCTTCGGTCTTTCCATTCTCCCATTCGAAGCACTGCAGTACGCGGACGCCATTTTACGCACGGTCTGGCGGATGACCGTTACACGGAGAAGGTTAATGGAATGGACACCTTCCGCCAGTTACTCTGGGAAACGCCGGAGCTCGCTGTGGTCCACCTATCGGTTCATGCCGATCCCGCCGATCCTGGCCCTTGGCTGTACCGCCTTCCTGCTGACGAATCTACCCCATCTGCTAATCGCCGGTCCCATCCTTTTGTTGTGGTTCCTGTCGCCGGCGATAGTTTGGCGCCTGAGCAAACCGGAGACGGGGGCCAGCCCCAGGTTGACCAGGCAAGAGCTGTCATTCCTCCATAGGACTGCCCGCAAGACCTGGGCGTTTTTCGAACAATTCGTAACAGCGGATGACAATTGGTTGCCGCCCGACAACTTCCAGGAGTACGATGGAGCCGTTATCGCTCACCGGACCTCGCCTACCAATATGGGGATGGCCCTGCTGGCTAATCTTGCCGCGTACGATTTTGGCTATCTTTCCGGCGCCGGCCTCACGAACCGATGCGCCCTCACGCTCGCGGCGATGAGCAAGCTGGAGCGCTTCGAGGGACATTTTTGCAACTGGTACGATACACGATCCTTGGCAACACTTTATCCCAGGTATGTATCGACCGTCGACAGCGGGAACCTCGTGGGACATCTGCTCACCTTGCGTCAGGGACTATTGGCCCTACCGGAACAGCCGCTATTCCGCCACGAGGTGGTGGAAGGCTTGCGCACGACGACAGCGATTATCGCCGAAGCGTCAAAAGGACGTTTCGACCAGGTCATTGGACAAATAAATGCCCTGTTGCAGGAAAATCTATCGGCGGAAGGATCGCTGGTCTTCATAAGAAAATTGCTTGACGAGCTGAGCCGTCTCGTCGGTCAACTACGCATTCCAGGGGATGAGAGCTATACGGAGCTATCGAGATGGGCCGGCAGGCTTTCCCACCAGGTTAGCGATCACCGGGACCAGCTGCTTCAACTGGTTCCCTGGATGGATCTGTTACCCATTCCCGAACGATTCATCCGCCTGGCGCCCATGGAAGAGGTCCCAACGCTAAAATCGCTCCGAGCCATGCGGGAGAACTGCCTGGCAGCGTTAACGCACTATGAAGATCAAACGCAAAGTTCGGAAGATAAGAGCTGGCTTGGCCGGATGCGTGCCGCCCTCGAAGAAGCCCAGGGGTTGGCGACAGCCAGGATCGAACTGGCCGAACAACTTGCGGAACAATGCGAACAGCTGAGTGAAATAGAATATGATTTTTTGCTCGACCCATCCACCGGTCTTCTCAGTATCGGCTTCAATATCGAGGAACAGCGGAAAGACAATGGAAACTACGATCTACTGGCCTCCGAAGCAAGGCTGGGAATTTTTGTGGGTATCGCACAGGGGAAGCTCTTGCAGGAAAGCTGGTTCGCCCTCGGGCGTTTGCTCACCGATTCCGGCGAAGAGCCTATCCTGCTTTCCTGGAGCGGATCGATGTTCGAATATCTAATGCCTCAGCTGGTGATGCCTTCGTACGAGAATACGCTGCTGGCACAAACGAATAAAGCGATGGTCCGGCGGCAAATCGAGTACGCCACGCAACAGGGCAAGCCCTGGGGCATCTCGGAGTCCGCTTACAATTTGTTAGACGCGAATCTGAATTATCAGTACCGGGCGTTCGGCGTACCCGGGCTGGGACTAACCCGTGGACTGGAAGAGAATCTTGTGATCGCACCCTATGCCTGTATGTTGGCCTTGATGATCTTACCCGAAGAGGCCGTTCCTAACCTCCAGAGCCTGTCGGCGAAGGGCCTGGAAGGTGAATATGGCTTTCGTGAGGCGGTGGACTATACGGCTACCCGGGTGCCCAGGGGTAAGACTTCGGTGATCATTCAATCTTACATGGTCCATCATCAGGGCATGGGATTGCTATCGCTGGCCTACGTCTTGCTGAACAAACCGATGCAGCAACGGTTTATGTCGGAGCTCCGTTTTCAGGCGACCCTGTTGCTTTTACAGGAACGCATCCCCCGCGCCACTATGTTCTATGCGCACACGGCCGACCTGGTCGAATCGCATTTGTCAACGGCCGACACACAGGTCCGGATCATCAATACCCCTCTTACGAGAATACCGGAAATACAATTGCTGAGCAACGGGCGCTACCAGGTCATGATAGCCAATTCCGGAGCGGGCTATAGCCGCTGGAAAGACCTGGCGGTCACCCGCTGGAGAGAAGACCCTACCAAGGACGACCGGGGCATTTTTTGTTATATCAAAGACGTGAACAGCGGTAATTTTTGGTCAAATACCTATGAACCTACGCTGCGCGCCGCCAAAAAATATGAGGTAACTTTTTCACAGGCGCATGTTGAGTTCCGCAGACTCGATCATGGGATCGATACCAATACGGAAATAGTCATCTCGCCGGAGGATGATATCGAAATGCGCCGGGTAAAGATCACCAATACCTCCGCCTTTTCAAGGGTGCTGGAGATAACGAGCTATGCCGAAGTGGTCCTGGCGGCGCAGGCTGCCGATGAAGCACATCCGGCTTTTAGCAACCTTTTCGTCGAGACGGAGATCCTGCCGGAATATAAAGCAGTGATGTGTACGCGCCGCCCGCGCTCCGAGGAAGAAACGCCGCCCTGGATGTTTCATCTGATGAACGTTCAGGGCGCCGCTGTAGAGGCGACCTCCTATGAGACCGCGCGGCTGCCCTTTATCGGCCGGGGCAGGTCACTGATCCACCCGCAGGCAATGGACATAGAGTCGTTATCCGGCAGCCAGGGGGCGGTGCTCGATCCCGTCATGGCGATACGCTACCGTATAGTGATAAAGCCGGGTAAAACCGCCACCATCGATCTAATCTATGGGATCAGCGAAACAAAGGAGGCGTGTAAGGCGCTGACGAACAAATACCGGGATGAAAATTTGAAAAGCCGCGCTTTCGAGCTCTCCTGGACCCATAACCAGGTATTGCTGCGACAGATCGATGCGACGGAAGCCAATGCCCAGCTTTATGACCAGCTTGCATCCTCTCTGATCTATCCCAATCCGGCTTTGCGCGGTGAAGAGGCGGTGATCGTGAATAATTTCAGAGGACAATCGGGTCTTTGGAGCCATAGTGTGTCGGGCGATCTCCCAATAGTATTGTTGCATATGAGCGAGCAGGAGAACCTCGAGCTCGCGCGGCAACTGATACAGGCGCATGCCTATTGGCGTTTGAAAGGTCTGTCTGTGGACCTCGTGATCTGGAATGAAGATCACGGATCGTACCGGCAAATCCTGCAGGACCAGATACAGGGCCTTGTCAATGCAGATGCCGGAAATCAGCTTTATCAAAAACCCGGCAAGATATTCATCCGATCCGCGGATCAGATCTCTCCTGAAGACCGCATACTTTTTGAAAGCGTCGCCAGGGTCGTCATCTATGACACAAAAGGGACGCTTTCGGAGCAGGTGAACCGCATTTACTCCGGGAAAACGCCTTTGCCCTTTCTTCAAACCGGCCCGCGGCAAGCGGAGGAGCCTTCCGACAACCTCACCCTGCCGGACGATCTTCTTTTTGACAATGGCACGGGCGGTTTCACCCCCGACGGCAAAGAATATAAGATCCTTACGGATAGAAAGAGAACGACACCCGCGCCCTGGGTCAATGTCATAGCGAACCGGGATATGGGTACCGTGATCTCGGAAAGCGGCTCTGCCTACACCTGGTGCGTCAACGCGCACGAATACCGGCTTACGCCCTGGAGCAATGACCCTGTCACCGATGCCGGTGGTGAGGCCTTCTATTTGCGGGACGAGGAATCCGGGTATTTTTGGTCTCCCGTCGCTTTTCCGGCTCGTGGGGCTACACCATATATAACTACGCACGGATTCGGCTATAGCCGCTTTCAACATGTCGAGCAAGGCATTTCTACGGAAATGTGCGTATTTGTGGACAGCGATCTGCCCGTGAAGTGGACGGTGTTAAAGATAAAAAATCAGAGTGGCCGGAGACGCAAGCTTTCCGTCACCGGGTACCTGGAAATCATCCTTGGAGATGTTACGAGCAAGACAGGCATGCATATCCTTACGGAACAGGACACCGATAGCGGAGCGCTGTTTTTCATGAATAGATACAACAGTGCCTTTTCCGACCGCGTCAATTTTTTCAAGGTCGACGAACCCGGCGCTCTCGCCTTTACCACGGACCGGCTTGAATTCATCGGCAGAAACAGAAACATGCAGGATCCACAGGCGATGCACCGCAAAAGGCTTTCGGGCAGAAGCGGCGCCGCTATGGACCCCTGCGCTGCCCTACAGGTCGTATTCGAACTATCCGATGGCGCGGAAAGGGAGATGGTATTCGTGCTGGGAAGCGCACCGAACACCCACGAAGCCGGCGAGCTCATCGGGAAACTATCCGGCCCGGGCGTTGCCCAGGTCTCATTGGGTCGCGTGAAAGACTTTTGGAAGGAGATCCTGGGGACGTTACAGCTCATCACTCCTGACGACTCCCTGAACATCTATTGTAATGGCTGGCTCCTTTATCAAACCATTTCCGCCAGGTTGTTTGGCCGGAGCGGTTTTTATCAATCAGGCGGCGCTTTTGGATTCAGGGATCAGCTGCAAGACGTCCTGGCCTTGCTTCATACCCGGCCTGATCTGGCCCGCGAACAGATCCTCTTACATGCATCCAGGCAATTTGTGGAAGGTGATGTCCAACACTGGTGGCACCCGCCCGAAGGAAGAGGTGTCAGAACCCGTTGTTCCGACGATATGCTTTGGCTACCCTATGTCGTTTCCCGATATATCGCGGTCACCGGCGACACGGCCGTGCTGAATACGACCCTTGGCTACCTGGAAAGCAGAATGCTCTACCCGGAAGAAGACTCCTTCTATGATCTGCCGGTAAGCGGCAATAGCAGCGGGACCTTGTTTGAACACTGTGCGCGGGCGATCAAACACAGTTTGCGTTTTGGTCGGCATGGCCTGCCGTTCATCGGCACTGGCGACTGGAACGACGGAATGGACAAGGTAGGCAACAAAGGCGCGGGCGAAAGCGTCTGGCTTGCTTTTTTCCTATACGATATCCTGAAACGGTTTACCGATACGGCAGATGCCTACGGAGATCACTTCTTTGCGGAGATCTGCAAAACGGAAGCGGTCAGCCTGCAGACCAGGATCGAAACGGCCGGCTGGGACGGCGCGTGGTATAAACGGGCTTATTTCGATGACGGTACGCCTTTGGGTTCAAAAGAAAATAACGAATGCCGCATCGACGCGATTTCCCAGAGCTGGGCGGTACTGTCGGGTGCGGCGAGCGACGAAAGGGCCATCACGGCCATGCATTCCCTCGAAGAAAGGCTCGTCAGAAAGGACCTGAAATTGATCCAGCTGCTGGATCCACCTTTCGACTCAAAGGGGTTGAACCCCGGCTATATCAAAGGCTATGTACCGGGTGTTCGGGAGAACGGTGGCCAGTATACGCACTCCGCTATCTGGACCTTGATGGCGTTTGCCGCTTTGGGTCAACGGGAAAAGGTCTGGGAACTGCTGGAAATGATCCACCCCATCAGCCATGCAAGAGATGATGCGTCGATCCGGGTATATAAGGTGGAGCCTTATGTTATGGCGGCAGACGTCTATGCAAATGAGTCACATAAAGGTATGGGGGGGTGGACATGGTACACGGGTTCCGCGGGCTGGATGTATCAATTTATCCTGGATTCTTTGATCGGGCTGGACCGCCAGTCGGATTCGTTAACATTCCGGCCATGCTTTCCTACGAGCTGGCCCTCGATCCAGCTGACGTATCGCTATGGTAGGTCCGAATACCGGATTACCGTTTTCCAGCTGGCCGATGACTCCGCTTCGTGGTGGAAATTGGACGGCCTGCAAGGAGCGGGGAATACGATAAAACTCGCCGATGACGGAACAATTCACTCCGTGGAGATGCATATTCGCAAGCAGCTCTAAAAGTATCATTCGAACGTTTGATACTCTTCGCCTCGTTCGAATGCGGCATATGCAGCGCGGGTCTCCTGCAAAATAGCATCCGGAAGGTTGTCCATTTTTAGCTTTTCCCATGAGACGGTAGCTGGAGCGAATTGATCGAGGTTTAGATGATGGTTTCGCAGATAGTCGCGTTTTTCGGAAGGCCAGCGCGGCTGTTCCTTTTCAAAAAAGCCGATGAATTTCGCGTCAACCTGTTCGAAATTTCGCTTCAAGAGTTCAATGCCTGTGTATTTCTTCATAGCGTAAAGGTAAAATAAAACGACGATAGTCATTTAATAGGGTTATATTACATCCATCACCACTTCTTTCGAGGCAACGATTAATTTTCAGCATAAGGTTTTTAGTAAATAATTTTAAACGTTCACTTTTTAAAATGTTAACTATGAGACTTTCTGAGTTTATTTTATTGAATGAGCAAGAAAAAAAATCGACTGTGCTTCACCGGGGTGTCCTTCTCGCGAAGAGAAGTAGCTTCGAATCCATGGTATTTTTGTTCCAACTCGGTAGTTATTATGTGGAAGCGTATTGCAATCCCGCAAATAAGGCCATCGAAGAGTACAGGATGTTTGACAACATCGAGGTTTTGAGCCCTTATTTGGACGCTATACCACTCGATAACCTGCTGAGCTGAGCATATCATCGATCCGTTTTATGTTATCCCGTTCTTTGCAACGGGATAATTTATTTGGTGGATCCGGGTAGAAGAGGTATCTTCATGGTGTTAATTTGAGTTTTGCATTTGTATCTGTTAATTTATCCCGCCTCACGAACTGGATTTCTTTTCCTCTACATTGTTTGCTTTTCTCATATCTTTTATTTTTTTAATTGTTTAGTATGAACATTTATGTTTCTAATTTGAGCTTCAACGTACAGGATGAAGACTTAAGAGAATTTTTTGCTCCTTATGGCGAAATTACCTCCGCGAAAGTCATAATGGACAAAATAACGAACCAATCCCGTGGATTCGGTTTTATTGAAATGCCTGATGAAGCTGCTTCAAAGAGGGCGATTGCTGAACTGGATGGGGCAACTGTCGAGAACAGGACCATTAAGGTCAATGAAGCAAGGCCTAAAGAGGACCGTCCTGCTCGCTATGATAACAGCCGCAATGATAACAGCCGCAATGATAACGGCCGCAATTTTAACAACGCCAACAGCTACAATAAAAACAGATATTAATATTTGTTTAAATTGAATCAAAGCTCCGGTTTGCCGGGGCTTTTTTTATTATCGAACGCCTTGAATGACGCGACCGGAGCGATCGGTATTTTAGCTCATCCTGCTCCGCATCGCAGTCATCTTACGTTTTGATGCTTTGCGACTGTTCCGATATTCTAAAATGACTTCGTATGATCAAAGGCTCATTTATCGACAATCTCCTTTATACTCCTTCTTATGGCTGGAAAGATCAATCTGACGGCCTTATCGTTCCCAC
>Ga0134128_10003822_pt1 | contig 18468 bp, 13 predicted proteins | sample KB31754_FD_96462 | JGI IMG/M metagenome (GOLD analysis project Ga0134128, IMG submission 96462) | Terrestrial soil microbial communities with excess Nitrogen fertilizer from Kellogg Biological Station, Michigan, USA - KB3-175-4 | ecosystem: Environmental > Terrestrial > Soil > Unclassified ... | reverse complement strand
AGAGATGGTTATGTACCAAATGTTGTGTATTCATGCGGGTCTATTATTCATGGCGATAAATTGCTGGTTCCTACGCCGTATCGGATTATGCCTCTTCTTTTGCTACCCTTCCATTAAAGGAATTGCTCGACGAGATACTGGGCAATAAATAACCAGGTGGATTGTCCCCGGCTTTATCAATTATTTTATGGTACAATTCAATATAGTGCAATCCCATTTCCCGACTACTAAATTGTTGCAGGGCGTGTTGACGACAGGCGTTCCTGTCTATGTTTTTTATCATGCCCACAGCATCGATAGCCTCCTTAATATTATCAACTAAGAAACCTGTTTTACAATCAACGATCAATTCTTTCATGGCGCCCCGGTTGAAAGCAATCACCGGTGTGCCGCACATCATAGCTTCTGCAACGCTTAAGCCAAAGGGCTCTTCAAAACTGATAGGATGTAAAAGTGCAGACGCATTTCCTAACAATCCATTTCGTTGGCGTGGCCCGGCATTGCCAAAATAAAGAATGGAAGTAGAATTAATAAAGGGTAAAACCTTCTCCTCAAAGTACTGCTGATCCTGAATAATCCCGCAAATAATCAGTTTTTTCTTTGATTGCACTGCTATTTGTATGGCCTCATAAGTACCCTTGTCAGGGTGAATTCTTCCAAAATATAAGAGGTAATCTCCATCACCTGTACCAAACGAAAACTGTTGCTCGTCCAGGCCATTATACACTGTATCCAGGTAAGTAAGTGCGGGATGACGGTCACTGTTACTGATGGAAACATAATAGGAATGCCCGTTGTACTTTTTATAGACAGGCACAATCAGTGGTGACGAAAAACCATGTATGGTAGTTATGACTGGTGTACTTATTAATTTACTATAAGTGAGCGGAAGAAAATCAAAATTGTTATGGATGATATCAAATGAGCCGGCCTTTTCCATTAAATTGGCTATGTGCAGGCATTCAGCTACTTTAGCATCGGTGGGATATTCACCGGTAGGTTTATCAATAACGGCATCCAGGGTTGCGCCGGTAATTGAATCACCCGTTGCAAACAAAGTAACATCTATTCCCTCTTTTACTAGGGCTTCAGCCAATACTGAAGCCACTTGCTCCCATGGGCCATAGTTTCGCGGCGGCGTTCTCCACGTTACCGGGGATAAAATAGCAACTTTCATTTTTTCAGCGATGCGGTAACAATAAGGTGTGAAATCCAGTATGCAATAGTGCTTTCTGCTCCCTGGTTCTGGTTAATGCCCTCGCTATGCAAACCGTCTGCACAACCTCCCGTCGACGGATCATATAATGAAACGCCCAGGTCATTTTTGCCAAGAAACCATTGGAAGCTTTGATACATACGGGTTTGATATTTCGTATCGCGTGTTAAGCGAAAAGCTTGTTGATACATTAATACCATAGCCATTATATCAGTGCCCTGCTGATCAAACCGGGCGGAAATACCCCTCCGTGGAAGCCACCCGTCATTTCCTATAGGACTTACTATATTATCATGAAAAACCTTTGATTCTAAAAAACTCATTGATTCCAAACCGACCGACAAATAATCCTCATTACCTGTAATTTCATAAGCGTTTAATAAAGCGAGTGGCAATATACCATTATCGTAGGTTAGTATTGGCTCAAACCAATTCCAGTTCGATCTTTCATTATCTTCGTACATCTGCAACATCTTATTTGCGAGCTTGGCGACAAGGTTGGCTTTTGTATCGTCAGGATAATTAAACTTAATAAACTGGCAAACGCCTATGATGGAATTAGCAATGCCGCGGATAGAAACCAGTGTATCTATATGCGGTAGTGCTTTATTAAAAATGCCTGTTGCTGTTTTTATCAATAAGCTCGCAGGCCCCTCATTTATAAGAAAGCCCAGTGCCATAATGGTTCTTCCAAATGAATCTTCTGAACCCCGGTCCTCGACGGCAACCCTGGTATAGTCCATGAAATTTTTAAACTCTCCGCTTTTTGTTTGCATATAATGAACATAGCTTAAATAAACCTGCAGGTTGGGTAAATCTGCCTTTGGTAATTCTGCTTTATGGGCAAGTACCGACAATAATAAAGCACGTGAATTATCATCTATGCAATAGCCCTCTTTCCTGTTAGGAATGCTAAAAATTGCGTGTTGAATAATACCTGTATCATCAGTTAAATTCCTGATGTGCCCAAAATTAATTACAGGCATTTGATCTTTATGAAAATTGACTGTAGTTACCGGTTCTGTTAATTGGGTTATTGACATAATTAAGTTTAAAGACTGTTTTGTGTATCAAATTGGGGTAATGCACCTGCTGGTGAAAGGTTCATCCCTAAAATACTGCTGAATAATTGTACATGTTTCTTACCCACTTTTTCCCAGGTAGTATTTCTTGTTTGGGAACGTGCGTTTGCGCTCATTTCCTGTTGCAACCGATGATCTTGTAAAATAGTAATTGCATGTTTAGCAAGTTCCTCCGGGCTGTCTGTTCTGAGAATCACACCAGTCGTTTCGTCGAGCATCTCCTTCGCTAATACAAATGAATTAGAAATTATAGGACAACCGGACCCCATAGCATATAGAAAAGTGCCACTTACTGCCTGGTGAGGATCTCTTGAAGTAAAGAGATAGATATCTGTTAAGGCTAGGTATTCCATTAAAGTGTCCGTTGGCATGTATTCATTAATTAATCTTACGTTTTCCTGCAATCCGTTATCGGCGATTAATTGTTTCAGATAATCCCTGTAACTTTCTCCCTCTTTTTCTATCAAATTAGGATGTGTCTGTCCTATCACCAGGTAAATAGAACCAGGGAGCGCTTTGGTTATTTCCTTCATTGCCAAAATACCTTTCTCAATACCTTTATTAGGGCTCAATAAGCCAAAAGTGGTAAGCACCTTTCTATTATTAAGATCATATTTGGATTTTAATTGATTTGCGCTAATAGTGCTGTAAGCATGAGTTCCGTGAGGGATTATTATAAGCTTACCGGCACTCACTTTATAATCTTCTTTTAATATAGTAGCCGAATTTTGCGTCATAACTACCAGTTTATCGGCCAGCAATGCTATTGATTGTACTACTTTTAACATTTTCAGGGAAGGTGAAGGAATGACAGTATGAAAACGAATAATAAACGGCTTTTCGATTAATGATAAAAACCCCAGCAGGTATTCACCCAATTCGCCGCCGTATAAGCCAAATTCATGCTCAATGCAAAGCAGTTTTATCAGCGGATCACTATTGATTTTATGAGCAGTTTCAAGACAGGAATCAAATTGAAAACTGTCCATAAACAGGCTTACTTTATTTTCATAAAGTTCTCTGTTAAGTTTTTTATCCAATGCACAAACGTCTGTCGCTGTGTCATCTGAGATCTCGTGATTGATTACATTGATCAAATCATTGGTAAAGCTGGCGATACCACATTTTTTGGGAGGATATGTACTTATAAAAAGAATTTTTGTTTTAACGATAGTTGTTGACATAGCTTTTCTATTATAAATTATGTTACTAAAAATAAAATCATTTGCAAGTCATACTCTTACTATAAGTATGTGTACAAAATTTTGCAATTTGCTAAACAGTGAGAGAAAGGGGATAAGAGAAATAACAGAAGGAAATTAACCCTGGATGATCTGAAAGCATTTAAAGATAGTCAATTTAACCGGCCTTACGGCAATTATTTTTTAACCAAGCATATCAATGCAGGCATATTCTTCCAGTATGTCTAACCGGCGCAAGTGTTACTCTTGTTCGGATTAAAACGAGTGTCTTTATTGCCTGAAGTATATTTTATTTAGTACCTGCTGGTAAGTGAGAATTTTTTGAAGATACGGTTTGGTGATAGCTGGCCGCAAATATGTCCCCGGGCCTCGCACTTCTCCCAGTGTGTATCAAGCATATTATAGTTCAGTGATGCAAAATGTCACCTTTCTGCTTAAATTAACATAGAATAAAGCTATTTTCCATTTATTATTTTACCTTGTACAAATTATTTGTGTTCCTCCATTAGATACCTGTACTTCTTATTTCTTTAGATCCAAAGAAAGCAAACGTCAAGTTCAAATAATAAATCAATGAAAAATTCAAAACATCCCAATTATATTATCGCTATCGGAGCATCTGCCGGGGGTATGGAAGAAATCAATTCATTTTTTGATCACCCTCCCTGTGACGGGGTTGCTTATGTAATTGTGCAGCATTTATCACCGGACTTCAAAAGCCGTATGCTCGAATTACTATCAAATCACAGTAAACTTACTGTGAAGGAAGCCGGGAATGGAATGGAGGTAAATGAAAACCAGGTTTATCTTATTCCTCACGATAAGTTTATGACCATTAATAACGGCAAGTTATATTTAACGCCAAAAAGCAAAATACAAGGGCCTCATCTTACCATCAATACCTTTTTCAATTCTCTTGCAGTTAACAGCGGAAAGGGAGCAATCGCTGTAGTTCTCTCCGGGCTCGGATCAGATGGGTCAAATGGCATCAGGGCTATTAAAAGAGAAGGAGGAATGGTAATTGCGCGCAATCCTGAAACTTCAACGTTCAGCAGCATGCCTTCTAATGCCATCGCTACCGGTGCAGTAGATTTCATCCTTGAACCGGCGCTAATGCCGGAAGCAATTGAAGATTACATAAATCATGACGGGAAATTATTCGAAATTGCGGATGACGAAAAAAACATTACTGCTATCATTGATTTAATAAAAGAAACATCGCCTCTTGATTTTTCAGAATATAAGCAAAGCACCATATTCAGAAGAATTAAAAGGAGGGCCGGCTATAATAATTTTACAAGGCTGGAAAATTACATTCAATTTCTAAAAACATCGCCTGAAGAAATAGAGGCGCTTAGCAAAGATTTTCTGATAAGTGTTACTTCATTTTTCAGAAATAAAGAGGCTTTTGATATTATAGAAAAAGACATCCTGCCCGAAATAATACAGAAGCTGCATCCGGAGGAAGAATTAAAAATGTGGGTTGCGGCGTGCGCAACAGGCGAAGAAGCTTATTCTTTAGCAATACTTGTGGCCGAGCAACTTGACATTGGGCTTAAAGACACGGTAGTGAAAATATTTGCTACTGATATTGATTCTGTAGCGCTTGTTCAGGCAGGCAGCGGTATTTTTACTGATTCCATTGTAAACGAGATGTCTGAAGAGCGGCTTGAAAAATATTTTATAAAGGAAGGCAACAATTACAAGATAAAGCCGCGGATACGAAATATGATCATCTTTGCCCGCCACGACCTGGTAAAGAATCCTCCCTATTGCAATATGCACTTTATCAGTTGCCGCAACCTGCTCATTTATATGACGCCGGCATTACAGAAAAAGATCTTTTATATGCTGCTTTTCGGGCTAAAGATAGATGGATATTTGTTTTTAGGTTCCAGCGAGAACCCCATGCCCATCATTCAAAACCTGGAAGTAGTAAATAAAACCTGGAAGATTTATAAAAACCTGCAACCCCATCGCACAATTCATTTTGACGGATTTTCGGTGCCGCAGATGATTGGCTTAAAAGAGAAGAATCTTTTTAAAGAAAATAGGGTTCAAAAGGAGAGTCAGACCTTGGCTGAAGCAGTGAATCAGGAGCTCGTGAAGGAAATGGATAATCTTATAATTTGTGTAGATGAAAATGGCCAGGTAATAAAAACGTATGGAGATACTTCCAGAATTCTTTTGCAAAAAAACTTTAATTCAAACCTGCCCGACCTTTTGCTATATCCTCTGGATGTGGCATACAGAATATTGTGTAAAAAGGTTTTAAAAACAAACCAAAAAGCGACCAATAAAGGTATAAAAATTGAACAGCGTGGAAAGGTCATAAGAGTAAATATTTCCATAAGCCCCTTGCCAATAAATAAAGGTGAGCAAAAATTGCTGATGGTTACTTTTGGCGAGGATAAAACGGAAGAGGCTGATCTTCAGGAAACCTTGTTTGATGAAAAGATTTACCTTGACGAATATACTTTGAATCTGGAAGATGAATTAAAAGAACTAAAAAGCAAACTGCACTCAACCTATGAACAGCTTGACCGTTCCAATGATAACATGCAATCTTTTAATGAAGAACTGTTGTCTGCCAATGAAGAAATGCAAAGTACCAATGAAGAAATGCAATCTGTAAACGAAGAGCTTCATACCATTAATGCAGATTACCTGATAAAGAACAAGGAACTTTCAGCAACCAACGATGATCTCAATAATTATTTCAGAAGCAATACCAACGGGCAGTTATTTGTGAATGAGGATCTGTTACTAATGAAGTTTTCACCAGGAACTGTAAAACTGATCAATTTGCGTGAAGCTGATATTGGCAGGCCACTCAGCAATATTTCTACGAATATAAAATTTGAAACAATTACTGAAGATATTAAAATGGTAATTGAGAAAGGAACTACCATTAGCAAAGAAATTGAAACGGATGACGGTAAATGGTACCAGACAATTACAATGCCGTATATAACAGCAGACCGCCAAAGAAACGGTGCCATGATTACTTTTAATGATATTACTGAATTAAAACAAACTGAACTGGAGCTGGATAAAATAAATAAAAACCTTCTGGCAACAAATGCAGACCTTGACAATTTTGTACATGCTGCTTCCCATGATCTGATGGGGCCTCTTACTAATATTGAATTGAGCATAAGCGTATTAACTGACCTGCAATTAAATAATGATCCAAAGTTGCAGAAAGTAATGAAAATTATTCACGCCTCATTCGTAAAATTCCGAAAACTGGTAGAAGAGTTGGGAACCATAGGTAAAATAGAAAGCGGAATGCAGGTAAAGGAAATGATAGATACCCGGGAATTAATTGATGAAATAGAAGCTAGTATCGAAAACAGGATCATGTCAACAGGAACTACCATCAAAAAAGACGTTGGTACTACCAAAATTTATTTTTCAAAAAAGAATCTCAGAAGTATTATTTACAATCTTATTACCAATGCCATCAAGTTTAGAAATCCGGAACGGCGGTGTGAAATATTTGTTAGCGCCAAACATGAAAATGGTTTTTCGGTGGTTACAGTAAAAGACAATGGAATAGGAATGCATCCCGATGAATTTGAAAAGATCTTCAGTATGTATGGGAGGTTAAATGAAAACATTGATGGACAGGGAATTGGTTTGTATCTTATCAGAAAAATCATCAATGCCGCCGGAGGAAAGATTCTTGTAAAAAGTGAGCCGGGAAAAGGAAGCACTTTTAGCGTATATTTTGTAGAAGAATCTATGGTGAATAAGGTGCCTGTTGCTCGAGCTGTTAACTATAATTTTGACAATTTACAGGATTACCAAGATTAAGAAAGCTGCAACCTGGCAGGTCCCCAGATTCCGGTGGTTTTTAACCTACTGAATAATTACACTTGTGACGCATCTCCTGTATCTTACAAAATTTGCGACTTCTCAAAAAAACCGGATATTTGATAATAGTTCCAAAACAATTATTATGAAAGAAATTGATGCCAGTGTAATTATTTTTTAACCAGCGATATCGATGCAGCATATTCATCAATTATCGCAAGCCCCATGCAAGTGTGACACTTGTACAGATTAAGACAAGAATGCAGAAAATTTCCGCAATAATTTACTTTAAGAAAATGATACTATTTCATTTCTCCCTAATTTTTTAAGAAACCGGATATGGGACAAGATTGCACCCCTGAAAGAAGGATTGGCATTATAACGGAGGTTATATTCTTCTGCCGTTCTTTTTACAATGTTCGATATGTGTTTATAATGGACATGGCAAATACGGGGAAATAAATGGTGCTCTACCTGGAAGTTGAGACCTCCGCAAAAGAAACTCAATAAATCATTTTGTCTTCCAAAATCTGAAGTAGTATACAACTGATGAACCGCCCATGAATTCTGTATATTTCCACGTTCGTCAGGCAGCGGAAAATGCGCTTCTTCTACCTCGTGGGCCAGCATAAAAATAACAGCCAGCGTTATTCCTTCGCAATAATGTAATACAAGAAAACCCAATATGACCTGCCACCATAAAACATTTATGAAAATCATTGGCAACACTAAAAAAATAGTATAATACACTAGTTTGAAAAAAAACAAATTGAAATACTCAATGCGCGGATGTTTCTTATTATCGTAATTGCCGATTTTCTTTTTAAAAAACTTCACATAATCTTTTACAAATACCCATGAAAGCGAACCAAGGCCATAGAATAAAAATGCATACCAATATTGATAGCGATGTATTTTCCGCAGCTTTTGATGGGGCGACATTCTCAAAAAAGGAACAGAGGTAATATCCTCGTCGTGGCCCTCAATATTCGTATAAGTATGATGAACAATATTGTGCATAATGCCCCATAGGTAAGCATTTGCACCAATGATATTAAAAGTGTATCCAAGAACCTTATTCATCTTTTTATGGCGCGAGAAGGAACCATGAATGGCATCGTGCGAAATGTTGATGCCGATAAAAGCTGTAAAAAATCCGATGACGATCCACAATAAGAACTGAACCCAGAGAGGATTCGGATTTAAGATTAAAAGCAAATAGGCGGCAATAAAGATGGACAGGTAGAAAAACGTTTTAAATATCATCAAAGGATTGGCATTTTTCGATAATTTATGGGTGGTGAAATATTCGTCAACCCGTTTGTTGAGAGTTGAATAAAAATCATTGTTGTTAGCTTTTGCAAACTTTATTTTAGGAGACATATTGGAAAAGGTTTTGATTTTAAAATTATTAAGGCGCACATGATCATAGCCCATCGGATACGCGCATTGTTAGCCATCCGGCTTTAATTATTTAATCTAATAATTTTGAAATATTGGGTTGTTTGCTTTATAAACAGTTATTTTATTTACGAAAAATAACCACTCATAGATTCCCTGGACAAAACTTTTTCACAATTAGAAATATCAGCAGTTGAGAATTTTTGGAGACCGGTCATAAAGACCAGCAATAAAAAAAGGAAACAGTGAAATAAACATTACAATTAAATTAAAAACTTCCCTAAGTTACGGATTCTCATCAGTAAATAACTCTATTTTTCCAGCTTTAACTTTTTGGAAGTAATTTAGTGCTGATTTGTAAACTCATTAAAATTACATAAAATTATATATATTCTGACCATACTACTCCGGTTTTGGCGGCGCAGTTAACACAACAAAGGCTCTTTCTTTTTCGCCAAAACAAACAGTGGATGAAAATAATTGCTATTTCTCTTTTAAATCAACTCTGTTCTTTATTTAATTAAAAGATACCTCTCTGCCAGAGGGGGAAATACGAAATGCAACGAAATGCGCGGATATATTGTCAGTGCAACAAATTTCTTTAATGAAAATAAAATTAATAGTAGTTGTTCTTTTTGTATTTGCCGCCGGTTGCAAAAAAAACGTTGAACCGCGGCCCTTACTCAACGGAACCGCAACTTTCCAACTCGAAAGGATTGATAATATTTCTTTTACAAACGATAACTCATTATTGATTTCCGGCGTATCAGGCGACAATTATACTCTAATCAAAACGGATATAAATCTGAATGTAGCGTGGACAAAAAATGGTTATGACTGGGGTAAACTGATTCGCGCTTCCGGTGGATGGGGCTCCGCTTTTTATTCAATAAAAATCGTAAAGGTTTTTCAAAGGGCTGATGGAAGTTATGTATGCTTTGGTTCCATTTCTGAAGGTGGTGATGTGGTGTTTTCTTCTGCTTTAGTGATTGTATTGGACAAAAATGGTAAGCAAATCAATAAGTACCGGTTTGATGATCTGGCAGTTTCCAATGTATTAAAAACCGGTGATGGATATATATTATTTGGAAACCAGCTTGTCAAACTCGACAATAATTTCAATAAGCTATGGACAAAAAACATATTTAGCAATGCGAATTCAGTTGTTTCAATAGCTAACATTATCGAAGGTGGATTTGTAGTGACTGGTTCTTATAATTTTGACCAAGTATATTTAGCGAAACTTGACGCAAACGGTAATCAGGTATTTACACAAACCTATAAACATAACGATTATCCTTTTGAGGAAGCGGGTTTTGACATAACACAATTGCCCGATGGCGGTTTTCTAATGGTTGGAAGAGCGGGGGATGGTAGTTCCTATCCTCCCATCATCAATTGCCAGATCATAAGAACCGATGCAAAAGGTGATACTAGCTGGACCAAAAGATTTGGATATTCGGCAGACAGTTGGCTGGACCGGTTTGTTTCTGAAAACCAAAATGAATTTGTAGTCCAAGGTAGTATTGGTTTTGCGACAGACAGCCTTCAAAAAAGGGTGTTGTTAAAAATCAATTCTGGCGGTGAGATATTGAAATCTAAAACCCTCGATAATCTTCTTTTATTAGTGTATTCTCCATTGACCGGTTATGTAAAAGCAGAGCCAGGCGCGCCACATGGTATAAAATTATCAGTGATCTATCGGGAAGATGATTTGTTCAATTGATTATTGCTCGTGCAGTGTTTTCTTGCGCAGGTCCACACCTGTACTTGAATGTTACTCAACCCGGCGAAATTGAATAGTAGCAGATTCCTTAGACGACTAAACAATAAGTACAACATTAAAGGGTTGATTCAATTGGTTTTTTTTAGAGGGTGGCCGTTTTAATAACATATATTTGTGTTTGTGCAAAGTGTAGCCGTGGTCTCATTTAAAATATAAATTATGCGATTATGATACGTACTCTTATTCTTATATTTTGTTTCCTGGCCGGCATGAAATCTATAGCACAAGAAAAAAGTCAAAAGTCTGTAATACCTGAGGCTGACGGGTTCGTTTTTATAAAGGGTGCTAAAATGCAACCTGGTAAAAATAGAATTTATAAAGCTATTTATGATGCAACAAAAGCTCCTAAAGATCCATCGCAAATTCTGCCGGCATTGAATATGGCGGGATCAGAGTTAGATGCTTTAGAAGTATGTGATATCCCATTAAGCCATGCAAAATTTGTTATTGTATTTCATGGCGCCGCAATTAATGGTATACTTGACAATTCCCATTACAAAGAAAAATATGGCATTGACAATCCAAATTTGAAAGTACTTACTGAATTAAGAAAAACGGGAGTTCTATTGTTTGTATGTGGCCAAAATTTGTTAGCGGAGAATATTGATCCCAAAATACTATCGCCTGACGTTGCTGTTGCAAGCGATGCATTGATGGTTTTAATGACATTTCAAAATGAAGGTTATGCTTTAATGAGTTTTTAAAAGCAGCTTTCAAAAAACTAAATTTGCACAACAATGTATCCTATGTACTCCTGCGTTCGTGTCGCGAACCACAGTTCTTATCCGAAAGCAACAGCAGGCCTGGCAATAGGCTGCTGAAGGAATAGCAAAATCGGCTGTAGGCCACTTAGCAATAGCTCCTGTATGAAGTTCATTGTTCAGCTATTTGTTTTATCTTCATCTTTTAAAACTATATTGGGCAACAGTTGTGGGTGACGGAACATTGAATTTCCGCTCATCGCCAGGGCCCTGATGTAATGTGCCATACTACCAGTTTCATCAGCGGTGGGGCAACAATAAAAAATGTTCTTTTTCTATTAGAGTTGACTTGATCCAAAGCCACACAATGAATGGTGGAAATTACATTTTAACCGGTTGCCTTATTTTGCAAATCATTGGCGAAAACTTCTATTTCTGACTATGTGCAAAACCGAATATATTGAGTTGAACGACTTAATCCTGTCGGAATGTGATATACCTGACAACTTTTTTCCAAGGGATGATAACAAGGATAAATATTGCTATTTCCTATTCAGCTATTTGACTTGCAGTTTTATTTTCGTGGACAACTCTTACAAATCATTCACAGGATATTTCCCAAAAGAACATGAACAGGGTGGACTTGATTTTTGGTTCTCAAAAGTTCACCCTGGGGATAGACGAATGCTTGGTGATCACATCGTAGAATCACTGAAATTCCGTAAGGAATCATTTAAGCAAAGACAACGTGATCCGAATATCGTCAACTACAGATTTAAAAAAGGAACGGGGGAATGGATGTGGATTCAGCATTCGGTATATAACTTATCAATTGACAGCGGTGGCAAATTAGATAAGGTGCTGCACAAACTGCAGTTACTTGACTTATCTGAGCCTTCAGCCGGGAACACTATAGTGGGATATGAGATATCTCTCAATAAGATGAGTGCCGAACCCGCTGTTACGATGAAAGAAAAGCAAGTTCTAAAATTAATTGCAGAAGGATTCTCCACTAAAATGATCGCCAGTATATTGAACATCACCATTAACACCACAGAAACGCACCGCAGGCACTTGCTCGAAAAGTTTGAAGCAAAAAATTCAATGGAATTAATACGAAAAGCTTTTAGGGTATTTTGGCATTAAACAATAGTATATCAACGTTTGTTACATCACGGTTTTCTGTGATTGTTTGCGGCCGTAATCCGAAATAATTTTGCATCCTGAAATTCTGATGAAAATTATTATACCCAAGCATTATGGTAACAGATTTAACCCAAAGCGAGTTTGCCCTTTCAAAGAAGAAAAAAGCACTACTGGTAATTGATGTACAGGAGAGCCTTTTAAATCCTTGTTCTTTTATGCATATTGATCCGAAGGCTGTGGTTTCATTTATAGATAGTCTAAATAAGAATATTGAATTTTTTGAAGCGAACCAACTGCCAATTGTGTATACTGTAAATGAGTGGAGAAATCCTATACTTAACCTGCTAACCGGAAACGTTTGCAAAAAGGGAGCAAAGGGTACGGAGGTTTCCAAACAAGTCAATATTGTAACTGAAAAAATTTACACCAAATCGAAAATGAGTGCGTTTAGCAATAAACAGCTTTGCCTTTTTTTGAAAGAAAACTCCATATCTGAATTGTATTTAACCGGTCTGTTTACGGAGGCATGCGTAAAGAGTACAGCACTAGCAGCAATAAAAAATAATTATCACACAATCATTATCGAAGATGCTGTCGGTTCCCACAATGCCAAAAGAAAGTTAGCCGCACTCCGTTACTGTGAGCGCAAGGGAGCAAGCATTACTAATACAGAAGGGATTACGAGTCATTCGCAAATCATTCAACCTTTGTCACCCTAAATCAAAAAATATGAAATTAGTCCTAACGCTTATTGCGGCATCTGTTCTTAGCACCATCACGATGGATATTGCAGGTGGCTTGTTACGTGCAATACGAATTACGCAGGGTGCTCCTCCCGGCCTTATCGGAAAATGGATCGAGTCTTCTATGAAAGGAACGGTGATTGTTGAAGACATCCGAACCGTGCCCGGTAATTCTGTTCCATTGTCGAAGTTTCTTATTTATCACTATTTAATCGGAATGTTGCTTACCTGGATATTATATGTCATTATTGATATGTCGGGCATTCATAATCTTTCATGGTGGCAGCCCCTGATATATGGTTTTTCCACTTCAATTCTGCCTTTGTTCTTAATGTTTCCTGCAATGGGTTTTGGATTTTTAGGAGTTAAGGGACCACCAGAGTATTTGCTGCTTCGTACAGCAGTACTAAATCACTTAGCCTTTGGTCTTGGCTTAGTATTAAGTTTTCGATGGCTGATAAAAATTTAATATTCTTTATGGCAAACCCCACTCCCCTAAGATTTAGGTTTGGCAGCTTTCCAAAATTAAAGGTTCAATCCAAATAAAAACTCTTATTATTGAAAACTGAGTAACGCTCATGCACAGGTTTGGAAATCTGCGCGAGAGCGATTCCCGATGTTCCAGGAAATATTATTGACACTGTTTATTTTACACTCCCATAGAATAAGAATTTAGTTTATTTATGGTTTGCACATTCGGCTTTCCTTTAAAACTTTAAAAGATCTGTTACCATACTTTTTTTCGTCCCATAGCTTAATGATAATTCTTTAACTATTCCAAAACCTGGTACATCGCCATCATGCCCCTTCCATATGATCATCTACATGGCAATGATACATCCACATGCCCACGTTATCGGGAACCATATCTGCCACTTAATAAAGCCCGGTTAACTGCCCCGGAACAGAATCAAAAAACAAACGAACACAATGGCCGCCGCTAACAGCCGCTTCTATGTGTTACAAATCCGGCTTACCACGTTTTATCATTATCATATTGGTATCAGAATATTTAACGTTAGCTTTGATAGGTCAATATCCTTCCTCAATACCAGCGTACCATCTATGGAATGCAAATAAAATAAAGTACATCATCTCAAAAACGAGACTTCATGCAATCCATAGTAACTGCAAAACCAGCGAGGATAGAATCCATTGATGTGCTGAGAGGCATCGTCATGGTTATCATGGCTCTTGACCATGTCCGAGATTATTTCCATCAGTCCGGAGATCCGCTTGACCTGGCCACTACCACTCCGTTCTTATTTTTTACAAGGTGGATCACGCATTTTTGTGCACCCGTGTTTGTATTTCTTTCCGGTACCTCCATCTATTTACAAAGCTTGCGCAAAACAAAAAAAGTGCTGCAATCTTTTTTGATAAAACGGGGGCTTTGGCTAATATTGATAGAGATCGTTGTGATCTCATTTGCATGGACATTTAATCCCCATTATAATATCATCGTATTCCAGGTGATATGGGCTATCGGCATCAGTATGGTTTTACTTGGCCTGCTGGTGCGTTTGCCCTTCAACGTTATTTTGATCACCGGGTTGATCATTGTGTTTGGACACAACCTGTTGGATATTCCGGAATCAGCCCCAGGGTTTAAGGCCGGTTTCTGGTGGGACCTCCTGCACCATGGTTTTTTTGCGGCTTACCCGATCAGTCAGACTCATGTTTTGCTGATCCTTTATCCATTCATGCCCTGGGTTGGGCTGATGATGCTGGGGTATTGTTCCGGCGTATTCTTTTCACAAAGATTTACTGTTGTGCAAAGGAGAAAAGCACTAAACCGTATTGGCATTGGTTTAATTGTTTTATTTATTGCGCTTCGTTTTACAAACGGGTACGGAAACCCTCAGCAGTGGCACCTTCAAAAGAATGGCTTATTCACACTCCTGTCATTTATTAATGTGCAAAAATATCCTCCATCTTTATTGTATATGTGCATGACCATCGGGCCGGCTTTTCTGTTGTTGTCATTTTTTGAAAAAATAAAAAATGGTTTTACCGCAGCCATAAAAATTTATGGCAGGGTTCCGTTTTTTTATTATGTAGCTCACCTTTATCTAATCCATATAGTCTCTGCTGTTTTTGTTTTCATCAAAGGACACACCCTGGCTGAAGCAACCACTACCAATGGAGGCTTGCCTTTTTATTTTTTGGCTGCAAAGGATGGTTACAGCCTTTTGGTAGTTTATATCGTTTGGATCTGCGTAGTGATAGCCCTTTTTCCTTTGTGTAAATGGTATGATCATTATAAAACTCACCATAGGGAAAAATGGTGGTTGAGCTATTTGTAAAAAAAGGAAACGGGGAAAAGGGTTGACCCACCGTCGTTTTCTTGAGCAGGTCTCAAGATCTGTGCCTGCTCGCAACTAATGTTATTAATTGGATTGAACCTTTAATTATTACACTTTTATCATAAGTAAGGCTCATGCACAGGTTTGGAAACCCGCGCATGAGTGAGTGATCCTGTTTTAGTCAATCGAGATAGGAAGCTTTTTGAAAAGAGGTCGTTTTGCGCCAGCATTTCAATGTTTTTTATTTATTAGCTCCAGCGCTTTGGCCAGGACAACGTCCTTTTTTTGTAATACATCCTGTATTGTGGGAATTAGACTGTAATCTGCCGGGATGCCTTTGGCTAAGGGATGCGGATGTTGCAGATGCATATAATATCCGAGCAATGGAACATCCAGGCCAATTTTTGTATTTGGCAATTCTACCATAGCAAAAGCACCGCTGTTATCCCCCTGGAAAGTGCCTCCGTTTTCGTCGCCAATAAATATTGCCCTGTTATTGTCCTTTAAAATGGAACAAAATTCGGAAGTAACCGAAAAGCTAAGCCCGTTTTGTAAAATATAAACTTGCCCAGCAAAAGCATCTTGCTGCGGCTCGAGCATGCCAAGGCCGTCCTTATATATAAAATGGTATTCGTTCCCGGCTTTTACCAGCGTTGCTTTTAACGAATCGATACCCGGTGGAAATTGCGCATATTTTGTAAAGGAATAAGGTTTATTCGTTACCACCGTGAAATGATCATAATAGCGGAAGGGTTTGGAAGTTAAATACGCATATAATTGAAAGCCGTAATTGTCCATTCCACCTTCATTATTGCGCAGATCAATGATCAGGGAACTTACCTTTTTCTCCCTGATTTTTTTAAAAGCCTTTGCAAGAAAGTCAGCATACCCCGGATTTTTACCTTCATCTTCAAAAACGGGGATGCGCATTAAGGCTACTCCTTCTTCTCGAAAGGTTAATTGAAAATTTTCATCCGGAGGAGCTTCATTGGTGATTTGGCTCTTGTTGATGGAAGGAATTGTAGCAGATGTTTTCCTGCCGTTTGTTTCAACATATTCAACTTTAAAGTTTTTGGACGGTCCAATATAAGTAGCATAATATCCCTGGAAAAAATGGTTCAGTTCTTCATATTTGGAACTGACCACCTTGCCATCGGCAAAAATATCATTGAACAGTACTTTTATTATTTTATCAATACTTTGACCGTTGATACCGGTTATTTCTGTGCCAGGCGTAAGTGATGTACCCGTTGAATAAGAAGAGCGGACATAAGCCTTATTTTTCCGGAAATATAATTGAAGCGGGAAGTAACCCTCATCAAAAAAAGCATAATGGTCATCTACTTTATCCTTACGGTGCCATTTCATGTGTCCGTCGCCGATAGCAGCAAGTAAAGGTGTTGCCAGCCGGTAAAATTCCAGTTCGGTCATTCCTTTATTCAGCTTTTGCTGCACCGCACCAAAAAGCCTGTCGATCGTTTCTTTTGAATTATAGCGATACAAACCCGGATGAGCCTCCTTAAGTGCCGCTTTCATAATTGAAAAATCCTGCTGCAGTTCTGCAGGACTATATACTTTCTGTGCAGAAAGAAGTGTGCAAACGTTTACCAATAAAATCCAAAGAATCCATTTTTTCATAAATATTTTTTCCAAAATTAAGGCGGTGAAGTACTGTTACCGCCTTTCCCGTCAAGGTTGAACGTCTTTTCAGGTAAGTTTTCTGTATGCCGATGGAGTCATACCTGCAAATTTGCTAAAGGCTGCATTGAAAGTGGCCTTCGAATTGAAGCCGCTGTCGAAGGCAACAGCCTGGATGGTAAAATTACTAAACCCCGGATCTTTCAATCGTCGTTTTGCTTCTTCTACCCGGTATCCATTGATAAAATCGTAAAAGCTTTTTCCGGACTTCGTATTGATTGCCTGCGAAAGATGGTGTCTTGGAAATTTTAAAGATTCTGCAAGTTTAAAGATGGTAAGGTCAGTTTCAAGATAGGGCTTATCGGTTTCCATGTATTGAAGTAAACTCTTGTAAATAGCATGTAGCTCTTCTTCCCGCAGTCCCGATTTTTCATATTTTTTAGGATTATCAATCGCTGTCATTTGCCAGAAAATATCCGGGCTGGTGAGTAACTTGTAGGCTAACCAATAAACGATTGCGACAATAATGATATAATTATAGTGATAAAAATTGGTGAGGACAGGTATGTCCCATTTCCTGCCATAAAATCCAAGTGCCGAAATGAGTACCACCCCTAATGTTAGATAGAGGAACTGTCTTATCCACTGAAGCTTTCGTTTCTCAATGTCTGAGAAAACGCTCTTTAACGCCTTCTTATACTGATGCTGATGCCACAAGGCAAGAAGTATATACCCGATAATTAACAACAGGTTCGCCTGGTTCAGCCAGCCAAAATCCTGCAAACTAACCACGTCAAAATGGTGAAGTAATTGTAGCTTTTCAGCAGTTGGCTTTAAAAACCAGGGCAACAAAATACACAAACTGGCAATAAATGGAATAGCGTGTAAAGCGTCTTTCCGTTGCCATCTTCCCGGCCCATTGCTTATTTTTTTGGTGATCAGGTAAATGAGCGGTCCCACCAGGCTCAGTTGCAACCATGATACCCTCGAAAGATTCGGATAATTCATAAAAAAGTTCCGGCTGTCAAAAGCATTCAGCAATGCCTGGAAAGAGATCAGCAGCATGAAACCAATAAGCAAAATAACCGTGGAAGTGATTTTCTTGTGGGTAACCAGCAAAAAAGCGAACACCGTGGTATTGATCAATCCTGCAATAACATAGTAACGAAAAAGAGACGCAGCAACCATTCCCCGAAAATATAAATTATCTGACAATGATAGAAATCTTAGCGTTTGCCTGACCCGCATGGTCAATAAATTGGGACTTTATTTTTACGGCTTTCATCGCTTACCATTCCTGCAATTTATGACTGTCCATTCCTTATCCTGATTTCGTACACGAAGCCATTTTTTTTAATCTTCTAATCTTTTGCGGCAGAAAACAATTTTTAAATCATTTGCCGGATTTATAAAACAGTTGAATGAATT
>Ga0134128_10003820_pt1 | contig 18471 bp, 25 predicted proteins | sample KB31754_FD_96462 | JGI IMG/M metagenome (GOLD analysis project Ga0134128, IMG submission 96462) | Terrestrial soil microbial communities with excess Nitrogen fertilizer from Kellogg Biological Station, Michigan, USA - KB3-175-4 | ecosystem: Environmental > Terrestrial > Soil > Unclassified ... | reverse complement strand
GCGACGTTGGCGGCGAACCGCTGCGTCGTCGAACCTTCCGCGATGTTGCGCATCAACTCGTTGAGCGAACGCCCCGCCGACTCCCCGAGCGTTCCGACCAGTTCGTTGGTCGTGCCGTTCGGATTGAAGAGATCGACTTCCTCGTTGACGATGTAGAACTGACCATATTTGGAGACGGTCGCCACCACATCGGTAAAGGTCGGGGTGACCGAGGATCGGCCCATCATGAACGTGGCCGCGCCGGTCAACTCGGTCAGAGCCGTGGTCGAGGGAGCGAGCTGCTCGATGCGCCGCCATTTGACGGTCGAGGTTCCGGCCTGCTTGGTCAGCGTGCCGGGCTGCGTGCCAGTGAAATACGGGCAGTTCTGCTGCGCGCGGCGCAGGAAGGTCTGCTGGAAGACCGCATTGACGGGCTTGGTAAGATAGGTCGAGTCGTCGGTGATAGTCGCGGCCATGGCGAACTATCCTTCTTATTGGCGGACCGCCAATCGTCACACGCCGGGATCGAATCCATACTGTTCGCGGACCGATCGTCTGTACTCCGCATTGCTTTGCTGTGCGTAGTTGGGCGGTGTGCTTTCGGGAGCCCTGTGGGTTGATGCTCCCCGCACCGCAGCGGCAACGGCGTTCCGGTCCTCAGTCACCTGGGGATCGGCACGTTTGGAAGCTCGCTTGGCGAACTCCCTGGCAAGCCCCTTCGCGATGGTCTGAAAGGTCTGCGGATTCGCTTCCCTTTCTTCCCAAGCCTTGACCAGGCGCTTGTCCTTGTTGGCCTGCGAATGGACCCACGCTTCGACAAGTTCGTCGTCGTAATCAAGGTCGCCCTTGACCTCCTTGACGAGCTTTCCGATGTCTTCGCGTTCGATCCGTTGCGCGAGCCGCAAGGTGAGCGGGTCAGGCTGCGGAGGAGCACCCGTTTGCTGCTGTGTAGCAGGGGGTTGCGGTGAAACCGGCTCGGTCCTGGCTGGCGCGGCTTGCTCATTGAATTGAGCCAGCAGGCTGTCCAGATCGTCGCCGTTGTTCCGTGCGCTATCGACGTTCGCTTCCGGCGTTGCCGAAGCTGCGGTCCCATCAACCACGGGCTGCTTGGTCGTATCCTCGCTCATTTCGTCTCCTGTTGCAAGGGCTCAGGGGCCTGTCCGGTCAATAGGGCCAGCCACTTGTCATGCTGCTCCGCCTGACCGGAGAGGTAGATCCATTCGGCGCGAGCTTTTTCAGCTTCCTGCGCCTGAGAAATTCTGAAGCGCCGCAATTGCGGGCGCGGCAGGGCTTTGAGGAGCTCCGGGTACGCCGGGTGCTGGCGCAGGTCCCGCAGCATGGCTATCAGCATTTGTGATGGCATCGATATCGGCCCACCCACCTTCTCTGAGGATTTCCCGCTGCATCGCGGGGATATTCATGGTCGGCGGCTTGCCCATCTGCACGTTGAGCTGATCGAGCTGCACCGCCATTTGCGCGGACTGGATGCGCTGTTGCTTCTTGGCCTGATCTTCCTGCGGGCCGCCGGCGCCGAACCACTCCCACGACACGTCTTCGGGCAGATAGTCCTTCACGATGTTGACGTAGCCGCCATAGGCATCGATGAAGAACTTGACCTCCTCGTTGGCGCCGAGCATGTCGCGGCCCATCCGGTAGGCCATGTCGAGCCAGCGGGTCACCACACCCTGCCCGACCTGATTGATGTAATCGACGGTGCGGGTGGCGCCACGCTGCAATTCTGCGTTCTTGGCATAAGCCGTGGTGTGGCTGACTGTCTGCGCGCCGAGCCGGGCCGGCAGCACGCCGGTGAGTTCGGCATAAAGGTTGATGTGCTGCGACAAAATCCCGGCCAGCGCGGTCGGATCGCCGCCGATTTCCACATACGCCTTGACCGGATCGGTGGTGGCCCATTGCGCATTCGGCGCGATCTGCGGGCCGCCGCTCGCCGCGAAAATCAAATCGTCGCGGTTGTAGCCGACCGGGGGCGAGTTTCGCAGCGCCGCCGAATCCATCAAGCGGTTGATCGCATCGGTCGCCGCGATCTGGATCGGGCGGCCCTTGATCAGCGGTGAACTAGGATAGAAGGTGTCCGCGCCCTCGTAATGGTAGGGGAAAAACAGGTACGACGAAAACGGCTGCTTGCGGAAGCGCAGCCGGATCACCGCCCGGCTCGCCGCGCCGTCGCCCTTCTCCTTGCCGCCCATCGCCACGGTGAGGATAGCGCCGGGAATGACGATGCTGCGCACCGTCTTGCGCGGCACGATGATGTCGCCTTCCATTTCCAGCACCTGCACATAGCCGTCCTTGTCGGGGATGACCTTGCGCATTTGTTTCGGCATCCAGCCGCCGTCCTCGTTGTCGGGATCGGACGATCCTTTCGAGGCGGCCAATGCGAGGTTCTCGTAGCGCATGTACTCATAGGCGATGTGCGCCGGGCCGAGCACCTGCGAGGAGTGCATGGAGGGCTTGGGATCGTCGGGGTAGATGTTCTTGATCGAGACCGGGACCAGAACCGGCAACTTCTTGTTGACCTTGCGGACCCCCCGGCTTTCGTTGATGTAGATGCTTTTCAGCTCCAGCCGGCCGCGCCCGACGCCCATGCCGTATTTGAACGCTTCCGCATTGATGATGTCGAAGCGCGTGGTGTGGTCGTACTGGCGAAACAGGAAGTTGAGGAAGCCTTCGCACAGCTTGTCGGCATTGTCCTGGTTGATTTCGGAAGGCACCTCGTTGTCGTCGCCATGCACGAGGCTCTTGAAATTCACCTTGTCGAGATAGTCGTCCGTCATCTCGGCATGGGCGCGAAACCACGGCCCGGAATCCGGAAACATCAGACGCCGCGCATCCGAGGTCAGAACCTCCAGCGCCTGCGCCTGCAGCGGCAATTCCATTTCCGCCATCCAGGCTTTTCTGGTATCGACCGAGCCGTCCGGCATCTTCTTGAAGCCGATGTCGGGACACATTTCGATCTGGCGGTCGATCTCCTTCCACTGCCGCTCGCGTTCCCGGCGCTTTTCGTCGTTCTTGCGCTTGTCGAACTCGCCGACAACATAATCGGCCAGCCATTTCAGGTCGCGTTCGTCAAATCGCCTTGCATCCTTGACCGAGCCGTCCTGCCGGCTGACCTCCTTGATCTTGTCAGCCATGGGCAGCGTTCCGCTTCCATGCATCGATACTGCCTTCGGCATCCTTGAGCGCGGCGGTCAAGCGGGCTTTCTTACGGGTTTCGAAGTCATAGGCGCGTTCGTGGTGCGCGTCGAAGAACAGCGGCCGGCCGGCATGCAGGCGCTCGTCCCGCCCGGCCCACCAGAACGTCACATAGCAGCCGCGCGGGTAATCCTCCGGGCCGACGCCAAAGCGGGCGATCCGGCGATGCGGCGGCAGGCTGAAGCCATCGGCGAGAAACACGTTGTAATCCTTCACGCTCTGGCGCGCTTCCGGCGTCAACCCGGCGTTGCGAAAGATTTGCTCGATCTTGTCTTTGTTCACAGGCGCATGCTCGCGATTGGCCGCGACGAAACGGCGTTGCGCACGCCGAACGAGCCCGGCGCGACGGCGTATCTCTTCATCATCACCGCGTAGAAGGTGGCCTTGAGCAGATCGTCGCGGCAATCGACGATCCGGCCGTCCTTGCGGTGGTAGGAGCGCTTTTCCTCAAACCAGTCCGGCAACGTCGCAAAGACCTTGAAGCGATCGGTCGCCATGCGCTCCAGCACTTCATCGACGATCGGCTCGACCGGCTGCGGACCGCCCTTGTCAGTTTCCTCGCCGGAAGCTCGCGGGTAACGCGCCGATTTGCTCAGCATGTTGACGCCGTGGTCGCGGTAGTGCTGCGCCAGGGTCTTGCCGCCGCTCTTTTCCCGGTTCATGCCGTCATGCGGCCATGCCACCGGGACGTACTTGTTTGATTTGTTGAACCACGCGGCATGATAGGCCGCGGTCTCATCCTTCTTGCGGTAGCCATCGATGACGTAAACGATGTCCTGATCGCGGTCCCAGGCGATCTCGACGCCGGCCGCAGGATGGTCGATGCCGAAGTCGCAGCCCTTGAGCCGCGCCCAGTGATCCGGGACCTTGAACGGATCGACCTTGATCTTGTCGTCCGACACCGGGAACACCGCGCCTTCGCCCATCATCGGAATGCCCTTGGTGCGCGCGTCCCGTTCGTGATCTCGGTACGAGGCGGCCAGCCTGTCACGGTCATGTTTCGACAGATGCGGCGCGTCGTCCCAGCTCGCGCTGCGCAGATAGATGCCGCCGCCGCCCGTCATGAAGTGCTCAACCAGTTCCGTCATGCCCTGCAGCGGCGTGAACGTGACGAACACGATGCCGTTGCTGGTCAGAACGCGGGTCTGCGCCTCCGAGAAAATCCGGTAGTCGTCCGGCTCCTCATCGAGCCACACCACATGCGGCGCGGTGCCCTGCCATTTCTGCCAGCCCTGCTCATAGGTCTTGAGTACGCAGGTGGACGCGCCTCCCGACTTGTGGCGCACCTTGAAGCTATCGATCACGTTCTTGACGCCGGCCTGCCGGGTCGTCGGCTTGCCGATGATGCGCGAGCGCGGCACCCAGCCCGTTCCGAGGCTTTCGCCGATGTCGCCGACCAGTTCGGCCTGCACGATGTCCTTTGAGGTTTCGTTGGTCGGCGAGCCCGTCCAGACCAGAGTGGGCTTGTCGAACCGCTTGCCCTGCCACCAGTCCGGATATTCGCCGGTCAGGTGGAATGAAGCCTCGCACGCTGCGGATTGCGTCTTGCCGACCCGGTTGGCCGCCATCAGCATCCGCTCGGCATTGTCGCAACCCGCGTCGTGAAACTCCCGCTGCCACGGATAGGGCCGATAGGTCGCGATCTTGTTGGCTTGCAGCGATTTGAGAAACTGTGCCGTTAGCTCAAGAAGCCGAGCATCCTTATCCATTCAGACGCTTGAACTCATCAAGGGCCTGCAAGATGTTATCCGCGGTGTCATCTTCCCAAACCAGGCGCTGGTAGCATGGCGAGGCCGGCAGTTGATCCGTCACACCCATGTCTCGGTAAATAGCCCGGCCGTACAGGTAGCCGCGCTCAATTCCTTCCGTGGCCGGCCTGAGCATCACCATTGGCGCATCCAGAGCCACGCAAAGCCACGCAGGTCCATTGTTCACAAAGAAATTGCAATAGGACGAGCGGTACAGCTCGGCCCTTGTCCTGATCGACCTTGACGCCTCCGGACAGGTCGCAACCTCCAACGGCTCGTTCGCAATACGAGTGTCCCTGATAACGATACAGTTGGGGATCTGCTTTGCAGCCTTTACCCACTCGTCAACTTTGCTGTTGCGTTGCGGCCAGTGATCGCACTCGCGAAGCGTGATCGTCACCGTATCGGTCTTTGGCCTGCTTTCAGTTCGCAGCGGCCTTAATCCCTGACGAAGCAAATCGGCATAAAATACTGAACCGATCGACATCCTGTTGTAGCCGATCGATCCCTGAGCAACCGGCTCCCGATTCTCCAGAACCTTGACAGTCGTATCGGGCAACAGACCGCAGATCGGAGCGCAGACATTATCCCGCATGTTGACGCGGCTTTGCACGTCATGAGGCCAAACGCTGTCCCTTCGGAATCCCCCGACAGGACCGGGGAGAATACGAACCTCGACCGGCTCGTTGCGTTTTCTGCGTTCACTTTCGACCCAGGTAATGAACGTCACCGTATCGAAGCTGGGCGGGTTCTTCTCCAGATCGTAATAGGCAATCATGCCCATTCCATCGCGTCTCCGAGCCACGTCCGGGTCCGTCCCGACAGGCTTCTCACTCTGTCCTCGAAGGCGATTTGTTTCGCCTTCCACCAATATACGTTGCGGTCCGTGCCCACCGCGCCCGCCGCTTCAGATGATGCAAAAGCAGTGCGCCGCCAGTGAGGCTCGCCATTGTGAGGGCCATCATCAAGAGGCAGGCCAGCAAGCACAACGCGAGAATATCCGAGGCCGATTGCCACCAGCACCGCACCGAGGCCCGAAGTCCCGTGTCCTCCGTAGGGCCAGACATGCTCGCAATTCCGTATGGAGTGAGGATGCTTCGGACCGCCAAACTCCAGCGTGTATTCATCCCGCCGCGCCGCGATGAAGCGCCGCAGGCATTCCGGTGAATTGGAATAGCAATGCTCGATCCGGCCCGGAAACACCTCGACCAGCTTGTTGACGGTCAGGAAGTCCCAGCCGGGCTTCGCAACGCCGTTGATCGCATCGTCGCGGCAGCCGAACCGCTCCAGATCGTCCCAGATGCAGGCGGCGTCGGCGCAGACCACGATGTTGCCGCGATAGGTCCCGGCGATTTTCGGCAGGTCGCGTTCGGAGCTGCCGTAGGCGTTCAGGAAATCACGCAGCGCCATAGCGAAACTGCCCGATGTGACCGAGCCGGATGCTCGGGTCCATCATGATCTTGAAGCCGGCCTCGCGCGCGCGCCGGCAGAAAAAATAATCCTCGCTCTCGAACCCGTCGTTGTGGATCGGCGTCATGTAGAATGCGTGCGTCTTGCCGCTCGGCCCTTCGTAACTCTCGGTGCTCGGCGCCAGCGCCTCATAGACGTTGCGGCGAATCAACATGAATCCGGTACCGGCATAATCGACCTCGAACGGCTCGTTCGGGCAGTCCTCAAGCTTCACAAGCTTGCCGTTCTTCCATGCCGACAGCGGCTTTTCAGGGAGCTTCATGGCGTAGGCCGCCACCGCGATATCGACATTCATGTTCCAGAGCTTGGCAACGTCCTCCGGGTTGAACTCCATGTCGGCATCGATCCACATCTGACGTTCGAGTTTCGTATTGAGAAACCAGCCGGCCATCTCGTTGCGGGCGCGGGTGACCAGGCTTTCGTTGCGGCCGATGTTGAAGTCATGTTCGACGCCGGCCCTGAGCAGGTCCTCCTGCAGCCTCATGGCCGACAGGAGATAGGCCGACGTGCAGAGACCTCCATACATCGGAGTCGAGATCAGAATGCTAATCGTAGCCTCGCGCGCTTTGTGTGACAGAAAATGATGGTGCATCGCCGCTCAACCGGCCGCGCTGGCCGGCACTCACCGCCGTCCTGCGGCTGTTTCGCCTTCGCCCGCGTTCAAAGGTCCGTCCCGATTTGTCGTAGAGTTGTTCGCCTATCAGAACGCAATTAATTGGCATCTGCTGATAGAGAACAGTCCCGATTATTTCACGGTCTGAAAAGGTCGATATACCGTCGAGAACGTAGATCCCTGAACCCTCGGGAACTTCAAAATTAAATGTCTGCGCAACGCCGCTGAGCGCGAACGAACCCGCCGGGACGCTGCCATAAGTGATTGCCATGGTCGCGGCGATGCCGGTCAGGGCAAAGGAGCCGGTCGCCGCGGCTTCGGAATCGGTGTCGGTGGTCGCGATGCCGGTGAGCGCGAAGGCCCCGGACGCGACGGCCTCGGCAAATGCAAATGCCGTGGCTTCGCCGGTGAGCGTGAACGATCCGGCGGCAGGGGCTTGGCTGAGGCTGAAGAGCGAAGCAGTGCCGGTCAGCGCAAAGGAGCCGGCGTGATCGGCTTCCGACAGCGTGAAGGCTGTCGCCTCGCCCGTCAGCGCGAACGAGCCTGACGCGGCAGAAAGCGTATAGGTGATGGCCGTACTGCTCGGCACCGTGCCGATGGCAAACGCGCCAATTGCGCCAAGGCCGGGCATCTCAGTTCAATCCGTAAACCTTGACGGTCCCACTTGCGATGTTGCCGCTGGAAAATAGAATCTGAAAACCGTCAACGGCTCCAGTGCTGTTCCACATTCCAGAGACGACAACGGGCTCCATCCCGCTCGCGAGCCGATAGCTCACGAGGCCATTCCACATTTTCGCGGCGGTGGTCCCGCTCGGCGAATAGACCCTTATGCTCCCGCTCACGCCCGGAGCACTATTTGGCACAGCGCCGGACTGGCTCAAACCTACGCAATTTGTGAATGCTTGTGACGCCAGCGCACTCCCGTTGGCCGCTATGGTGGACGACAGGTAGGAACCGCTCTGGAACGCGGAACTGGAATGAACCTGTAATTCAAGCGTGACGGAAGTTGTCGCGGGGATCAGGTTGATGAACTCGATCTCATAGACGGAAAATGCGGATGTAAGACTTATCGTATCGGACAATGTGGCCGAACTGCTTGCCGTCAGCGTGTTGAGCAGTTTGCGTGATTGCGTCTGAAAGGTACCGTCTCCCTGGACAAACTGATTTGCGCTGCCCCCGTTCAGGCGCGCCACCGGAAGCGTGCCGCTTGTCAGCAGCGCCGCGTTCTGCAAATCAGCGCTCATCGCCGTGATGAACACGTTCGGCGCTGCGGAAAAATTGATTGCCGATGTGCCACCGGACGAATTCGCCGTAATGGTGCTCCGCGCCAGCGTCGTGGTGGACACGGTATAAGCTCCGAATCCCTCCTCCCATTGGCTCTTGTCGGAGCTTTCGGCGCGATAGGAATAGACGGTGGAATTGACCGCGCCTGCGCTGGCCGGCGTCTGGTAGCCGGTGATCGCGCTCGACACGACAAAAGAGCCCGTGCCGCTGGAGGCCGGGATAAACCCGCAGGCGTCAAGGTATCCGGTCGCGCTCATGCCAGGGTCAACACGCCGTTGGATTGATCAAGCGAGACGGTGAACGTATTGCCGTTGGTCAAATTGACCTCAGCGCCGTAGTCCCACCAGCCGATCAGATTTCCGCTGGAGGCGGTCGAATTGTACAGCACGGCATAGCGAAACTGACTGATCGAGCCGCCCGAGGCGGTCCATGAGGGAGCCGACAGGATCAGCTTGTAGGTGCCGGAACTGTCGTTGCCCGACACGAACGCCGCCGCCGCGCCGCCGGCCGTGTAGCCGTTGCCGGCCGATATCTCGGTGATGTTGCTCTTGACCGTGTTGGTTGCCACCGGCGCGGTGTCGGTCAGCATGATCTTGAGCGTGTCGGAGTTGAGGTTATGGACCTTCTGCGCCAGGTCCGACACGAACGAGTTAATCTTGTTGAAGGTCGCCATGGATCACCGCTTCTTTTTTGGACCCGTATGGTTCCACTTCTTCATGGTTTCCGCCCGGATCGCATCGCGCTTGACCGCCGGGTTCTTCGACCGCGCCGCCGCCGCAAGCCGCTTCGCAGGGATTTTCTTCCCCACCGGAATCCCAAGCTCCCGATGCAACTTGCCCTTGTGGCCGCCCGGATTGAACTTCTTCGCCTTAGCCATGTGTTCGACTCCTCGCTCGGTGCTACTCGTCGTTCGGAAGCCCGGCGGCGGCCCTTACCAGCCATTGCCGGGCAAGATCGAATTGAATAATCGGGTCGAACGCGCCTGCGATTTGACCGAAGCCAAGAATCGCAGGTCGCGCCTGCTCACGCGGAATCACGACGAAAACGGCATCGACCGCCCGGTCTCCGCGCTCGATGTCATCCGCGAGCTTGCGGAGCCGCGCCGGAATCTCAGCTAGCGACGGCTCATTGCTGATCGGGACGACCTTGAGGTCCGCCGTCATTTCCGCCTCCTCGCTCGGTAGCCCTTCATGTACGCCGCCCGGTCCCGCTTCGGAGCGGCCCCGGTTATCAGCCGGGGCCTCATCTCAGAGGGTTCTGTGTTGGATACAACCGGCACCATCCCCTTCCTGGAAAGAGACTCAGCCTCATCGCAAATCGCTAGAACATCCGCGTGCCTCGGAAATGCACGCCTCAACCGCGCCGTAAGCTGAAATAGCTCCGACCTGTCCATGTCGATCCTGCAAAGCTGGTTACGTAACCCTGTGCTTGGTTACGATGGTTACGCTGTGGTGGTTACGACTGGTTACGCGCGTTTGAACTCGCCGGACCTCAGAGGGGGTCTAGAGCTTAAATTCTAACTGCAGGGGGGTGGGTACACCCCCGCCCATGCCCGGTCCCATCGGTCCAGGCGTGGCGCTCCCTGAGCAAGGGAGCATCTATTGTGATATATCAATGGGTTAGCCGACGTGTGTGTCAGTTGCGAGCCAAATCATGCTCAAAACCATGCTACAACGGCCACGAAACGCCGTCAGATCGAAGCTGGAGCGCCGTTTGGATCGGCAAACACACAGGCAGTTTCTGGTCCAATCGCAGCAGAGAACTTGCTCAATTGCTTAGCGCTGCATACTGAGCAGGATAAACAGCACCAGGGCTGTGTTTGCTGCCAGAAGCACGTTGGTGATTGTCTGCGGGTCCATGGAGTGAGCTTATCATTGCAGCGTGTCGTGTCCTAGATGCTGCTTGGCGAGCATGTCTGCCAGATCGGGTGATTGCTTGCGGATTTCATCAAGGATGCTTGCTGGCTCGCTGTGAGTGATATTGACGTTCTCGGTGTAGTGGCCGGATGCCTTGCCGCGAAGTTGCTCTGCTTGGACCGCAGCGCCGACGTTGCCGCTGTCTATTGCGATCTCGCGTAGCCGCTCAAGCTCGCAGATATGCCCCTCCAAGGTCACGGCAGCGCGTCCCAGACCGGCTTTACGGGCGGCCGATAGCCATAGTGCGACGTTGGCGTCCGAGCGAAGTTTCGAAGCGTTGACCCAAACGGTATTATCTTGACTCTTTGAGCAGTCGTAGGCCGCGCGATAGGCATCCGACGCGGTCTTGCCGGCAAGGACGCCCTCGACAAAGCGCATCTGCCGATCCGTCAGATCCGGAAGATCGCCCGGCAAATCTTCGGGATCAGTGAGTTTACGCCGCATCTTTCAGCTTTTCCATTTCGCCCCGAGCCTCATCCAGCGCCTGGGTGTTGTACTTGATGCCGTAGCCTTCGATCTTTTCGGCGATCTTCGTCACGTTTTTGATCGCCTCGTCCGGTGTCGCGGCGGTGGCGACCACCGCGCCGATCTCTGCCATCTCGATGGCCTGCGGAATGTAGTAATAGCGGCCGGCAATGCGGGTCAGGTAGTGCATCTTAACATTGTCGCGAATCGATGGCGGAAAATCAATCGGTTGCCAGTTGTCCTCGGCCCAACTGGACCGCAGCACAAGTTGCGCGCCCCATTGGTCCCTGAACTCGGGTTCGACCATTTCGCCCATCGCACCATGCCACAGGATATCGGCAAGGTTTTCGATCATGTATTGATAGAGCTCGCCCGGCGGGCTCGCCATCCGGCAGCACGGATCTATCAGATACGGTTTTCCACCCTTGACGCGGATTTCGGAGCTCCAAAAGCCGCGATACGTCCAATCCGCGAACAGTCCGGACAACCCCCGGTTTATTGCCTGAACTCCCGCCGGCAGGTCGCGATAAGGCACAACCTGACCCAGATAGGCAGCGTCTTTTGTCTCCACGCCGTACAGCGCGGTTTGCGGGAATTTGCCATCGATCACATAGCCATCGTAACCAACTTCAATCGCGGGATTGATCGGGGTTTCGACGATGAACTCCTGAATATGCTTCTTGGCGCCGAGCGAATGCTCAAGCTCGTCTAACCTGGGCTCGATCAGTTTGTAATTCGGCGCGTGAAACGTCTCCATGTCGCCGCGGGTGCGCGATACCTTGACGTAGCGGTCATCGTTGGCCTGCAGGTGCTCACGTAGCGCGTCCAGCCCCCGGATTTGCCGCCACGGGCCGACCTCAAGCCCGGCATCCTTGATCCATCGCTTTGATAGACCGCGCATGATCTCCAGATTTTCGCCGAGCCGGCCACCCCATACCCGCTTGCCGAGCTTGTGCAGGTAGACCTGCAGCGGGCCATGGAAAATATCGGGAAAAACGAACAGATCGATATCGTCGAGTACCGGCCAGATCGATGGAATGCGGGTGACCCCCGGCAGTCCCTCGCCGATCAAAAGCTCGTTCGAGCGCGGAAATGCCTGTTCCCACGGCTGGTAATACAGCGTCCGGCCAAACCGGGGCGCAAGCGTTACGGCGAGAGAGGTAAAAAGGCCGTTGTCAACGATGCAGCAGGTCTTGCCGGACAGATCGTTCACAGCTCTTCAGCCTCGCTCTGCCAGTCGTCGGGATCGTCGGGGATATCGTTGGGATCGGCGTAATCGTCCCAAGCGTCGTCCTCATCGATCTCATCGGGATCAATGGTCACGGGACAGCACATTTCTGCAAGAGGGAGGGGGCGATTGAACTTGGGAAACGCGCCGTCCCGCGAGGTTATGGTCTAGCAGGTGATTTGCCTGACAGGCAAACGAGACGCGGACTTTCGAGTGCCATAACGCTGTAAATCCTGTTGGCATGGGCTGACCTACATTTGCTGGCGCAAAACCTCTGATTCGGGCGCCGAGGCGTAAACTGCTGACCACATCCCCCACAGCAGATGGAAGCCAACATCGATCCGCCGGTCCTGGGGTTTGCAATTATCTCGCAGCTACCATCTTTGAAGACATTTAACCGCTTAACCCCGGCTTCTGTCTGAGCTTTTGAGAGCAAATCCGCACTCTTTGGACTCTGTTTCTCCGAATTTCCTTTAACATCAAAATAATGGGTTTCCCCATCCTTCATGGCGATAATGTCAATCAACCCGTGGGCTGACACATTCCTGAACACTTCGTATCCGCGATCTAACAGCCAAGTGCAGGCATACATCTCATTTCTGGCGCCGATATGCTTCCGGTTCATTTTGTCCTCAAATTATATTCGGCAGCCAATAACTCCAGAGCATCTCTCACCATTCTGCCGTAATAATTAGCCCAACGAGCACTTTCTCGATTAAAGGATTTTGATGAAATCTGCTCAATGGTCTTCCCCTCAATAAGAAACCCATGAATTACATTAAGCATCGTTTTGCCAAGCACAGATCGCAGATAAATCAGCCGTTTGCGTGATCGCTGCTGCCCATCCGTGATGGGCTCTGGCATTAACCCTCCATCCACCGCCTCTTTCGTCGGATCGATGGCCCGCGCACCACGCTCGGCGAGCTCCCAGTCTCGCTGATAGCATCGCCCGGCGGTATACTGCGCATCATCGATCTGATGATGGCTGTGCAGTCTCGCCAATGGATCGCAGCGCAACTGCCGCAGGACAACGATCTTTTCTCCCGCCTCATAGGGATCATCGACCTCCAGCGAGGCATATTGCCCAGCCTCCAGCGTGTCGTTCGACCTGCGATCATGAATCTTCAAGGCTGCCCCCTTTGCCATGTTCAGCGCGCGATCACGTTGCCGAACGAGTCCCGCGTGTGGGTCTCCGGTGAGATGGTCGGATTAACGGGCTTGGCCGCCGACGATGTCTCGGAGGTCGCGGAGGGCGTCGAGCCAGAGCCGTTTCCCAGGGTTTCGGCCTCGAATTGCAGATCGCTCTGCGCCTGGCTGATTTGCTTGCGCACGTCCTGGATGGCCGCGACAAGCGCAGAAGCGTCGGTGGACAGCCCCGCGGTTTCCTGCCGAACCGATGCGATGCCCTGCTTTGCGGCTTGCACCGCCGCGCCCAGGCCCTTGATCTCGATAAGTGGTGGCAATCTATCCTCCTCGATCATGTGAATGAGACGACAAACCATTACGCGGTAGGTGAGTCCAACAAGCGCGGTAGTGATATCGGGCATGTCATGCCGGGTCCTCATCCGGCGCGACATAATCCGCCGGGATCGCCTGCGTGTTGGTGCCCCGCGCCGTCGCCACCACGGCCTGCCAGATGCGCTCGGATTCCTCCGGGGTGCAGGGTGCGTGCATGGGTGTGCAACCTTCCTCAGCTATGCGCTTCGGGCTGAGGTCGATGCGCGGGAGCGGCGGAACGTGGTCGATCGGGCTGGCGTTGGGCGGGATCATTTCAGCCTCGAAAATAGTTTGAAAATAGTTCTTGACCCTGCCAACCCAATGTCCTAATATCCGGACATAGGGATGGGGATAGGCTCCGCCCGAACCGGGAGAGACCCGATGACGAAATTTCACGAGATGATCCGCAAGTCTGACGCTTCGCTGGCCCAGGTCGCAGGCAACGACGCATCGCTTTTCGAGAGCGTTTCCGAGTGGCTGGACTACGCCGGCGAACTCGAAGCCGAGGACGCCTGCATTCGACTCGGCCTGACCGAGGATCGCGGCGGTGACATTTACGAAATCAATTATCAACAGGCGCGCCGCATCATGGGGTATCGCTGAATGAACACCACCAACATCGCGGACATCATGCGCTCCCTTCAGGTCAGCCGGGAGACCGCGCGCGAGATTGCCGAACATCGCGCCATCCAAAATCGTGAACTTGCCAGCGAGTGGAAGAAAAACCTCCCCTCCCTCAAAATCCGGTGCGACGAAGCCTACGAGGCAGAGTTGCGGCGCTATCTGGCGAAAAATCCAGCCGGCAAGAATGGCGAGAAGGCAGCGCTCAGAAAGGCCCGCGCCATCTGGAGTGGCTATCGGCGATGACCCCCGCCATCCTCCGCGACATCGGCGAGTCCCTCTACGGGACTCGCTGGCAGTTCGAGTTGTCCCGCGATCTCGCGGTGTCCGACCGCACCATGCGGCGCTGGCTGGCGCAGGCAAATCCGATTCCGGACGGCGTGCGCGACGAGCTCCGCGCGCTGCTGGCAGAGCGGCGCGGCGCGCTGGACAGGGCGATGGCGCGGCTGCGGTAGCGATCATTTCACCCTCCCGACGCCATGGTCTTTGGCCGGCGCGACAGATCGTAATGCTGATAGTGATGGCGCAGTTGATCGGCGGTCGGCGCCGTGAAGTTCGATTCGGGTTTTTTGTCCGGCCCGCTGCTCAGTCCCCAATCCGGGCCGTACTTCGCTTTCAGTTCCTCGAGCGACGGGCGCCGTCGATCTTCTTCGTCGGCAATCGCGCGGGCCTCGATCTGCTCGGCAATGCGCTTCTGCCGCGCCTGCTTCTGCACGATTGGTTCGACCGCATCGTTGCAGGCGTCCGTCACTTCCTTGACGGTCGGAAGCCAGCTTTTCATGCTCGGCAGGCCCGTGGCCGGATGCGTCACCGCCGTGATGACCTCTTCCGGATAACGCGCCAGAATTGCCGTCAGCGCCGCAACGTAGGTCTCGGGATCGTTGGCGTCACCCGTGCGATAGCAGCCGAGCAGCAGCCTCGCCCGTGCCGCCGCGTAGTTCGATATCGCCTCCTGGCGGGCCATCGAAGCCGGCAATTTTTCGACGGAGATCGTCAGCAGCCTGAATGATTCTGCTTTCGGTTTTTCCATGGTCATGTCCTTTCAAACTCGCAACAATCCATGCAGACGGGTTCGCAACGCGATTGCGTTCGGCTTCATCGATCAAGCCGAGCACCACGATCGCGTCGTCGTTCGCTTGCTTCAGGCATTTTCCGACGAACGAGCGGCAGGCATCGGGGCCTTTGCCGGTCAACAGCGCGAGCTTTTCCAGCCCCTCTGCGAACAATCGCGTTCTCGGATCGCGGGGCGCTTTGGCGCCAGAAGCGGTAGCTTCTGAATCTTTCTGCTCTGTCTCTGTTTCTGTATCTGTCTCTGGGGGCGTTTCAGAAACGTTGCATGAAACGGTGGGTGAAACGGTAGGTGAAACGTTTCGTTGCTGTTTCCTGTGCCGTTTCACTCGCTCGGTTGAAACGTCCGACTTATATTGCCGGCCGTTCCAGTTGTGAGGAACGAAACGGCCATCGACTTCATCGAGAAGACCGGCCGCCATCAACGTGGCGATGATCGCAGCGGCAGCCGCAACCTTGATGCGCAAACAAATTGCAACATCATCGGTCGTCGGCAATATTCCGCCGTGCTTCGATGCGACACACAGAAGCGCAATCCAATGCCAACGAGTGGCCTCAGGAAGCTTGAGGACCTTCGGATCATTGATCGCGTCGTCGTACAGTCGAAACCAGCGGCTCATCCTGCCATCCCCAAAGCGTGCAGGTAGGTATCGAGGATGGCATCGCGCTCGGCGCGATCTTCCGCGGTCAGCCTGCGCAACGAAATGATCTGGCGCAGCGCGCACACGTCATAGCCGCCGGATTTTGCCTCCGCGAAAATGTCCTTCTGGTCGGCGCGAAGATCCTTAATTTCGCCGTCGAGACGTTCGATCCTCTCGACGATCGCTTTAAGCTGGCTGTTCGAGTTGTGCCCGGTGGTCTCGCTCATGGTTTCCCCTGCTGGATTGATGTTTGAATCCGCCGGGTACTGGACATTCACAAATCCAGGCGAGTTCGATTCCGTAATAATGATGGTGCATTGCCGCCATCGGGATCATGACCATCCAGCCCTGCGACAGGAATTTTTCAACGTCGGCAAACCTCGCAAAGCGCACGGCGTATGGAAGCGTTCTCATTCCGCGGCCTCCGCATGCGCGGCTGATGGCGCGAACAGGTCGCTCTGCCGTTCCTGATCATCCAGATAGCGGCAGGCATGGTTGAAGTAGGAAGGTTTAAGCTCAATCCCGATGAATCGGCGCCCCAGCTTGAGGCTTGTCACACCTTCGCTTCCAATTCCCATGAAGGGCGAAAGAACCACGTCGCCAGGATTGCTCCAGAGCGTGACGGCGCGCTCGATCAAATCAAGCTGCAACGGACAAAGATGCCGCTCATCGGCTCCATCCCGCGCCATCGCAACGTTGAGCGTGTTAGTCTGGTTGATGTCCATCCAAACTGGAGAGGCCCATTGTTGCCACTGCGAAACCGGGAAGTCGTCCGGCCTCTGCTCAACCGGCTCTGCGTTTTCGCCGGGCTTGCGGAACACCAGGACATAATCTGCGAGCCCAGCACGAGAGCGCGTGCTGTCCTTCTTTAGCTGCTTGTAGAGCAGGCCCAGCGCTTTCGTTCGGGTCATCTCGACGACGGGATCGCGCCAGACGCATATCCGCGAATGAAATATCCAACCTTCGGCCTGATGCGCTCGAACAATATCGCCGGGGAAATCCTTGAGTCCGATCATACCGTCCTTCCATTTTGACGACGGAAGGTCAGAACAGTGGACCGCAGTTAACCTGCCCGGCTTGGTCAGGCGATAAACCTGACGAATCAAAAATCGATAATGCCGGTTGAATTCGTCATCCGACGTACAATTTCCCATGTCGGCTTCGCTGTCGGAATAGACGAAGATATTCTGGAACGGCGGGGAGTAGACCGAAAAGCCGACACTCTCCGAATCGAGTTGCTCGGCGATCGAGACACAATCGCCGTTGTAGGCGATGAAATTACGGCCCTCCGCCGCGTTAAGGCAATCGATCATCCCCATGTCGGTGCGCTCGCTCTATGAGTTGGGTTGTAGGAAATCCTGCGGGTGGCCGCGTTTTCGCTCGCGCGGGCCATCGCCGCGCGCATCGCCGTTCTCATCACATCGTGATCTCGTGCCTTGCGGTCGATGACGCGAGCGATAGCGTCCTCTCCTTCGGCCACAACCAGATGGACCTCGACCTCGCGCTTTTGACCAAACCGCCAAAAGCGGCGAACGGCCTGATACCAGGCCTCGTAAGAGAACGTCCGACCGACGAATGCCGTGCGTGCGCAATGCTGCCAATTCAGCCCAAATCCACAGACGGACGGTTTGGTGATGAGAACGCGCTCGGTGCCGTCCGCAAAAGCGCGCAGCGTGCTTTCCTTCTGGTCGGCGGAATGTGAGCCGCGCACCTCTGCAGCGTGGGGTAATAGCGCACGGATGGCGTCGGCCTCATAGTCGGTATCGCACCAAATCACCCACGGTTCAGAACCGTCCACCAGTTCGGCGATGGATTCGGCGCGGTTCGCCGCCGTCTTGCGCTTGACATCATGAATTGCAGTTGCGGACATATCGACCGTGCCGAACAGATCGGAGCCCTTGATCGGCGAAGCTTCCGCGCGATGGCGAATGACCTGCAGCGCAGGCAGCACGAATCCGCTATCGTCACCACCTAGATCGGACGGCATTTCCGCCATTCTCGACCACGATGCGCACCAGTCCCAGAAATCATTGACCGCATGACGTTTCAGTCGCCATTTCTGGCTGGCGACCGACGTGTCATTGATGAACCATCGCATCAGCATTTCGGATGACGGCATGATGCCGAGGAAGTCGGATTGCTGGCCCAACTCCATGTGATCGTTCGGCGCCGGCGTTGCCGTGGCCGAAAGCCGGAAGCGATGCATTGAGAACGCATCGATCAACGCGCGAGAGGTTTTTCCGCCGAACGATTTTAGAATTGAGCTTTCATCAAGCGCCACAGCGCCAAAGGCCGAGGGATCGAGCCTGTCCAAGCGATCGTAATTGCAAACATTGATACCAAGTTTGACTTCGCTCTGGTCGCGGACCACGCGGGCGTCATAGCCCCAGCGCTGTGCTTCTTTTGCGATCTGCCAGCCGACCGAAAGCGGCGCCAGGATCAGCGCGCGCCCATTGGACGCCTCTGCCGCGTGTGCCGACCATTCGAGTTCGCAAGCCGTCTTGCCAAGACCGGTTGAAAGGAAATTCCCGGCCGATCCCGCGCGCAGCGCAAACTCCACGCATGATCGTTGGAATGGGAATAAATGGCCAGCGAGTTTGGGCATGTCAGAAAGGCCGTGCTCCACGGCACGGATAGCTTTGCCGGCGAGGAAATTTGCGTAATCGTTGTTTCTGTTCATGCCGCCCGCCTTTCCCTGCGCAGCCGGCGGAACTGAACGCGCGCGATCTCGTTG
>Ga0134128_10003818_pt1 | contig 18473 bp, 13 predicted proteins | sample KB31754_FD_96462 | JGI IMG/M metagenome (GOLD analysis project Ga0134128, IMG submission 96462) | Terrestrial soil microbial communities with excess Nitrogen fertilizer from Kellogg Biological Station, Michigan, USA - KB3-175-4 | ecosystem: Environmental > Terrestrial > Soil > Unclassified ... | reverse complement strand
GTCGAGTCTTGAATCGTTGGGGCGTGACCTTCGCTACTCCGTCCGCACACTCCTGCGATCGCCGGGCTTCGCCGTCGTCGCCATTCTCGTGATGGCTCTCGGCATCGGCGCGAATGTGGCCCTCTTCACCATCATCCGGGGTGTGCTGCTTCGCCCCCTGCCGTTCAAAGAACCCGCACAACTCGTTATGGTCTACGAATACGGAGTGCACGACGACGATGCCCCGGACTATCACATCGTCTCCGCCGGAATGTACTCCGAATGGAAGCGCCAGAACCACTCCTTCGAAAGCCTGTCCCTTGTGCAAGATGGCGAATTCTCTCTCTCCGGCTCCGGAGGTCAGCTGCCTGAAAAGCTCACCGGCGCCGAGTGTTCCTGGGATCTGTTCTCTACCCTCGGAGTGCGGCCCGCTCTCGGCCGCGACTTCACCGCCGCCGACGATACGCATGCATCCGATGGCACCGTGATCCTGAGCTGGAGCCTCTTCAAACGACGCTTCGGAGCTGACACTTCCATCCTCAATCACACCATCTCGCTCGACGCGCGTCCTTACACCATCATCGGCATCATGCCGCCCTGGTTCGGCTTCCCGCAGTCCTCCACCCAGCTCTGGACTCCTACTTACCACCGGAAGCCCGCAAAGATTATGGCTGCCTACGATAACCATGAGTTCCAGGTCGTCGGCCGCCTCAAGCCCGGAGTTTCGGAAGCCCAGGCGCGCGCTGACTTGACCATCATCTCGCGACAGATCCGCAACGCTCACATCGATGATCCGTTCATCTTTCGCAGCGCGAACACACGACCGCTTCTCGATCACATGGTCGGCGACATGCGCCGCCCGCTCTATGTCCTGCTCGCCGCCACTGGCTGCGTTCTTCTCATCGCATGCCTCAACGTCGCCAACCTGCTGGTGGCGCGTGCCGCTGCCCGCCGCCGCGAACTCGCCATTCGCACGGCTCTCGGAGGTGGCTGGCTCCGGCTCGTCCGCGAGCGCCTGCTTGAAAGCGTGCTGCTTTCCGCCGCAGGAGGCGCAATCGGCCTCCTCCTCGCCTTCGCAGCAATCCAGTGGCTGCTGCAATCCCGCGACGATCTCGCGCGCGCCGACTCCATTCACATCGACGCCGTTGTCGCCGGCTTTACGCTCGCCGTCATCCTCCTGTGCGCTGTGTTTGCCGGCCTCGTCTCCGCCTTCAGCGCCTCTGACCGAAACGTTCTCACCAACCTCCACGAGTCCTCACGCACGCAGAGCGGCAGCCGCGCGCGCACGGGCGTCCGCCGCACCCTGCTAACCCTCGAAGTAGGCCTCACGGTCGTGCTGCTCACCGTCGCCGGTCTCCTGCTCAAGAGCTACGACCGCATGCGATCGAACGACATGGGCTGCGTGACGCACAATGTCCTCACCATGCGCATCGTCCTTCCCGGTGCGCGCTACAACTCGCCGGAAAAGGTCGCATCTGTCTGGCAACAGATCCTAACCCGCGTCCGCGCCGTTCCGGGTGTTTCCAGTGCCGGGATGGTCGAAGCCGTGCCCGGCCAGGGCTATTGGGAAGACACCGGTTTCACCATCGGCGAGCATCCGCCGCTCCCGCCGGGCGCCGGCCAGGTCGCCCTCAACCGCTGGGCCGACCCGCAATACTTCCCCACCATCGGCATCCCCATCGTGCGCGGACGCACCTTCGATCCCTCGCTGCGCCTCGATCGCGCCAACGAAGTCATCATCAGCCAGAGCTTCGTCAAGACGTTCTTCCCCGGCGAAGATCCCATCGGCAAGCACCTCAGAACCAACGAGCACACCGACGAAATCGTCGGCGTGGTGGGCGACACTCGTTACGACATCGGCGAGAACCCCCTGCCGATGAAGTACTTCTCCGTCTACTCCGGCGACCAGAACAGCGGCGAGCTCGTCATCCGTTCCAGCCAGGATGTCAGACTCCTTGCCCTCCCCATCCAGCGAGCCATCCAGGATATCGACCACGACCTGCCGGTCGCCAACATACTCACGATGCAGCAGCTCATCGGAAAGTCCACGCTCGATGAGGCCACCAACGCCTCGCTCCTGGTTGGATTCGCATCGCTCTCGCTGCTCCTCGCCGCTGTCGGACTTTTCGGCGTGCTCACCTACATCGTCGCCCAGCGCACCGGCGAAATCGGTATCCGCATGGCGCTCGGCGCGCCGCGCGTCCAGGTGCTCCGCGCTATGCTCCTCGATGGCCTTCGCCCCGCCCTCCTCGGTCTGGTGTTCGGCCTCGCGGGCAGCTTAGCCGCCTCGCGCCTCCTGCGCGGAATGCTCTACGAAACCGCGGCGATCGACCCGCTCATCTATGCAGCGGTCGCCACCACGTTGCTCGCAGTCGCTGCCGCCGCATGCGCCGTGCCGGCATGGCGCGCCAGCCGCATCGATCCCATGCAGGCGCTCCGCACCGAATAGCTCTAAACACGGCGGCGCCGAATCTTCCACGTGGAATCCACGCTGTTAACCGGAACTTCACTCGATTCGTTCTCGTAGTGAGGTTTCATGATGCGCGACTTCTCCCGTGCAATCCGAACAATCCTGGCACATGGCTGGTTTTCGGCGGCGGTAGTCCTCACCCTGGCCTTGGGAATCGGCCTGAACACAATGGTGTTTACGCTGGTCAACGCCGTGCTGTTCAAGCCTGTGCCGCTGCCCGGCGGAGCGCGCCTGGTCGCCATCGTCGATCGAAACGTCTCCGAACCAAAGAACCGATTCGACGTCTCCTATCCCGACTTCCTCGCCTACCGCGAGGAGTCGAAGTCCTTCGAATCTCTTCAGGCCACCATCGATGGAGGCGGCGTGTTGAGCGAACCGGACAATCCTCCCCAGTCCTATCACCTCGCGCGCTCGACCGCCGGCATCTTCTCCATGCTGCACGCCGAGCCGGTTCTCGGCCGGGGATTTACCCCATCCGACGAACTCGCCGGAGCCGAACCGGTCGTCGTCATCGCATATTCGGTGTGGCAGGAGCGCTACGCGCACTCGCCCGATGTGATTGGCCGAAAGGTGCGCGTGAACGGCAAGCCGGCCGCCATCGTCGGAGTGATGCCCCAGGGCTTCCGTTTTCCCACCGGAGTCGATCTCTGGATGCCCCTCGTGCCCGACGCAGATCTTCTCAAGCGCGACAGCCGGTCGTTGCGCCCCTACGCCATTCTGAAGCAGGGCGTCTCGCAAACCCAGGCGCAGTCAGAACTCGACGGCATCGCCGCGCGCCTCGTTCGCCAGTTCACTGAAGACAAGGACGTCGGAGCGAACGTGCTTACGTTCCAGCAGCGGTTCAACGGCGGCGACATCCAGCTCATCTTCTTCCTCATGCTCGGAGCCGTCGGCTTCGTGCTCCTCATTGCCTGTGCCGACGTGTCGAACATGATGTTGAGCCGCGCCGTCGATCGCCAGCGGGAGATGGCCATCCGCTCGGCACTCGGTGCCTCTCGCATGCGCATCCTGCAGCGCCTGCTCACTGAGAGCCTTTTGCTCAGCGCGGCCGGGGGCATTCTCGGCCTGGGTCTCGCTGCGCTGGGCGTTCGCTGGTTTGATGCATCCACGCTTCCGGTGCGCCCCTACTGGATCCAGTTCACCCCCGACTACATGGTCTTTGCTTATTTCGCCGTTCTCTGCATCCTCAGCGCCGTACTATTCGGAACTCTACCCGCGCTTCGGGCTTCGCGCACCAATCTCAATGAAATCCTCAGTGAAGGCGGCCGCAGTTTTAGCCGGCGCAAAGGCGGATGGCTCTCCTCCACGCTCGTGGTCCTGCAGTTTGCCCTTACTCTCGTTCTACTCACCGGAGCCGGCATCTTTGTGCGCGGACTCTTCGCCAGCCTCGCGGTGAATCCATCCGTCCCCGCGGCCACGCTGTGGACGGCCCGGATCGAACTTCCCGACGTACGTTACAAGGATGCCGACGCCCGACAAGGCTTTTATGACCGCCTTCTCCCTCGACTGCGCGCTCTGCCCGGCGTCAGCAGTGCCGCCATCGTCTCCGTTCCTCCGGGCCTTGGAGGCTGGGACCGGCAGATGGAGATTGAAAATCACCTGATCCAGCAATCGGCTCAACGCCCCTGGATCGCTGTTATCTCCTCTTCCCCGGGATACCTCGAAACCATCCATCTCCCGCTGCTTCGTGGGCGCGATTTCAACTCCACCGACGGTTCGGCGAATCACAAGTGCGCAATCCTCACCCGCGATGCGGCGGAAGCGCTCTGGCCCGGGCGGAACCCGATCGGCATGCGATTCCGCACCTACGACGGAAAGGGAAAGCCCAGCGACTGGATCACCGTCATTGGCGTTTCCGCCGGATTGCAGCAGGAATTAACGTCAGATCAGCCGCGGCCCGCGGTCTTCATCCCTTACCGTCAGGAAGGATGGGACAACATGGCGCTCATGATTGCCGCGTCGTCCAATCCCATTCCCGCCACACGCAGCGCGGTCCAGGCCATCGACCAGGATCTGCCGCTGACTGATGTGTTCCGATTCGACGATGCCGTGCGCCACCAGGTCTGGTTCCTTCGCCTCTTCGGCGAGCTCTTCTTCGGGTTCGCCTTCATCGCCATGATCATGGCATCGGTGGGTATCTACGCGGTCATCGCTCATGCCGCGTCGCGCCGAACGCGCGAGATCGGAGTCCGCATAGCCCTCGGCGCCAGTACCCGCAACATCCTTGGGCTTATCATGAGGCGCGGTATGTGGCAGATCGCATGCGGCGTGGTGCTCGGCCTCGCGGCGGCTATCCCCGTCTCCCGCCTCATGGGAACGCTGCCCCTCGCTTCCGCTGGTTCCAACCCGCTTCTGTTCGCCGGCATCGCGTCCACGCTCGCTTCCGTCGGAATCCTGGCTTGCTGGTTCCCAGCCCGCCGTGCGGCCCGCCTCGATCCCGTGAAGGCAATTCGCTATGAATAGTTCGCCTTCGCGCCGGCCATCACGCATGGAACCTTCACCCATTGCGATGAGACAGCCTATGAATGCAGTGGAACTTCCAGATTCACAATCTCCGGCTCCACCGTGCCGTCTTCGCCCACGTGCAGGTAGCCCATCGTCACCGCAAGATTGAAGCGCCGCGGGCCGCAGCTCCCCGGATTGAAATACAGCACGCCCTTGTGCCGCCGGATCTCCGCCTTGTGCGAATGTCCGTAGAGCACCGCCGCAAACTTCGCGGCGGCCGGGTCCAGGTGCAGCGTGCCGATATCGTGCAACAGGTATACATACGCGCCGTCGAACAGCACCACCTCGGTCTCCGGCAGGCGCGCGCACGCGCCCTTTGTGTCCACGTTGCCGCGCACCGCCGTCACCGGCGCGAACTCCCGGAGCGTCTCCAGAATCTTCGCGTCGCCCACATCGCCCAGGTGCAGAATCGCTTCAACCCCCTCGAGTTTCGGCAGCACCTCCGGCCGCAACAATCCGTGCGTATCGCTCACAACCGCAACCTTCAAATGCAATCTCCCCGTAACATCGGATGCAAATATGTCATGCCGTGAAAACCGGCTCAGACTCCGGCGAGCCCCACGGCGTCCGCCGTTCATCTAAAATCGCGGACAGGCTACCCCTGCTCCGCCGGTCCGGAGGCCGAATCCATAATGTCCGCCACGCTGTCCCGGCCCGCGCCACCCATTCTTGCCGGACCTATTCCCCCGGTTGAGCCGCTGCCGTTCATCACCTATCTGCGCACCGTCCGCCGCAATTTTATCGAAGCCCTCGATGAAACCATGTACCGCGCCCCCATCATCCGTCAGCGCTCGGCATTCTCCCCCAGCTTCATCGTGAGCGCACCCGCCGGCCTTCGCCGCGTCCTTCTCGATAACGCCGCCAACTACCCGAAGGCGCCCGTCGAGCATCGCATTCTCGGCCCCGCCATGGGTAACGGACTCATTCTCAGCGAAGGCGACACCTGGCGCGCGCACCGCCGCATCATGGCGCCCGCCTTCGACCATCGCACCAACGAGCGTTATGCACCGGTCATGGTTGACGCGGCTCTTCGCCTCGGAACGCGCTGGCAGGCTCTACCCGCCGGCGCAACCGTCGAAGTGGGCCACGACATGATGGAACTCACGCTCGACATCATCTCCCGCTCCATGTTCGCCGCTGACAGTGACAGCATCGTGAACATCATCCGCGAAGGGTCCGATCGGTACCAGGAAGCGATGATGGTGGGGCTTGCCGAATTCATCCCCGGCATTGGCCGCCTGTGGAGCGCCTTCAAAGGCGCACGCGGCCGCGCCATCATGCGCGAGTTCGATCGCGCCATGTTCGCGCTCATTGAAAAGCGCAGGCACACCCCCTCCGCCCACCACGACCTCCTCGACCGCCTCATTACCTCGCGCGACGAGGTCAGCGGTGCAACAATGACCGCCCGCGAAGTGCGCGACCAGGTGCTCACCATATTTGTCGCCGGCCACGAAACCACAGCCCTCGCCCTCATGTGGACGTGGTATCTGCTCTCCATGCACCCCGAGCACGAAGCCCGCATGCACGCCGAACTCGACGCCGTGCTCGGCGGCCGCCAGCCCGCCTGGAGCGACATCCCCAGCCTGCCTTACACCCGCATGATCCTGCAGGAATCCATGCGGCTCTATCCGCCGGTGCACACGCTCGCCTTCCGCCAGGCGGCCGGGGCCGATGTGGTCTGCGGCATGACCGTCCCCAAGGGTTCGCTCGTCACCATGATTCCGTGGATCATTCATCGCCACCGCGACCACTGGACCGACCCCGGCCGCTTCGATCCCGAGCGCTTTACCCCCGAGGCCATCGCCCAGCGCGACCGCCTGGCCTACATCCCGTTCGGATTCGGCCCGCGCGTCTGCATCGGTGCGTCGTTTGCCATGACAGAAGCGGTCCTGATCCTCGCCACGCTGGCCCGGCGCTTCCGCCTTCGCGTGGCTTCCGGCTCCCGCGTCGAGCCGCACGCGCTGTTCACTCTTCGCGCCAGAAACGGGATGCACATGCAACTCACCCGGCTATGACCGGATCACAGTTCCAGCTTCACAGGCCTCGCTCATCGTTTGGCAGATTGTCGGCAGCACCCCAAACATGATCGATCCTCGGTCAGCTCTCAATGCCGCATCAACAGTGACAGCCGACACAACCAGCATCCCCGTACTGTGCTAGCGTGTATTTGATCCCAGAGAAATCGGGGAGTTTCCAGCGTTACTGAATGGTTACTCCACCCCCCTCCCCCCAATATTTATTTTCACTCTCTGGTGATAATTAATAAATTACACAAAATAAAATACTTATATGGATTAACTCCTTTCCATAGCATTTCATAACATCAAAAACAGCAATTCTAATCCTGTTTTTCTGCCAAATCCGCCATCCTCGTTGCCACCAGATTAAGTTATGTATTGATAACGAGCGGCGACCAGCTCGACACTGCGAACCGCGAACCCTGCGCTGCGAACTCTGCGCTGCCTCTGGCAACTCTGCACTGCATGGTATGGTGGCTTTATCCTCACCTGGCTGGCGCAAACCCACACTTGCTTCTAACCGTCCTTCATTCAAAGGCTGAAACAGGGCATGCAAGAAGCTGATACAGGGCGAGAGGCCGAAAACAGGGTGCCCGAAGATTGAAAATGAAGGAATCATCCCCGATCAACGAAGCACATGCTCCAAGGGACTGGCGCCGCGCGATCAAAGCCTATACGGAACCGCGCGTGCTGCAGGTGCTTGCACTGGGATTCGCCAGTGGCTTGCCGCTCCTGCTGACCTACTCGACGCTTCAGGCGTGGCTCGCGACCGTGGGCGTGCGGCGCTCGACGCTTGGCGCCATCGCTTTGGTTGGTACCGCTTACTCGTTCAAGTTCGTATGGGCGCCGCTCATCGATCGAGTGCCTCCACCGCTGCGTTTAGGACGGCGCCGCGGCTGGGGCATCACCATCCAAATCCTTCTCATCGGCGCGATTCTCGCCCTGGGATCATGCGACCCGAAGCACCACCTGCCGCGCATGGCTATCCTTGCGGTCGTGGTCGCCTTCCTGTCTGCCAGCCAGGACATCGTCATCGACGCCTGGCGCGTGGAGAGCCTGACCATGGACCAGCAGGCTCCGGGCGCAGCGATGATTCAGTCCGGCTACCGCGTCGGCATGCTGGCGGCCGGGGCGGGTGCGCTCTTCATCGCAGCGTCCTCGGGATGGTTTGCGGGTTACGCCACCATGGCTGCGCTTCTCGGTGTGGGGCTGCTGGTGTTTCTGTTCTCGCCCGAGCCGAAGGTCCCGCCGGAGACTTCCTATCAGGCACGATCGATATGGAGTACGATTGGGCACGCCTTTTTCAAAGCCGTGATTGCCCCTTTTGCCGATTTCATGAAGCGGCGGCTTTGGCTCGTGATCCTGATCGCGATCTTTTTATACAAAATGGGCGAGGGAATGGCGGGAGTCATGTCAACGCCGCTCTACATCTCGCTGGGATTCACGTTGCCCGAGATCGCGACCGCCTCGAAAATATTCGGGTTCTTCTCGATCCTGACAGGCGCTCTCATAGGTGGCGTCGTAACCACGAAGTGGGGAATCCGCCGCTCGCTCATTCTGTGCGGCATTTTGCAGTCCATCGGGAACTTGTTCTTCGTGTTGCAGGCTGTAGAAGGGCATCGGGTCGGCTATCTTGCTTTATGTGTCGCGGTGGAAAATCTCACAGGTGGAATGGCCGGGACTGCGTTAATTACCTGGCTTTCCAGCCTGTGCTCGCCCGCCTTCACGGCCACTCAGTTCGCGCTGCTCTCTTCGCTTGCCTCGCTCAGCCGCACCGTCGTGGCCTCCTCTGGAGGAGTGCTGTCAGAGAAGATCGGCTGGGCGCCGTTCTTCCTGCTGACGAGCATCGTCGGATTGCCGGCGATCCTGCTGATCATGTGGGTTGGGCCGCGCGACGGTTTCAGGAATGGCCACGCCAGCGCCGCGCTCGATGGCGCAGATGGCCGGTCAGAAGAACCGGTCCCGGCCGAGAAGTTGTGACGCAGGAGCCGGTCTTACGGCATGAGATCTTCTTTCGCGAACGTGAAAACACGCGGCAACATGGGCCGCGGCATTGGGTCTAATAGGTTCATGAGGTTTTTCCGGGTTCCCTTTCTTATTTGCCTGCTTCTTGTTCTTTTGCCTTTCACCGCGGCCGCCCAGCGCCCGTCGCAGCAGGGTAGCCGTCCGGCAGCTGCTGAAGAGCTCTTCGCCCTCGCCAACCAATCGCGGGCGCAGGCCGGCGCCGGGCCGCTACGGTGGGACGCGGCGCTTGCCCGGGCTGCCATGCTGCACTGCGAACGAATGGTGCGGGAGGGAGAGCTTTCGCACCGCTACGGAGGCGAGCCCGATCTCACCGAGCGCACCTCGGCCGCCGGCGCTCACTTCAGCCTGATTGAGGAAAACATCGCCGTCGGCTCCTACGCGGCGCAGATTCACGACGGGTGGATGCACTCTCCGGGCCACCGCACCAACTTGCTGAATCCGCAGGTGGACCGCGTGGGCATTGCGGTGATCGAGGTGCATGGCGGAATGTATGCCGTGGCCGATTATTCGCGCGGCGTGTCAGTGCTTTCCGCCGAACAGGTGGAGTCCCGTGTGGGCGAGCTGCTGCACATGAGCGGCATCGCGATGCGGCGAGACGATCACGACGCCCGCCTCGCCTGCCGCGTCGATCACGGATTCCCCTCGGGGATGACCGGGAGCCAGCCGATGTTCGTGATGCGCTGGCAGGGAGCGGACCTGGACCACCTGCCGCAAGACCTGGTCGACCGTCTCGGCTCAGGGCGTTATCGCTCTGCGGAAGTGGGCGCTTGCCAGCCGCGCAGCGCGCAGGAAGGGTTCACGGTGTATCGGCTGGCGGTGCTGTTGTACTGAGCCGCTGACGGACTCCGCAGAAAAGTTGAGGCGACAAGGCAGCGAAGGGAATCGAACCGCAGGAAGCCGTTGTCCCCGGCGCGGGCCGGATCAAACATGAAAGTCCTCTCAGTCAATTGCGGATTGCCCCGCGAAGTGTTGTGGCAGGGGCGGCCGGTGACCACGTCCTTCTACAAGGAACCAGTGCAGGGGCGTGTTGCCCTGCGCACGCTCAACCTGGACGGCGATCGGCAGTCGGATTTGACCGTGCACGGCGGCAAGGACAAGGCGGTCTATTGCTACCCGATCGAGCACTATGAGTTTTGGCGCAGGGAATTGCCAGCGGTGGCCCTGCCGATGGGCTCTTTCGGAGAGAACTTCACGACCGAGGGGCTACCTTCAGAGAATGCAATCCATGTGGGAGACCGTCTCGGCGTCGGGAGTGCCGAGGTGATGGTGACCCAACCGCGGCTGCCTTGCTACAAGCTGGGCATACGGTTTGGTTCCGATGGAATGGTGAAGAGATTTCTCGATGCCGGGCGCTCGGGGTTTTATCTTGCCGTGGTGCGCGAGGGCGAGGTCGCGGCGGGGGATGAGATCACAGTGCTGAGCCGCGATCCGGAGTCGGTGCCGGTCTCGGCGATCACCCGGCTCTACCTGGCGAAGAGATTCAGCGAGGAGGAAATGCAGCAGGTGGAGCGAGTGGTGCGGGTGGCGGCACTGCCGGAGAGCTGGAGAAATTATTTCCGGGAGAAGCTGGCGCGTTTGGAAAGTTGAGCAGGCCAACGGGAAGACCAGTTGAGAAACGGGCGGCGTGCATAGCCGCCCACTGTGTTGCTGTGATTCCCGGGCCTTTCCCCGGCGCACTCATCCGAAGTTCCGATTGCGGTGCCAGATTTCGGCCCAGGGCATGCGCGGCGGACCGCAGACGAAGATATCAGGATGGTCCTGGCTTTCTTCGTTCTTCACTCCGAGGCTATTTCCATTGTGGCCCGCGAGTCGGCAGGCGGTGAAGATCGAGTCCGCCTTTTTTTGCCCGAGCCCGATGACGATGAATGTGCTGGCCCCAGGATCGGGATAGCCGCGAAGCCATTCCGAATTGGTTGTCCCAATGGGCTGCGGCAGGCCGTAGGCGCGGCCCAGGACGTCGATTGCGCCATATTCTCCGTAATTGCCGGTCGTAATGCCGAGGTGGGCTTGCTGATCCTGCGGCAATGAGTCGCGGATCGAGGCCACTGTCCGGACCAGTTCGTCCCAGCCGATCTCCTCTCGCAGATCGCCATTGTTCTTGAATGCAAAATCGCGCAAGCGGCCGTCGCGTGCAATCGGCATCAGGATGGCCGCGGTGTAGCCGCCGATGACTGCGACCGCCACGAAATACACGATCGCCACGGTGCGCCGCGCCCACACCGGCCGCCGGCCAACCCAGCGCTCTGCGACGACGGACCCCATGGCCAGCAGCGCGGGGTAAGCCTCCGCCACGTAATAGAAGCGGCCCTTGTTCAACCAGAACACGACGACAGGAACCACCCACATCCAGGCAAGCACGCGGTAACGCCGGTCGCGGAAGAGTGCAATCAGCCCGGCAATCCACAGCGGCGTCGCCGCCACGTTCACGTCGAGCAGGAACTGGTTCTTCCAGTAGTTGGCCGCCCGGCCTTCGCCAACGTCGCGCGCATGAATGGACTTCAGGAACGTGTAGGAAATGAAATCGTGGTGGATGAGCCAGAGCAGGTTGGGAAGAAACATCAAAAACGCCAGCCCCGCGCCTGCCCAGAACCAACCGCTGGCGAGATGCCTGCGCGCCTGCGTGAGCGCGAGGCCGGCCACGAGCCCCGCGACGAAGAATACGACGGAATACTTCGTGAGCAGCCCCAGACCGATTGCCGCGCCGATCGCCAGCCACCAGCGCGGGTTCTCGCTCTTCAGCAGACGGACCACGAACCAGCAAACGAGCACCCACCACAGGTACGCAAAAGATGTGTATTGGAACTCGGTGGCCTCGAACATCGGCAAGCCCGACAACCCCACGGTGAGTGCAGTTGCGACTTGTGCCAGCCGGCCGCCGCCGAGATCCCGCGCCATGAGGCCGCTGACCACGATGACAGCCGCCTGCGCCAGCACTGAAGCCATGCGCAAACCCACGAGGGACAGTCCAAACAGGCTCAGACCGATGTGCTGAATGAACGGAGTGAGCGGGGGATAGGCGACGAAACCCCAGTCGAGGTGGCGCGCGTCAGATAAGAACTGCAACTCATCGCGGTGGAAGCCGTATCGCCCGTTCGTGGCCACGTGCGCCAGCGCGAAGATGGCTGCGATGGCAATGAGCCAGGCGGTGTCGGCCTGGCGTGACGTTGCGGACGGAGCTTGGGACGCGGCGCCCTGATGTTGTGTCGCGAGGGGAAGCATGGACCTCCTGCGGCTCTGTACGATTCTCCTGCGTTCAGGAGCATTTACGTTGCGGCAGGGATATCAGTTCCGCTGTCGTGGCTCATTTTTGCTCGGCTTCAGGAGCCGAGGCGCTCCATGGGCTGCGGCACCCTGACGGAGAGCATACCGGCAGCCGTGGCCGCCTCGATGCCCAGGTCAGTATCTTCGAACACCAGGCAATCCTGCGGCACCAGGCCGAGCCGTGCGGCGGCCATGAGAAATGCGTCCGGCGCAGGCTTGCCGTGCTTGTAGTCTTCCGCGCAAACCAGGGTGTCGAATTTATCGAGCAGGCCCACCGCCCTGAGCGACGCCGTGACCGAGCTGCGCCGGCTGCCGGAAACCACGGCCATGGGAAGCTTTCCGTGCTGCAGATCGAGATGCTCGATTACTTCGGGAATGGGCTTGAGCGTGGGCAGAAGCTGGTGGTACAGTGCTTCCTTGCGCTCAGCCACTTGATCGGCCGGCATCTCCAGTCCTTGCATTTCGTTGAGCAGCCGGATGATCTCGCGAATCGGCCGGCCGCCCCATGCGTAGAAGAGCTCTTCTTCGTACTCGCCGCCGAACTCGGCGAGGGACTTCTTCCACGCCTGGTAATGCAGAGGCATGGAATCAACGAGGGTGCCGTCGCAGTCAAACAGATAGGCGTGGAACGAGCCTGCGGGAACATTCAGTTTCATGAAAGAGGATGATGGCTCCTGCTTCCATGCTACCGGATTATTCGAGCCCGTGGACGGCGACGTTATCGGGCGGAGTGGTCGCATAGCCGGTCTCCGCGTCGCGCGTCGCCGGTCCGCCCTCGCCGGCCTTTGTGGGCTCCATGCGCAGGGCGTTATTGAACCGGTTGAAGTAATTGAAAAGTCCGATTGCGCAGAGCAGTTCCACGATTTCGCCTTCATCGTAGTAGTTCCGCAACTCGGCAAACTGCTCATCGGTTACAGCATTCGCGTTTCGCGTTACCGTCTCCGCCAGCCGCAGGGCGGCCTTTTCCGCGGGCGTAAAGTCGTCGCGCTGCTGCCAGTCGTGCAGGTGCGAAAGCTGATCGTCACTCCAGCCGAGGCCGCGCGCGAGAACGGTGTGGCTGGCCAGGCAATACGGCGTCTCGTTCACCTGGCTGGTCCGTACGATGATCAGCTCCTTGAGCTTGGGGGGAACCGTGCCGGTGTTCAGCACCGCCGCAAAATGGTCCTGCATTGTGGCGAAGATTTCAGGCCGATGGGCCATCACGCGGAACATGTTGGGCACGTTGCCGCGATGGGCGAATACCTTGTCGTAGCGGGCGGCAATTTCAAGTGAAACCTGGCTGCGTTCGCGGCGGGAGATGCGCGACATGGGAACCCCTCCTGGCGTCGTTTTCATTATGGCACTGCAAGCGGGATTCCCGTGGTGGGGCAGGCTTTAAGCCGAGCCGCCGGGGGCCGGTGCAGGCATTTTGACCTCGTGCGCGGAGGTCTGGTACTTTGGAGAAGGACAATACAGGCGCCAGACACTCCTCAGTAGCTCAATGGCAGAGCATTCGGCTGTTAACCGAAGGGTTGTAGGTTCGAGTCCTACCTGAGGAGCCAATCAAATCAAAAACTTAGAGCAGATCAGAGCAGCCAAAAATCCGCCAGTTTTTCAAATTGTGCCCATTTTTGTGCCCACTCCCCTTCAAAGCGGATGCAGTGTCCGTAGCAATTCTGCTCAGGTGTTTCCCTCTTCAGTGAATCGAATCGATCGCCTACAGCTTTTCGGCTGACTTGCCGATTTGCACGAGTTCGCCTCCTGCTCCAATCTCCATTCGCACTGGTCCTTGGTACCAGTGCCAAACGAGAGACAGGAGTGATCAATGTCAATTTTTCCACGCGGCAAAATCTTTTGGTACAAGTTCTACTTCGCCGGGCAGCTCATCCGGGAGTCGTCCAAATCGACCTCAAAAACGGTCGCCAAAAACGCCGAGAACCAGAGACGGCGTGAACTCGAACAAGGCTTCAACAACGTTCAGACCAGACGTGAAATCCGCATCCGCCAGTTGCGCGACGTGGCCGAGGATTATCTCGGCGATTACCGACTGCGTTTTCGAGGTGTGAGCTTCGCCGAATACGCAATCGGGCACGTCGTGCGCCATCTCGGCGAAAAGCTCCTGATCGATATCGATGAGACAACGGTTCTGGCGTACCAAACCGCCCGTCTCAAGGAACAGGCCTCTCCGAAGTCGATCAACGAGGAGGTTCGGTTCAAGCTACACCTTGATCGAGCATGCTTCGGAAGAAGCGCTGCAGTTTGAACTGAAACTGTGGGCGCTCGAACGGATCAAGTCGATGAGAAGGGCGTGGGATGAAGGCGACTACCAAGCGTTGTTCGATGTGATCGGAAAGTCCGAAGTTACAACGAGCGACGATGGTGTTGCTTTTGATCCCGATGCACTCGAACGAGAGGATGAGCCTGTTTCAGAAGGATGTGATCCGGCGGAAGCGGTTCTATTGGCGGACCGTAGCGGGAATGCAATCAAGATTCCCTATGTGTTCAACCAGTTGAACCGCAAGCTCGCCCGCTGGGCATTCCGTGCATGCACGAGCGCGGATCTGAAGCTGCCATCGTTCGCTCTCGCTGACGACGGTGTCATGATCGAGCACCGGGGAAAGATTCTCTCGGCGTCGGATTGGATACCGGAGGATAGCGCAATTACATCCTTGGTGGCGAAGAAGGGACTCTGCGTCCGATATCCGATTCGGATGCAGGAGGATCTTCTTCCTGTCCGCCACCTGACCGAAAGCGAGCTTATTCCGGCGCTCAAACAGGCGCTCGGGGCTAACGACCTAGGCGAAGGCGAGATCGCTTATCTTTTCGATCGACAGCTTCGGATGGAGGGCACCTACATCCTTCATTCGAAAACGGCAAGCAGGAACGGCGGCGATTTCGACTTCGATACGATCTGCGTGATGCCATCCGATCAGTTCCCGAAGTTCGTGGCGGGGAGGATCGCGTATGGGGAACGATTCCGTCAGGAAAAGACGAAGCACCAAAAGGCCAAGTCTCCCTGGTGGAATGCTTGCCCGGTTGCCATGAAGGCGCGGGGAAACCGGATCGGCGCCATCACCGATCTGAAGACCTCGTGTCTTGCGGCGGGACGGCCGGACTTGGCCTATAAGCTCGTCGAGCAACTGCAGAACGCACTCGATTCCTTGAAACATCGGGTCGAGATCGATGAATCCGTCATCAGCGACATTCGGAAGGAGGTCGCTCCGGCACCCTGGCTCCGCCATAAGCGCGAGCGCAGAGTATCGGACCTGCCTGCCCATCTCGAGGTTGCGGACACGGACAAGGTTGGACGGCTCTACAACGTCCTTCGCAAGGAGGTCGGCTTTCTTCCCGATGAGACCGGAAACGGTTTCGAAGAGAAGATGTCGATCGAAGATTTCCGCGGCCTCTTCACGGGTGAGAACGTCACCCGGGAAATGTTCGAGGAATGCCGGCTGGTGAACGCGATCTACGGCGACATTGCAAGCCAGATCGTCCAGCGCGAGGACATGGTCAAACAGCAACTGAAAGACGCTCAGGCGCAATGGGAAGCTGTGCGCGGGAGCGAGGAAAAAGAAAAGAGAAAGACAGCGGTGCTTGCGCGCAACAAGGCGCAGGCGGCCCTCTGGGAACACGAACAGGATGCGCGGGATCAATTCAGCTCGTTGCATCTTTTCGTCCACTATTGGGCACAAGGCAAGCAGGAGAACCGCAAGGCATGGGCCCAGGCGATGAACGCGGTCGTGACTGCTGGTTCCGGCTCCGGTGCGGTCCTCTTCCAGTCGTTCCCGCAAGAGGTGGTCGACGCTTTTGCGGAGATGACGGGCGGCCAGCGGGTTCGGGTGCGGTTACCAAAAACCGTGAACGGATACGTCTGGTTTGACGATGAACAACGGGCGTTTCTGGTCGAGCGGATGGCAAATCCTCAAGGCCAGGAATGCGAAAAGAGGGTATTCCTCTTCCAGTACAACGGCAAGCGGTCGCTAGTGTTCGAAAACACGAGTGTTCCGGTTCCAATGGAGCATTCCTAACAAGAAAAAGAGAAGCTTGAGCCTGAGGGCTTGGGCTTCTCTTTTCCTTTTTCGCAACGATGTCCAGGGAGGCCGCCGTGAAGGTTCTCACAATCGCTACCATCGTTCTGGCAACTGTTGCGGCCGGGGCGCAAACGACCACTCAGACTCAGATCCGCCACATCGAGACGTCGCTGAACCATCTCACCGTTCTCGAATTCGGCGAATCGGTCACTACGCTTGCGGTCGCAGATCCTGACAGCTTCCAGATTGAACATCATGGCGACAAGGTATTCATTAAGCCGCTCCGCGAGGGCATATCCACCAATCTATTTGTGTGGACGGCGACACGAGAACTGAGCTACGAACTTGATCCGGCGGGGCAATTGGCCCAAATGGATGTAATGGTCCGCGCCGAACCTGCGCCAGGTTCACGCGTCAGCACGCAGGCTTCAGCCGAACCCTCGGACGCCGAGATCCGCAAAATAGCTTCGCTTGTCCTTACGCAAGCGATGTTGGGTGTCGAGGATATCGTGCATGACCCGGAAAAGCATGCGACCGGACGCGTTCAGGTGGATCTTGAACAGGTTTATCGCGCTAAGGACAGGATCTACATTCGGTACTCTGTCGCGAATCAAACCCGCGACTCTTTTCGCATCACGACTCCTGAGGTGTGCGCCGCAGTTCCCTCTATGCAGCCAATTGCGCTCCTCAGCCTCAAGAACCACCAGATCACATCCCGTACCTTCAGCAAATTCAAAACAAAGCAAAGTTCAGATGTTGGCGCACAGGCCGATTCCGCTACCCGCGATCTGGCACCGGGAGAAAAAGCTACAGGCGTGCTCAGCTTTGGAACCTCGGCTGGGAGTTCGCCGCAAATCTATCAACTCAACTTCGGATCCGACCGAAGCGGTCCCTTAAGGGTGGAGGCGGTTCTTTAGTCATGAACACTCACGGCTATATCTCGGTAGAGGATGCGCGCGAGGCTCTTCAGCAGGTTTATCGCAACGACTCCGAGTCCAATCTCCAAACTGCCATTCTTGAATCCCTTTCCGATGAACTCAAGCCCATCGATGCTAGGGGGCGGCGCAGGCTCAATCCGCAGTTGGTGCTTTCCTTCCTGCTTCTATGCGCCCTGGCCGGAGTGTTCGTCCACTTCTCCGTTGGAGGGCATCGATGAGTCCGTACTACGACCAGCCAAGGCATCGAGAGTCAGAGGACATAGCGGGCGGCCTGGTTCTCCTTGCTTGCGCCGTGATTGCTTTCGCCTGGTACGTTGCCGTGTCGCGGCTTCATCTCGACAACGCGCAGTGTCTCGAAATCTTTCTGTACAGTGCCATCGTTCTATTTGGTGGAGGCCTTGTCTTCGCTCAATTGGTCGGCAACCGCAGAAGGCGAGAGGAGAACTGGCCTCACCCGCCTCTCTCAATTCGGGCATCGAAGGACGCGGCAATTGCTGAGCAAGCCAGTCGAAGTGGCGCGACGCTGCTCGGTTACAACGTCCACAGGGAACCGTGGGTCTGGCCGGATACCGTTCGCATGAAGCACGGGGTCATCGTCGGAGGCACCGGCGCCGGAAAATCCACTTTTCTTGAGAACGTCATTGCCCAGGATGTAATGAGGTGTTTCAACACCTCGGATGCGACCGTAAGCACCGTGGTCGACCGGCAATTCGTCGAAAATATGCCGCTGAACGGCCGCAGCCTGCAGAGTCTCATTTCGATTGCTCCGGGCGTGGTCCAGACCCCGATCCCTTACGGCTCTTCGGCCGGCAACAGTGGCGAATTCAGCGTGAACGGCCAACGCACGGAATCTAACTACTACACGGTCGATGGCGTCAGCGCCAACGTCGGCCTCGGCAATCAGGGGACATTCTCCGCCGGGGCCGCCGGCCTGACTCCTTCGCAAACCGCGCTTGGCACCACCCAGACTCTCGCGAGTATCGATGCGCTCGAGGAGTTTCGGATCAACACGTCAACCTATTCGGCGGAGTACGGCCGCACTCCCGGCGGACAGATCTCCCTGCAGACCCGCTCGGGTACCGACGCGCTCCACGGCTCGATCTTCGATTATTTTCGCAACGATGCTCTCGATGCCAACAACTGGTTCAACGACAATACCCTCCCCCCGACTCCCAAGACTGCAGAGCGGCAAAACGACTTCGGCGGAACGGTGGGCGGTCCGGTATTGCTGCCCCGCATATACGACGGCCGCCACCGCACCTTCTTC
>Ga0134128_10003817_pt1 | contig 18473 bp, 27 predicted proteins | sample KB31754_FD_96462 | JGI IMG/M metagenome (GOLD analysis project Ga0134128, IMG submission 96462) | Terrestrial soil microbial communities with excess Nitrogen fertilizer from Kellogg Biological Station, Michigan, USA - KB3-175-4 | ecosystem: Environmental > Terrestrial > Soil > Unclassified ... | reverse complement strand
CGGGCGGCACCATACAGAACATACTGACATTTGTTTTTGCTATCCTCGGAGCCCTTTCGGTGCTAATGATCGTTATCGCCGGCTTGCGCTTCGTCACTGGCAGCAGCAGTCCACAAGAGATAGCCAAAGCCCGGAATACCATCGTGTATGCGCTCATCGGTCTACTGATTGCACTCGCGGCAGAGTCGATCGTCCGGCTAGCCTGGAGTCATCTATGAAACGTTTGATCACTACGCTGGCCATTGCCGGCGCGCTGCTCTTCCCGGCTTTGGCATTGACTGTCCCAGCGGGGGCGGCCATAGACATTTTCAAGCATAGCTGCAGCGGGGCAGCTAGCAGCTCAGATGTCTGTCAAAGCGTTTCTGAACAGCAGAAAAGTGGCAGCAATCCGGTAATCAATGTACTCAAAGCCGCTATCGAGACTATTGCGTATATTACGGGCGCTCTCGCCATCATCTTTATTATTATCAGTGGCTTACGATTTATTACTGCCGCTGGCAGTCCTGAAGGGGTGGCCTCAGCACGCACCTCGCTCATTTATGCCCTGGTAGGAGTCGCAGTTTCGGCGCTGGCAGGGTCTCTCGTAGCGTTTGTTTTGGACAATATGCATTAATTTATGAGGAACAAGCAATGATATATACACTGGCAGATTTACACAGCGATGCCCATCAGGGGCTCGATCAGGTCGGCGGCGGCGGGATAAACATTGAATCTGTTTTTACGACTATAGTCGACATCTTAAGTATTGTTGTTGGTGTTATTGCTATCATCGTCATCATCTACAGCGGGCTTAAATACATTACTTCAGGGGGCGACGCAAACAAAGTCGGTTCCGCCAAAAATACCCTAATCTATGCCTTGATCGGTCTGGCAATTGCAGCCCTGGCCCAATTCCTGGTTCACTTCGTGCTTTTCCAAACTACCAAGACGTAAAACGAGCGTTGCCAAGTGGTATCGGTTGTGCTATAAGTTAAAGAAGATATAAAGAAAGGTAAGAAATGCTTAAGAAAATAAAAGGTTACTTATTTGTAGCAGCTACGCTACTTACAATCAGTGTTCCGGCAGTCGTGCCAACCATAGCCGCCTCGGCTGCTTGCTCGCATATCGGGAATCAAGTTTCTTCGGGGGCTGCTACCGCAGCCGGAGCTAGCGGCACAGATCTCTGTGGAGGTACAGGTGTACAAGGTACTGATCTAGCCTCTTTGGCAGCAAAAATCGTCGATATTTTCTCGATTGTCGTGGGGGCCGTGGCCATCATCATGATCATCTACGGCGGTTTCCGCTACATCACTTCGGGTGGTGATAGTAACAGGGTTGGTTCCGCCAAAAATACCCTGATCTACGCTATTGTCGGCTTGATCATCGTAGCGTTAGCGCAGATCATCGTACACTTCGTACTCAACACGGCTAGCAACTCCGTTAGCAATCAGTAGCAAATAAGCTCAAATTAAAAACCCTGCATAATTCGCAGGGTTTTTAATTGGCTCTAAGCCCGGTAGGCTTATAGTACTTGGATCTTCTTGACTGTGTCTTGCTGGACTTTGCCGAAGCTGATGGTCAGGACGCCATCCTTGAGGACGGCTTCAATCTCATCTTCCTTAACTGGTACCGGCAAGGCAATGCTGCGGGAGAATTCACCCCAGTAGCACTCTTGCAGGAAATAGTTCTCAACACCTTCCTCGGCACCGCTACTGAGCGTGCCGCGGATTGTTAACTGATTGTCGGAGATGCTGACATCGAGGTCATTCTTGTTGACGCCGGCCGTGCGGGCTTTAACGACCAGCTTCTCCTTTGTCTCGTAGACATCGACGGCCAACTGGCCCGGCACGGCTTCTTCTTCGTCCCACTCGTCTTCAGCTACCGGTGCAGGGGTTGCCTGGCCCGGGGTGTCGGCGGGCATGGGTGCTTCATCGCCGAGGAAAGCCGCGGTCAGCTCATCTTCTTCTAGTAGTAAATCATCATCATCGCGATTACGTCGCGCCATAAGTTATTACCCTCCACGGTATGCTGTTATTCCCTTTCGAGTACGGGGAATCCAGAAATATTAAAAATAGTTTAAAAAGCCTTGCCTTTTTGTGTTAGTAGCAGTATAGCTTAGGTCATGAAAGGTGTGCAACTGCTTAGAGCACTTATTTACAACATAATAAATACAACATGAACATGCTTGATCGACTTATTGGCGTGGTGGCGCCACATGAATGCCTGGGCTGTGGTGCTGAAGGTGGGCTGATCTGCCCTGGCTGCGTGCTGCTCTTTCCTGATCTGCCGGAACGCTGTTATCGCTGTCACCAAGCTTCTGGGGGCAGCCTAACGTGCTCAAGCTGCCGGCAAACTAGCGGGCTGCGACATGTCAGGGCGGCCACGGATTACGAAGGGATCGCGCGAGACCTGATCTGGAAAGTGAAATTTGCTGGAGCACGCTCGGCTGTCGATCAGATGGCACAGTGCATGCAGCCGTTGCTTGCCGGGCTCGTCACGCCTGATACGCTCATTGTGCCGGCACCTACTGCCACGAGCCGCGCCCGTCAGCGTGGTTACGACCAAGCCAAACTGCTTGCTCGCCAGCTCGCATATCGATTCGGTCTGCCCTATGTCGACTGCTTAGCGCGTCATGGCCAGTCGCATCAAGTTGGTGCTTCTCGCGAGCAACGTCTATGCCAGTTGCAGCAGGCCTATCGTGTAGCTAAGCGTCGCTCCGTACAAAATGCGCACATTTTCTTGATCGACGATGTGCTCACCACCGGAGCTACCCTGGAAGCTGCCGCACACACGTTAAAAATGGCCGGTGCCCGCTACCTCGATGCCGCCGTATTTGCCCAAGCGTAATACTCTGAGGCTTGTAAGTTTGATGTATCATACTAATGACTATTAACGTGACTATTAACGCAAGGACACGCTATGAATGACCAAATTTTAGTAGTAACCATGAACGATATACCCGGCTACGAAGTCGTAGAGGTCTACGGTGAAGTTTTCGGCGTGCTGACGAGGAGCCGAAACATCGTCAGCGGTTTTGGTGCCAGCCTGAAGTCAATTATTGGTGGCGAAATCGGTGCCTACACTAAACTTTTAAGCGACAGCCGGATTGAAGCAACGGAGCGGATGAAACAAGCCGCTGCCGCGAAGGGCGCCAACGCCGTCATCGCTATGCGCTTCGACACCGGCGACATTGGCGGCACCATGAACGAGGTCGCCGCCTACGGTACCGCCGTTCGCATCCAACCCAAACGAGCATGAAAAAGCAGCAAGACAACTTCCGCACCCATATCCCCGAGCCTCGCTGGCAGCAGATAGTCAGTGTTATCGTCGCGCTCTTTTTTATCGCGTTGTGGCTGTGGCTCGCCTTTCGCCACTAAGTGAAGCGCGAGATCGTACTGCCCGTCGATTGGTCAGGGCTTCACTTTAAGCTCAGTACCCCTTCTTTGAGAGTGCCGGAAAACCACCTATGCCAGAGTCAAACAAGAGTCATACCAAAACATATGTTTTCGTACGACTTTGACATGACCCTCATACGGGGAGATTGAGCAGAGGTATCAACGGCTCCTGCAGTATAAGAAAAGTATCTGGCTGATAGGGGTTTGGGCATTGTGCTAACAGTTGTCTTGATGTATGGCTTCGGCGATCTGTTTAATTTTTTGCAATCTTGCGTCCCACAGCTCTGCTGCTGCAGATAACTCCTGGATAGCTGCAGTAAGCCCACTTGGCTCGATCGAAAACTGAATTTCTTTGCCGGCACGCCGTTCCCGAATTAACCCAACCTTTTTCAAAACGGTTATATGTTTGGCAACGGCTTGTCGGCTGAAGGACACCTCCTTGGCTAACTTGCTTGATGAAGCTTCGCCTTGAAAGATCAAGATATCGATCAGATTGCGTCGACTTGGCTCGGCAATGGCGAACCAAATCTTGTCGTTAAATGTTGTTGCTACCATAAAGAAACTTTCCTATTGCGCTTCAGCGTGCTGCTTTATTCTATCTGCAAAGACACTCCAGCCAGAACGATGCTTCTCGAATAAGCTATTCTTTTTCTCCTCGGTAAGTTTCAGTTTGCCGTAGATCGTCTCTGTCAGTAAGAGCTTTGTGCCGCCTGCAACTTCAGTTAGCCTAAACTCTACGAGCGTTTGTTGATCGGCCTCTCGAGTTTCCTCGTCTGCTCCCACCCATGCAAATGAGAAAAGGTTTGGCTCGTCGACGCGGACTACTTCAAGGGGGGCATCGCCATATGTATCCCAGCTTAGCAGGCCCTTGCCGCCAGGTCGTACATCAATATCTACTCGATCGCTAAACCATTTAATGATATGCTCTGGCCTAGTTAATACCGCCCATACCGTCGTAATGGGAGCATTAATGATGATTTGTTGTTCCAATTTGTCATCCACTACGAACCTCCTTATAGTATAATGTGCAACCTATTGTTGCACATCTCATTTTGAAATGCAACCTTTAGTTGCAGTATCACCTATAACGGCCCCCTATAAGGAGTAAGTTTCAAAAAAATGCATAACTTTCTTGGCGGAGAGAGAGGGATTCGAACCCTCGCGGGGGATTGCTCCCCCCTATCGATTTAGCAAACCGACCCCTTCAGCCACTTGGGTACCTCTCCGTATCTGACACGTTCTGCTATTGTAACGTGGAACGAGCACTGGCGGAAGGGGTGGGATTCGAACCCACGGTACCGTTTCCGGCACACCTGTTTTCAAGACAGGCTCCTTAAACCGCTCGGACACCCTTCCAACCGCAAAATTATACCATGGCGAGAGGTGTTAAGCCGCCTGCAGGTTATCCAAATTCTCAATAAGCCCTTAGAAATCCCGGACGGGCCAAGATGGAAAAACAAGGGTGACTGCGGTACAATAACGCTTATGGCAGAAGAGAAAAAAGATGATGCTGGCGCCCAGCCACAGCCGGGCCAGGTTGTCACGCCCGGCAGCTCCTCATCGCAGCCTACCCCACCTCTTATTCAGCCCGTCGGCTTACCAAGAGATGAATCTCAGCGAGTAGTGCCCTCTTTGACGCGTGAAGCCCTGCACCCGGTAGCGCCTGATATACCCGATGAAGCGCCATCTCCCCCCGAACCAGATCCACCTGCTCCCGCATTGCTACCACCTTCAGCTCCAGCGCCACCCGCGCCCGAAACCACTACTCCTGCCCACGAATCCCCAACCCCAGCGCCAATCCCGGGCCCTCCGCCGCCATCTCCAGAACCCCCATCAGATCCCGAGCCGGCCCCGGAACCTCCCGCTGGCGTTGCAGAGGACGAAGGCGGTATAAGCTGGGTAGCTGCAGAATTTGTAGCCCATGAAAAGTCTGCCAGTTGGTACATGAAGCTGGCGGCCATAGCCATAGCCATAGCGGCGATTATTTTCTTACTGACTCGAGATCCTATCTCCACTGCCGTGGCGCCAGTCTGTGCTTTGTTCTTGGGCATTTTGGCTGCCAGGCATCCTAGAGAGCTACGGTATCGGATGAGCGATCATGGTATTAGTGTGGGGCACAAGCACTACGGCTACGAAGACTTTCGCTCCTTCTCGCTCACGCCGGAGGGCGCACTTCTGGGGATTGCCCTTATGCCCTTAAAACGTTTTGCTCCTTTGCTGACCATTTACTGCGCACCGAAGGATCAAGACAAAATAATCAGCGTATTGAGCGATCGCCTACCGCTCGAAGAACATAAGCCGGACGCTATCGAACAACTGATGCGCCGCATCCATTTCTAATTATAAAAAGAAACCGCCCCTTTAGAGACGGTTCCACGAATCAACAAGTTCAACAGATTACTGGGTACGGCCAGAACGTTCTTTGCGATAGAGTTTGCGCTCCATACGGCTAATGAAATTGTGTCTTTCATTATCGGCCCATTTTTTTTCAAATTTTGCTTCTATTGCTTCGGCTTCGTCGTTAGACATTTGCTTTAGCCCTCCTTTTAATTTGTACTTTAGAACCTTGCTTGCTTAGTACATGTGCGGCCGTACCAGAGCGCTAAGTTCTGAGGGTATTATTAGGCTTATGGCTTTAGAACAGCTGTAAGTTTTCTAACAAATGGATAGGAGCCGATTTCCTGTTATGCTGTAGTGAGTAGATTAATCGTCCAAGATGAAAAGCATTGATAAAATCATCCAGCAGGCCGATGCCTGGCAACGAAGGCATCGCTTCCCCGCCTTTGCTTACGCAGTTGTCAAAAAGTATGGCGAGGACGAAGCCGGCTATCAGGCAGCCCTACTGACGTACTACTCCTTTTTGTCCTTATTTCCCCTGCTCCTGGTGTTGACAACTGTGACCACGATGATTGCCGGCAGTCATTCAGAACTACAAAACACTCTAGTAAAAAGCACGACCAATTACTTTCCCGTGCTTGGCAACCAACTATCCTCTCACATTTATACTTTGCATAAAAACGGTTTCGCGCTATTTATCGGCGTACTTTTTACTCTCTATGGCACCCGGGGAATCGCCGACGCTTTCCGACACGGTGTGCAGCACATTTGGGGCATTCCGAAAGCGCAGTGGGACGGCTTTCCGGAGTCCACCCTCAAGAGCCTGGCTCTGGTTATCATAGGCGGTGCTGGTTTTCTCCTGGCTTCGATCGCTGCCGGCTTGGGGGGAGCTTTTGGTCATGGACTGGCCTTCCGCTTACTGGCACTAGTCATAAACTTCTTGATTCTTTTCCTGCTCTTTAGTTTTTTACTAAACGCCAGCTTGCCGCGCCACGTGGCAATTAAAGAAGTGCGCACCGGTGCTGTCGTTGCCGCCCTAGGACTGGTAATCTTGCAAACACTCGGCGGTATCTTGATCTCGCGTGAGCTGAAACGACTCGACGCCTTGTATAGTTATTTTGCCATTTCCCTAGGCTTGCTTTTCTGGATATATTTGCAGGCTCAAGTGCTCTTTTATGCCGTGGAAATAGCGGTCGTGAGCAGTCAAAAGCGATGGCCACGTAGCCTAAGCGGCCATAATTTAACGCCCACCGATAAAGCAGCCAAGGCTTATTTAGAACGCCAAGTCTAACTAGTACATCAGGTACTGTCGCCACCAAGCACGCTGCCGTACGGTCGCTCTGGATCGTGTAGTTTGCTGAACTGGCATGGTTCCTCCCGTTTGTAAAACTCCCCGTAAGCCCCTTGGCCTAATTGCTCGACCGCTGCTTACACCTGTAGCATAGGTTGTTTAGCTGAGATGCTACTGTTAGTTTTTTTACATACGGGAAGTGATTTTAAGCAGGCGCACAAGCTTACCTGGAGTGCTCAAGATCTTTCACGAGTTGTTCGATTAATTTCAGCTGCTGCTCGTTGATAGCCATCAGCCGTTCGATCTCTTTCTTGGCATCAACATTGGTTTCATAATCGTGTTGAGCCATAGCGGCACTGATGCCATCGACTCGTTTGGCCGCAATCAATAAAATCGCCCCCTGTAGGCCAGCTAACATCGACAAAAACAGGTTGAGCAGGATAAAGGGGTACTTATCCCAGTGGTGCAGGCTGGCTATGCTGTTCAAGATAGCCCAGGCCCCCATGAAGGCCACGAAAGCGAAGACAAATGTCCAACTACCCATGCCGTTACGTAGCTTATCGGCCGCCCGGTCACCCCGGGACAGGCTCTCTTTGTGCGCTCGATGCCAGTTGCGTGGCACATTCATACGCGAAGTATAGCATAACCAAGATCAATCCCGAGTCCTAAAGAATTGATGATACAGCTTGCATGGCAGCTTTATGAGCAAGAGATTCTATACTAAAAGCATGGCGATTTTTGCAGTGCTTTTTGAAGGTGGGGGCGAGCTGGGGCACTACCAAGTGGTGGACTGTATCTACGGCGGGCGGCCAGCGCGCGTCCTCTATAGCGGCAACCGGCTAGCAGCTCAGTCCGGCATGGCCCGCGACGGCAAATCAGAGCTGCTGTTCGATTATAATCAGCGCTTTCTCGAGCTGATACGCGGCCTAATCCCAAAGCGCTTGCTGTTGATTGGCGGCGGTGCGTTTACGCTGCCGAAAGTCTTGATGGACGAATTCCCGCGGATGAGCATTGATGTGGTGGAACCGGACGCTAAGTTACCCGATATCGCGCAGGCCTACTTCGATTTCAAGCCTAATAAGCGCATGCACATGTATCACGATGATGGCCGTAATTTTCTCACAAACTCAGCGGCTGCGTATGACGTAATTGTTATCGATGCGTTCGAAAATACCGAGGTCCCCCTATCTTTACAAACAGCCGAGGCAGTTCGTAGCCTGCGGCAGCACTTGCGACCGGGCGGTGTCGTGGCCATCAATGTCATTGCAGCCTACAGCGGAGAGCGCTCCCGGGTACTCCGACGCGTGGTAGCAGCATTTCAGGATGCGTTCCCCGAAGTGCGCATTTTTCCGGCGAGCCCTTCACTCTCGCTCTGGACGCCTCAAAACTTCATCTGCGTCGGCTATGACGGCCAGCTAGATCTAGAACCATACGTGCGCTATGCCGCTCAAGATCTGCCGGCAGTTGAAACCGACGATCTTATACGTGATGCTTAGACATCGCGTTTGGCGCAGAAGCTTAGGAAGCCAAGCAAGTCCGCTTGGCCGCTAGGGGTCAATGGCAGGTCGGCAATGAGCTTGGCGGCTTGGCGACTCAGGGCTTTAACTTCACGATTAACGGTGCTCGGCACTTGTGCACGAATCATGACTTGGCGCACATAGTCTATGTTATCCGAACTCACCTGTTGATTACCGAAGATGGTCAGTAGCCGCCGCTTCTCGCTACCGGAGCAACGCTGCATCAGATAGTAATACAGCAGCGTTTTCTTGCCTTCTTTTATGTCTGAGCCGGCCGGCTTGCCGGTTTTCTCCGGATCACCAAAAACGCCCAATTCGTCGTCGCGGATTTGGAAAATGATGCCGACCAGCCTGCCTAAGTCTGACAATGCGCGGATAACCGTGTCCGGTTGATCGGCCAAGATTGCCCCGGCTACCAGCGGCAGCGTTATCGAATAGGCAGCGGTTTTTTGTTCCATGACCATCAGTATGTCGCGTTTTTTTACCCCGCCGCGCATGTATCCCAGCTCGATATCGAGCATTTGGCCGGCACACACGGTGACGAGGGCTTTAGTGAAAAAGGTGATCAACCGCTGTCTTGGAACCGCGGGGATGTCGACACTCGCCAGCCGCTCAAAAGCTAGGAAAATAGCCGCATCAGCCACACAAATAGCCATGCTTTCACCGAAATGTGCGGCATCGGCTGTAGTAGCCAAAGCTTGGTACCGAAGGTGCATAGCAGCCCGCCCGCGTCTTAGGGCATCCCGATCAATGACATCGTCGTGGATGAGCAAGGCGGAATGAGTTAGCTCCAGAGCCATGGCCGTGCGCCTGGCGGCCTGCAGGAGTTCGCCGCCGAAAGCCTCATGCGCAAAACAAACCAAAGAACCTCGCAGTAACTTGCCGCCGGTCAAATACTGTTCCAGCTGCGCCGTAATGTCTACGTGCCAGGGATTAGTGTTTTTCATGTCGGCTCGATCGCTAAAGTATTGTGCCAGATCGGCCGCCAGTGTTTTCTGATAGCTGAGTATATTTTCCATTTACTTATTTGCCCGATAACTTTTTAAGAATTCTTCAGCCTGGGCGACAGTAGCCAGCGTTTCCCTATTGATGCCGGCCACGATATCGAGCAAGTCTGTCAATGCATTGCTAGGCTTCAGCAGGGGATGATCGGCCAATATTTCACGCGCTTGCTCGACATGCTCCGTAATAGTTTGGCTGAGTCGCGGCAGACTCAGATGCCAAAATTGTTGCCGCATGACTCCCAGCAGACGCCGTACATCTTGTTGCTTGATCCGAGGCTTCAGGTCGCGCAATATTTCGCTGACCACGTAGGTGATCTGGCGTCTGGCGACGTCCTCTTCCCAATCATGGAGGTCATCATTGAGCTGACGCGCAACGAGATAGTGGCGCATAGCCTGAAAGCACGTCAGTACCGCCGGACTATCGAGTGGCTCACCAAGCGCAATCAGGATTGCCAGAGGCGTGAGGGCGTGCCCGAGAGAGCGTTCTGCCAGGCATTCGAGGCCGGCGTAGTTCGGCAATTTGCGAAGCTTTAGGATGTGATCATCTACCGCGAAGCGGCAGTGACGAACTTCCCAGGCGTTGGCGCTATCCATGGTATCAAAGGTTTTTTGTACGAGCGCCTGAAAGGTCTGGTTGCGCGGCAAGGCCAGTTCAAACTCTCTCAAGCTGTAGCGCAGCGCGGCATTGGCGGCGCTGAGTAGCTCAGGCTGACCTTCGTCATCTAAAAAATCATCGTAAATCGTGTAGGCTATCCAGCCGTACAGATTAGCAAGCCCCAGGCTCACGAATAGCTGGTCCTCAAAAACCGGCCGCACGCCCAGGGATTGATAAAAGGCGTACGGCAAGACAATGATGCTTTCTCCCTGACCCTTGGTCGTCAAACGTTCGAGGAGTGCCAGCGCACCGGTGCTCACTTCGTGACCAAGCTCTGAAAATTGCTTCTGGGTAGCTGTCATGACCGCTTCGTAGATTTTTGATGCTCGCTTATCGAGGGAGCCGGCAGCGCGAGTCTTATTGCTGGCCTCTGCCTGCTCTAGTTTCTGCAGAGCTTCCAATACCAAAGCGGTGGTCAGTGCCGGCGCACCGCTAAAGTATTGGTGCTGGCCTTGAGCCGGATCCAGACAAAAAGCTTCGGCCTCCCAACTGCCATTCTGACTCTGACGGGCTAGCAGATACGTCTTTGCGGACTCTAAATCGGTAGCATGCCCCAGGTTGCACAAGGCTGAAACCATAAGTGCTGTTTGCAGAGGTGTTCCCCACGATCCATCCGCTTGTCGCCGCCCCAGTATATACTGCACGAGCGTCACCCGTTTTGGCCCCTGATAAGCTCGCGCCACATAGTACAAGACCGGATATTCAGACGGATAATACGGCGAATCGAACCTCTTGGCACTAACGGCCCTCGTTAGTAACTTGCTCACATTCGGCAAAGGGTTGCTAACCAGAGACAGAAAGTAGCCAATATTGCAATTAACCGCCAAATCAACATCCAGCCATGCCGCCTCACTCTTCTTCGGTACCAGCCAGGTACGATACGGCCCGCCGGCCGTCGTTTCCGTGGCAATCAGCAGTTTGACAATATGAGCCAGTGCACTGCCGCCAAGCAGTGATTGATCGTGCAGGTATAAGCCGATAAGGGCACAAAAGGTGTCGTCCAAGTCGTCAGGAAACGGCAGGGATTTCCGCTCGGGTGCCTCCACGGCCCAATAATTGAACGACCAGCTCGTATCTTTTTGCCGAATCAACCATTCCGCCAACCGCTCGCGGACTTTCGCGGCCGTTTCGTCCTCGAGTCCAGTTAAGCTTCCGAGTATGATAGCTGGCGTAAATACGGTAGTGTACGCATGTTTTTTGGTGAATGGCGCCAGACTCGGGCTGGAAAAACTGATAAAACTGCCATCCGCTTGTTGTTGTGAAGCGATAAACCGCAATGCCCGGGCTTTCGCTGGCGGGGTGTGTGGCGCGACACTCATCGTTTACTTTCGCTTTCTCGGCAGCTGAATAGTGAATGTGGTACCGACATTCGGCTTGCTGGTTACAGTGAGATGGCCTTTGAACTGCTCTTCTGTCAGCTGTCTGGCGATAAAAAGGCCTATGCCCATACCCTCTTCCCGCGTACTAAAGAAGGGGTTAAATATTCTGCCCAAATCGCTCGCCTTAATTCCCTTGCCCCGGTCCGTAATAGTAATAATATAATCTGCAGCCGTCCTCGTGACCTCGATACGTACCTGTTTTGGCGCACGAGTCGTGTCGCTATAGGCATCGATCCCATTTGCCAATATATTGCTGACTAGCTGGCGAAAGCCAACAAAATCGCCCGAATACTGATAAGTTCCTTGCTTCGGGTTAACGATCAATTCAAGTGCCACCTGCGCTCGTTTTGCCTTATACGCCAGTAATTGCATAGACTCAGAGACTTCCTCAACAATACTGAAATCCCGCACGATGGCTTCGCCCTGCAGCTGATAGCTTACGCGCTGCACGAGTTCCTCGACGTACGTAATACTCTTTTGGGCTTGCTTAACGACCCCAGGCCGATTGCTATGCGAGCTGCCCAAACTCTCAATATCCAGTGTTAGCATGGCGAGGTGGTTCGACAAGTCGTGCAAAAGCGCTGTGCTGACGTGGCCGAGCTCAGCGAAATGATAGAGCTGCTTCATTTTCTCGGCTTGAGCGGCTTGTAGCTGCCGGGTGCGTCTTTCTACTGTTACTTCCAGGAGTCCCTTCTGGCGCTGTAGGGCCCGTTCGGACCGCCGGGCTCGCGTGAGCGACCGCTCCATTTGCCAGTTGTACAGCCAGCTCACCAAACCGATCACCGTAAAAGTTACAGCAAACCCCAACACATCGGCAACGGTCCCGTACTGCTTGCCCCACGAGATGTCGGGCACCACGACATGGTCGAATTGCAGCACTAAGAAAACAGTCAAAACAACGGTGACTAGCAGGCTGTTTATAAAGGCGTACTTCGAACCGAGCAAGATGCCTGACAGGACAATGACGAGCGCGAATAGCAAAATACTTTCAGGTACCAAGATGCCCCATTGCCGCACTAGCAGCACAGCGGGTACGCTATAGCCTATGATGAGTAAAGTGGCCGCCGGCCGATATTTCCCCTTTCGGGCCATAGCGTAGAGCGTAAGAAAAAAGAATAGGCTGCCGAATAGCGCCGGAAAGTAGGTGACCACATAAGCATGGTGAAGAACGAGCCAAGAAACCAACAAAATTATAAGAAAAGCGAAAGACACAAAAAACACACTGCCCGTGAGTAGTGAATTCAAAACAAACTCGCGGGCTTGCACGTTTTGGTCAGTCGACAAGGGCATTAGGAATTTTGTATAGAATTTTTTTATCATCGCGCTTCAAGCACATGTCAACAAGGTCGTCCATCACCGACCCTTACGCTTATTAGTGTTCTTGGTCCGGTTAGATAGCTGCTGTCCAGGGCGCGGCGATCTCAGCCTGATGAACCAGGTTTTGTTCTATCGCAGTATCACTGCGTACGCTGGTATCGGTCAGTATGCTGGTAATTACGTTCTTCATGGCCCCCTCCTTTCTTATATATTTTATTACGCATCGAGCATATAGCCCAGTCCATGAGCGGTTTTAATTAGTGGCGTCTTAAACGGCCGGTCAACTTTATCTCGAAGATGCTTGATATGGACGTCGACGATATTGTTCCAGTTTTCCTTGTCCTCATCCCACACGTGTTCCATGATCATCGGGCGCGTTATGATGCGCCCGCGGTTCAGCGCCAGGTATTGCAAGATGTCGAACTCCTTGCGCCTCAGCATAATTTCTTTATTGCCACGCTTAACGCGACGGCCTTCCAGGTCGATGGTCAAATCGCCAAGGACAAGTATGTAGGGCGCACCCTTTGTCCGCCTGAGCAAGGCGCCGAGCCGGGCTTGCAGCTCCTGAAGCTTAAACGGCTTTGTCAGGTAATCGTCGGCACCGGTTTCCAGCAAGCGCACCTTGGAATCCACGGCGTTTTCCCCGGTCAAGATAAGAATGGGTGTCGTTATGCCCTTATCGCGAGCAACACGGCACACTGCTTCGCCACTGTCGTCCGGCAGACCCAAGTCAAGCACAATGATGTCATAGTCCCTAGACCCGATTTGCTTAATAGCATCAGCGGCGGTATGCACAACGTCCAGCGCAAATTGCCGATTCATGTAGTTTTGCAGCCGCGACACCAGTGACTCATTATCTTCGACGATAAGGAGTTTGATGGACTCTTTAGAATGATTCGTGTGCATAGCAGCGCCTTTCCCACCTCTAGTGTACGGCTCAATTATTAAATAATTATTAACTTTTTAGTTATTTTCTGGGTAAGTGGGACAAAAGTTCGCAATGTTTTAATAGCAGACTCTTTATTCTTGGCGGCGGATGGTGATGGAGCCCAAAATCAAAGCCACTATACCGTAACCGATAACAACCAGCAGATCTCGGCTCAATACTCCCGTCCAACCGGCATAAGCGGTGACTTGTTTCATGGCATCGACGCCGTAGGTGAGCGGCATGACGTCCGCGAACCATTGCAGCACCTTGGCCATATGGTCGCGGGCTACAAACAGACCGCAGGTCAGCAGTTGCGGAAAAATAAAGGCCGGCATGAACTGCACGGCCTGAAATTCGCTGGTGGCAAAAGCGCTCATGAATAACCCGAGCGCCGTACCGAGCAGCGCCGCTACCACCGCGCTCAGTATCAGCGGCAACGTCCCGCCCAAGACAGTAACGCCTAAGAACCCCAAAACAACCCCGCTCGCAATAATTGCCTGCAGGAGTGCCAGAACCGCAAAGGCGATAGCGTAACCAAAGATGAAATCGAGCTTGGACATAGGGTAGGTCATTAGCCGATCAAGCGTGCCAATAGTCCGCTCGCGCAAGGTTGCTACAGAGGTAATAATAAACATCATAATTAACGGAAAAATCCCCAGAATCATCGGCGCCAGGTTGTCGAAGAGAAAAATGTTGCCCTGGAAGACAAATTTAAGAATGGTAAGGAGGATGGCCGGCACCAGCAGAACCAGCGCTAGCGTGCGCGGATCGTGGGAAAGCTGTTGCAGCACGCGCTGCGCTGTCGCCAAGGTTTTATGCAAGCTCATTTGGCCGCCCCCACCAGCTTCAAAAAGCTTTCTTCGACGGTCTTGGAGTGAGTTTTCGCGCACAACGCTTCAGGGGCGTCATGCGCCAGGATTTTGCCCTCGCGGATCAGCAGCAAATCGTCGCAGCGCTCGGCTTCATCCATGACATGGCTGGACACGATGATAGTCGTGCCGCCACTTGCCAGCTTACGGAACAGTTTCCAGAGCTCATCCCGCAGCACCGGATCAAGGCCGACCGTCGGCTCATCAAGTACCATGAGTTTCGGATAGCCGATGAGGGCGATAGCCAACGACACGCGCTGTTTTTGGCCACCTGAAAGCTTACCGACCAATTGCTTGGTCTGAGGGGTCAGGCCCACAACTTGTAAAATCTCTGTCACAACCGACCCAACATCCTTGCGCTTGATGCCAAACATGGTCGCGAAGTAGTGTAGGTTCTGTTGCACAGTCAGATCAGCATACGCCGAAACCGCTTGTGTCATATAGCTGAGCTGCGGCCGCAAGCGCGCCGAGCCGGCCGGCTGACCGAAGATCATGATGCTGCCGGCGGTGATTTTCTGTCTACCGACAATTGCCCGGATAAGCGTTGTTTTACCAGCACCTGACGGCCCAATAAAGCCCACAATCTGCCCCTCCGGCAGCTCAACGCTTACATCGTCGAGCGCCGTAAAATGCCCGCCTAGCACCACCGATACGTTTTTGATTTTTATAGCTGCTTCCATACGTCAATTGAACCAGTTTATAGGGTTAAATATTGCTGACAGCAGCTGGCTCAGCATTTGTTTAAACGTATCAAAGAAATCCCGGCTCTGGGTTCGCACCATTGCCCAACCTATCAATGCGCCAACTAGGCTTACGGAAACCCAAAGCGCTTTCTGATGCTCGACCTTGCTGAGTGTCAATATAATGGCTCCGAAAATTCCCAGCAGAAAAATCATGCTACCGATACCTACTATAAGTTCACGCTTAAAGCGTTGCCATCCGGAAGCCGACATAACTTAACTATAACAAAGGTGTAAGAATTTAGGCTCGCCTAACTTCTGGCCGCGGCGCTGCTTCCTTCCGGCTAATGTAAGCTGCCTCGCCCTGCTCATGAGGATCGGTGGTAACTAAATCAAACCCAAACTTCAAATCGTCTTTCAGTTTGACTGGCGATAACCCTCTGGCTTCAAGTGTCGAGAAAACAGTGGCCAGCATTCTCCGGCCTCTACGGAGTTTGCTGGGTGTTGCTACTTCGGCTGGGGCCTCAACGCTATGCTCAAGCGCCAAGCTGCCTGCATCAATTGTGCCAGCCAGCCGTAAGGCCTCAGTTGGAGCAACAGACTCATGAGCTGCGATGTTAGCCGCCTCAGCGGCAGGACCGGCAATGCCAGCTGAAGGCTCAATAGTTTTTATTTTTTCTGTCATGCACATATATTAGCATAAGCTTGATAAAATGTCAATTATGATATGCGTGCCTTGAGGAGAGCTGAACCCTACTGCTGCTTATCGAGGTGCTTAATACCCAAACTTTTGGAGTATGAATATAAAAAGATGCTGCTTAGAGAAAGCAGTGCGATCAGCGCAATATACACAACCAACTGCAAGGGCGTAGCCTGCCAGCCGGAATCCATGCCGTTATACAGAATCCAGAGAATGAATAACACATCCCCGGCTATCAAAAGTTTGACTAAAACGATCCGTGCACTAACGCTATTCATACTTTAAAGTATACGCTCATAAGTACCACCCGATAAGTTCAAACTCCTATAAACAAGCTTGTTTAGTCCGTTGTGCCTTGGTAATTTTCATTTACGCAGAAATTTTTGCCGGTAGCGGCACTTTGGGCAAGGATTTCACCTACTGGGCAGCTCGTGACGTTATTATCGGCCTGGTTTTTTGTATGACTATGCCAATATGTAATAGCAGCGTAAAGACTTAACGGAACAACTACTACGGTAAGCGCAATCAGTAATCGCCTTGCCATACCTTTCTTCTCTTCCACCGGTATTTTCTTGGACGCAAACCTTCGTAAAATGGTGACAGAGCTATAGAGAAGCAGGCCAAATATAACTGCGCCAAGCAAGGATGATATTAATAATACAAAACCGATCACAGCTGAAGTTTAGCACGGATAGTTTTGGTAGTGATATATGTGGCTCAACGCAACTAATCGCCCCACATCAAGCGTTGAGCCGAATCCTTGCCGATGCCTGTGACGCTTCGGTCCACAGAGGCACGAGCGACTTGCTGCTCCCAGCTGGGTTCGTTTGACGTGTCGGCGGCCTCATCACCTGAAGCACCAATCTCAGCTACTCGATCAACGCGAAAGTTCTCGTCAGAAATAATTTCGTGCCAATTCACAGCACCAGCCGGGGGCGCTAGCAAATAACCGAGCAACTCCATGCCTCCCAGAGCTTTATCACGCAGGGTATTTGCTGTGGTCTGCTCAATACGCCCTGACGCGGTGTTGCCACGCGCTTGCGCTTCCTTTGCAGCTTGAAAAGAAGCTCGAAGATTAGCTCTTACATAGTCTATGCTTTGCTGGAGTGCCTCAGGCGTAACCTCAAACACTTCTGGGAACTCAGCCTCAGGCTGTGGTGGATTCGTCTCTCGACTTTTTGACATATCACAATTATGTTCTACTTTTTATGCATTGCAAGCATAAGGGATGTGGTACAGCTCCCGGGACTACCGGCAAACCCTCAATCACCGCTTGAGACTCTTCTCGAACATCTCATTGAGCCTACGGGTCTGGCGCTGCGCCAGAATCTCCTCAAAAAGCTGTCAGCCAGTTTGTGATGTAGGCCTAGGCTCATCGAGGTCTTTCTTGTCAGCTGCCTTTTCTTTGCCGATGTCCTGGGCTAGCAATATAAAGGCGAGTGCTAGTTTCTCCTCGTCTATTTCCTTGCGCTTGATACCCCTAACACGAACCGAACCATGTGTTGCTATGGGTATAGGCGCCAATTTCTGCTTCCGCTTCCGTCGCTTCTTGGCCATGCACCCCACTATGCCTGGGGGAGCTGAGAGGAGGCTTGGGAACCCCCTGTATTTTTCGTCGCGACTTATCTATAAATAGATGGAGGAGAAAACTAAACCTTAGTGTATGTATTACAGAACATATCAGGAAAATTTGGTTCTCATAGAACACCTAGAACGCGTACACAAAGGGTTCAAGTCCAATCTCGGAGTACAGAATAAAAGCCGCAAATGGGCTGTATGGCAACTAGAGGGCGCATTACTCGGGCTAGCGTTCCGAGCGGTTCAATACCAAAAAGAAGAGAAAGATATGCTCCCAATTGCGATGCTTCTTCGCTTAGCTTCTGAATACTTGAACCAAGTGGCCTATTTTGCCAACCCAAACACAAAAGCCGACACTATTAGACAGTGGTACAAGGTGTATTACTATTCCTCGAATTTAGAGGACATACTTTATACAGGATTTAGGAGGCCATCAGCAAAGGATCGCCACGCTAAATCAAAAACTCTACCTGAAGGCATAGACTTTTCGCTCGGCGAGTACCAGCACTACAAGGAAGTAAATGCCATTTTGTCCCTTTGGATGCACCCTAGCTTTGATCTGACTCGACGTATATTTGAAACCGACAGAAATAACGGCAGCTACGATCTGTACAATTTCAGAGACACTACCTATATCGACACGGTCGCTGGTTTCGAAACAAAGCAGATGATTAACTGTGCTGCCCAGTCGCTGCACATTGGTTCATATCTATTTGGACCGCCGATTGCGTTAAGTGACATACTAGCGATCGAGTAACCTTGGCGGACCTGGTGGGATTCAAACCCACTTTTGCCTCTGTTATCTAGCACGACACACAAAAAAGCGCCATCACGTTGTGGCGCT
>Ga0134128_10003816_pt1 | contig 18474 bp, 20 predicted proteins | sample KB31754_FD_96462 | JGI IMG/M metagenome (GOLD analysis project Ga0134128, IMG submission 96462) | Terrestrial soil microbial communities with excess Nitrogen fertilizer from Kellogg Biological Station, Michigan, USA - KB3-175-4 | ecosystem: Environmental > Terrestrial > Soil > Unclassified ... | reverse complement strand
TCGCCACCGCCCCGGCGGACCAGTTTCCCCGGCTCAGCGCGGCGGCGGCTGCCATGGCCAGCAACATCTCCGACGAGCAGTACCTCTGGGGACTCCACCGGCTTCTCGACGGCGTTACCGCCAGCCAGGGCACCCCGCCCGCGGACGGTTAGGCGCTGCGGTACTGCCAGTGCCGCTAACTCAGCGGCCCGGGCATCTCAGCTGTCGAGGCGGGTGATCTGCTGATTGAGGTAGCGCTGTTGCTGGAGGTTGGTGGCCACCCGGGCTGCGATTCGGTACGCCTCAAGCGCGGCAGTACGGTCGCCAGCCATCTCCAGGAGGTGGCCGCGGACGGCGTGGAAGCGACGATCGGTGTTGATCCGGGCGTCGGCCGAAAGGCGCTGGACTAGTTCGAGGCCGACCCGCGGCCCGGCGACCATGCTGACGGCGACGGCGTGGTTGAGCGCGACGACCGGGTTGTCGTCCAGGCGGAGCAGGACGCCGTAGAGGGCGGCGATCTGGCGCCAGTCGGTCGCCTCCGGGGTCTCGGCCTCGTCGTGCACTGCCGCGATCGCCGCCTGGAGCTGGTACGGCCCGACGGGCCCGCGGGGAAGGGCCGAGGTGACCAGCGCGATCCCCTCCTCGATGGCACTCCGGTCCCAGAGGCTGCGGTCTTGCTCCTCCATCGGGATGAGCGACCCGTCGCCCGCCGTGCGAGCCCGGTGCCGGGCGTGGATGAGGAGCATCAGGGCCAGCAGGCCGGCCACCTCGCTGTCATCGGGCCGGGCCGCGTGGAGCACGCGGGCCAGGCGGATCGCCTCCTGGGCCAGGTCGGCCCGGATCAACGCCGTACCCGCCGTGCTGGCGTAGCCCTCGTTGAAGATCAGGTACAGGACCCGCAGGACGTTGGCCAGCCGGCCTTCGAGCTCGCCGGGGGCGGGCAGGGCGAAGGGAACCCCACTGTCCTTGATCGCCTGCTTGGCCCTGGTGATCCGGCGGGTCACCGTCTGCTCGGACCCGAGCAGGGCACGCGCGATCTCGCCGGTGCTCAGCCCGCCGACCGCGCGCAGCGTCAGGGCGATCTGCGAGGCGGCCGGCAGCGACGGGTGGCAGCACAGCAACAGCAGCACCAGCGTGTCGTCGGCCCCGCCCGCTGGCGGCTCGCCCGGCTGGGGCGCGCCCCGCTCGGTCAGCGCCCACCGGGCGACCGTGTCTTCCCGCTGCCGTCGTGCCTGCTCGGAGCGGAGCAGATCGGTGAGCCGGCGCGACGCCACCGTAATGAGCCAGCCTCTGGGGTTGCCGGGCAGCCCGTCTTGCGGCCATCGCGTCGAGGCGGCCAGGAGTGCCTCCTGGGTGGCGTCCTCGGCGAGGTCGAAGTGGCCGTAGCGGCGGACCACGGCGCCGAGGACCTGCGGCGCCAGGCGGCGCAGCAGGTCCTCGATCTCAGCCGTGATCACCGGCTGCTGACCCTCACGCTCAGCCCTCGAAGTCCGGCTGGTGCTCGTCGATCGGCCGGACATCGGCGTATGCGCGGGCCCTGATGCGCTCAGGGCCCGGGCAGCGGGCCAGTCGGCCGGCGACTTCGGTCGCCCGGTCGAAGCTGTCGCACTCCACGACCCAGTAGCCGGCCAGCACCTCCTCCGCCTCGGCGTAGGGGCCGTCGGTCACCACGGGGACCCCCTCCCGGAGCTGGATCCGCCGGGTGTGCACCGGGGCGCTGAGGCCCCGTGTCTCGACCAGCTCGCCCGAGTCCAGCAGTTCCTGGCTGAACGCCTGCATGAACGCTCCCAGCGCCGCCCAGTCCTCCTGGGTCCACGCCGACTCCCCGGCGGGCTGTCCGACCATTTCCTGATACTGCCGCTGGGAGGCGAAGGTCAGGATCATGTATTTCACCGTCTGTGTCCTTTCGACCAGGGGCACCCTGGTGGCGCCCTCTGCACAGACGTCGGAGCCGGTGCCTCCCGACCGGACACCATAGTCCCCTTCGCCCATCCCGGTCCGAGCACCCGACTACGGCACACTGATACCGGCAGCTGTAGTTCGTTGTGATCATGGTCTTGTCTCGGCGTAGGCGTTCGAGGAGCTGGTCATGGGTGGCTCGTTGCAGCGTGTCCTCATTCCCGGCGGGCGGCGGCCGGATCCCGGATCCCGAGGTGGTCGCAGAGCATCGTGGCGGTGGACCTGGCCCATCGTTGTCGTTCGGCTTGTGTCAAGGTCCGGCTGGCGGTGGCCTTTCCGACGGCTTCGAGCGTCGTGATGAGCAGGTCGGCGGCGAAGCTCGCGTCGTCGGGTCGGCCTGATGCGGCGGCGAACTTGCTGAACCGCCGGTGCACCTCTTCTTGGATGGGGTCATCGGGGTCGTGGCGGACGAAGGCGCCGATCTCGTCGAGTAGCGGGCCGATGCGCTGCGACTGTTCGGACTCGGCGGCGAAGAACCAGGCGGCGATGTCGGCGACCTTCTGGCGGGGCCCGCGTGCGGGGTCGTCGAAGATGGCCTGGACGTGTTCCCAGCCGCGCTCGACGGCGTTATGGTGCAGCGCGATGACCAGGGCGTGCTTGTTGGGGAAGTACTGGTACAGGGAACCGACGCTGATGCCTGCCTCGTCGGCGACAGCCGTGGTGGTGAACCCGAGGGCGCCTTCTTCGGTGAGAACGCGAACCGCAGCCTGGAGGATGCGGGCCTGCATCCGGCGAGAGCGCTCCTGTTGCGGCTGCTTACGGGGCTTGAGCTGGGGTTCTGGCATGGACGGCAACCCTGGATGAAGAATGCGAATGGATAAATGCGAAGGATAATTCGTATTCTACGGTTATGACGATGAGACCAGTGATTGATCACGGGCGCTGCGAGGCGAAGCAGGCATGTGTCGCAGTGTGCCCCAGCGACGTTTTCGAGGTGCGCCGCCTCGACCAGGCGGACTTCGAGCAGCTCAGCGTGCTCGGCAAGCTCCGGGCCAGCGCGCACCGGCGGATGACGGCGTACCCGGTGCGGGCCGGCCAGTGCCTGGAGTGCGGCAAGTGCGTCACCGCCTGCCCTGAGGGCGCCATCACGCTGGCAGAGGTCACCTCGCAGTGAGCAGCTTCGCCGTCACCCGGGTAATCAACGCCTCGGTGCTGCTGGAACTGCCCGGCGGGGCCGTGCTGACCGACCCGTTCTTCGAGCCGCCCTGGTACCTGCGATTCGACGAGTCCGTCGGTCTTTCGGCCGGGCAGTTGCCGCCGCTCGCCGCGCTGCTCGGCGGCCACCGGGTCGCCGATCACTGGCAGCCCCGCAGCCTTCGCCCCTACCCGTACCGAGAGGAAACGGCCGTCTACGTGGCCAGCCGCGGCATGGCCCGCTCAGCCCGCCGGGCTGGATTCGGAACGGCCGAGGTCCTGCGGTGGGGAGAGCGCCGGCGGCCGGCGAGCGACCTGGAGATCCTCTGCCTGCCCGGTGAGCGCTCGGGCGGGCTGCGCACGAACAGCTATCTTGTGTGCTCCGGCGGCATCAACGTGTTCGTCGGCACCGAGGCTCGCGGCCTCGGGCCGATCCGGGCGGCCGCAGCGGCTCACCGAGTCGACGCGGCGATCCTCCCCATCAACGGCATCCGGCTTCTCGGCCAGCCGCTGGTGATGGACGCGTCCACCGCCGTCGAGGCAGCCAGGCTGCTCGGCGCGAGCGTGCTCATCCCTATTCACTACTCCCAGCGGCCTATCCCGCCCCTCCTGCATCCCCGGTCCGGTCCTCGTGACCTGCCCGACGGCGGACACCGCCTGTCCGTCGAGGTCATCGGTACCGGGCAGCGACGAGTCATGCAGACGGCGGCACCTCACGGACCCGCCTCGCAACCCGAAGACCCCGCCAGCTACTCACGCTGATGTGCCGAGGCGGCGAAGAGCGAGCGCCTCAAGGGGCGTGGTTCCCGGCCCGGGCCGCGAAGCTGGCCTCCGCACCGGTGGTACGCGAGCGGCAGTTCCTGACTGCGGGGCTGGTGGTGCAGGCCAGGCGGATGATCGCGCAGGCGTGCAGCTGCCGCGATCATGACGGTTGTGAGACACGATCAGGATGCGGCAGGCTGGACGATCACAACTGCTGGACGATCGCGGAGGCGGCCGGGCACCGCGGGCCGCACCGGCTGCAGCATCTGATCAGGTCGCACGCCGGCGGCCCATGCTTCTGTCCGCTCGCGCCATCGCCGGAGGCGTATGAATCACCGAGGGCGGCTAGCGTCAGTTTCGTCTTGATCCTGGTGAGCGTGAAGGACAGTGTGCCATTAGGCGCAGAGCAGGAGCCATGGGTTGTTGTGCCGGCGACGGTGACGGCGTAGGAACCACGCTTGGCGTACAGATGATCGAACACGGCCGCGATCTGCCCGTCGGGGCCGCCACTGAAGTTCTTGGTTTCCTTCGCTCCGTCTCTCCAATCGGTGGTCACACTGTACGTGCAGCCAGAGGTGTCACCGTTGTTGACGATGTCAAAGGCGACGTGCGGGTCGGAGCTTGAGCAGTCAGGAGTGGTCCAGAAGCACGGTTTTGAATCACCAGAAGCCTGCGCTGCGGCCGGAGCGTGCGCGGCCGACACGATGACGGCGCCGCGACCGCTCGTTGGCCTGCGCCGCGCGTTAATTGGCGTTCTGGGTACCGAGGATGTGCTCGGCAAGCTCGCGAGCCCGGGCGGCGGGATGCGTTTCCGCACGCGTGGCTCCGGCGGCCAGGGTGCCGTCGATGAGCAGGTGGAGCTGGCTGGCGGCGTGCGCGGGCCGCGGATGGCCGAGCTTGCGGACTTCGTCCTCGAGGAGCTGCTCGATGCGAACGCGGTACTGGCGGCTGACGGCGTGCGCGGGGTGGCCGGGATCCGCGAGGGCCAGGTCGGCGGCCAGGTAGCGGCAGCCGCGGAAGTCCGGCTCGCTGATGACGGTGGCGAGATCGTCGAAGATGGCCAGGAGGCGGTCGCGCGGATCATCGCCCGCCGCTTGCATGACCTGCCGGTACCGTGCCTCGTCCTGGGTGGTGCTGCGGCGCAGCATCTCGGCGATCAGCCCGTCCTTGCCGCCAAAGTGCTCATACAGCGACCGCCGGGCCACGCTGGCGGCAGTCAGCAGGGCATCGACACCGACGTTCACGCCGTGGCTGTAAGTCAGCTTCTGCGCCGCCTCCAGCAGGCGTTCTCGTGGCCCCGCCGGGCCGCTCGTGCCCCTCGTGTCGCTCGTGCCCATGACGGCCAGCCTCCCATCAGTTGACGAGTAGATCAACCGGTCGATATGGTCAGTAGACCGATCATTCTATCTACCTAGGAGGCACCGCATGGTCGCGCACACGACGGCCGATGTCATCGAGCAGTTCAACCACGCCTTCGTCAGCCACGATCCGGCCGTGCTGACCGGCCTGATCGGCGATGACTGCGTGATGGAGGCGATCCAGCCGGCCCCGGATGGCGCGCGCTACGAGGGCCGCCAGGCCTGCCTGGCGTTCTGGCAGGCGCTCGCCGAAGACCGCACCACGCAATTCGAACCCGAGGAGGTCACCGTCGCCGGGGACCGGGCGACGATCCGCTGGCGGTACCGCTTCGGCGCTGGTCCCGAGGACTCGGTGCGCGGCGTCAACCTCATGCGCGTGCGGGATGGCCTGATCGTCGAGGCCCTCGGCTACAGCAAGACCGCGGGCGAGGTCCCCCTGGCTGCTGACCCGCCGCCGGGTGACTGAACGCCGTTCCGCCACCACGGCGACCGGGTCGGGGCTGGCCCGGGCGGGCCCCAGGCATACTGATTTAATGCGTCAGGCCTTTGTCCATGAGGCAGTTCTCGTCATGAAGCCGGATTCGGACGAGAGGGCGCCCGGTGCGGCCGTCGCGGTGGCGTTGTGCGGGCACTGGGATCACGAGCCGCCGTGTCCCTTGGCGCCGCACCGCGTGGACGCCGGCCTGAGCGGCAGCGAACTGCGCGTCAGGGTGTTGTTCGCGGCCGAGCCGGAAGCCGAGGATGAGGTGCGGCGGCGCATCGAGCGGGCCCTGTCCGGGCAGTGGCAGTTCCCAGACGGCTTCACTACCGCGTGGCAGCTACGGGAAAGCCGGCCCAGCGACGCACCACGCCCTTGGCCGCTAGCCCCGGCTAAACGGCTTTTGCTGCAAACGTTCGGGGCTGGCCGCCGTGCGAGGATTGGGCATGGCCGTCGGGGAACTGGAAGCGGCTGCCGCCGCGGCGTGGGCCGACGGCCTGGGCTGCGATCCGCGACTGCTGGGCGAGCCGGGGGCGCATCTGGTACCCGGCGGACCGGGGCTGCGTGACCTGCACGGCGTCTACATGGCCGGTGTGGGCGCGGCGGTCCTGGTGTTCTGTCCGGCCTGGCTGCGGTCCCGTGCCGCCGCAGTGCTGGAGGCCGCGTCGCCCGGTGAGATGTTCACGGCCGGGACGTGCGCCGCGATCGCGGGGATCGACGCCGCCGGAGTTCTCGGGCCGTCGTGGCACGGGTTCACCGACTCGGCGCATTTCACGCCCGCCGGCCCTGCCGCCGGGCGCCGGCTGAATCACGGCGACCCGCTGCTGGCCGAACTGCGCGAGGCGTGCGGGGAGGCGGACTGGGCCGAGGGCGGGTTCGCTCACCCCGACGGCGTGATCTACGGAATCGACCAGGACGGGCGCCTGGCGGCGGCGGGCAACCTCACCTCGTTCCGGGGCCACCCGGCCGACGTCGGCCTGCTCACCCGCCCGGCCGCAAGAGGCCGCGGCCTAGCCCGGCAGATCGCCGGGCAGATGATCGGCGACGCGCTGCCGACCGCGGGGCTCATCCGCTACCGCGCCCTGGTCACCAACTCCCCGTCGCTGGCCATCGCCCAGTCCCTCGGCTTCACGGGGTACGGCCGGAACCTGCTCGCCCGGCTGCCCGCGGGCCGGGAATGAGAGCATGTGCCGGTGGCCCAGTTCGCGGTACGGCAGGCATCGGCGGACGATGCACCAGGAATGGCGGAGTTGTTCGGGGCGGTGGCCGCCGAGCGTGACGGCATCGCGACCGAGCCGCCGGTCGACATCGGCCAGCGGACCGTCCAGTTCGCCGCCTCCGTTGCCAGCTCGGTCATAGCGGTGGCCGACGGCCAGGTCATCGGCATGATCCACGTGGAGGCATCCCGGCACGGCTTCGGCGAGATCGGCATGCTCGTGGACCGGGACTGGCGTGGGCGCGGGGTCGGCTCGGCGCTGATTCAGGCGGCGATCGGCCTGGCCCGCCAGCAGGGGCTGCACAAGCTTTCCCTGGAGGTGTTCGCGGGCAACACCGCGGCGATCGCCCTGTACCGCAAGTGCGGCTTCCTGGAGGAAGGCCTGCGCACCGGGCAGTACCGGCGAGCCAGCGGAGAGCTGTGGGACACCGCCATCATGGGCCTGGCGCTCTAGATTCCCGTAGGTCTCCGGGCCGCGGTCAGGCGGACGCGGCTTGCCTGCCGCACCGGCAGGCTTGACTGCCGCACCGGCTGTAACATGCAGCCCGGCGGCCCCTGCCGCCTCGCGCGCCCGGTGATGCGGCCTGTCGGATTCTGGGTTGCGGCCTGGCCGAAAGCTAGCCAGCGACGTGGTTGTTGCCATCATGTCGTTGCAGCGACGTGAGAGCAACAACCACGTCGTCCGGCGGTCCCGCACTAGGGCTGGATGGTCGGGCGCACGATGATCTCGCCGATGTCGACCGCGGCTGGCCGGGCGATGGCGAAGGCAATGGTCTCGGCGACCGCTTCCGCCGGCATCGCGATCCAGTCTTCTAGCTGGCCGGGCTCCAGCGGAGCGGTGATGGCCACGCCGGCGATGCTCGTCAGCACGTCGAGGCGCCCGAACCGGTGCACGGCCAGGTCGACGAGGGCGCGCAGGTCCCCTGGCTGAGTGACGTCGGTGCATCGGTACGCCGCCGTGCCGCCGATGGCCGTGATGGCATCGGCGGTTGCGGCCAGGTCCCGCTCCGCGCGGGATCCGAGCATGACCCGCGCGCCCCTGGCGGCCAGATGCCGCGCCGTGGCCGCGCCGATGCCCCGCCCGGCACCCGTGATAGCCACGACCTTCCCGGCAATTCCGTGCCCTGCGGTCCCGGTGTGGGTTTGAGTCTCGGTCACCACTCACCTCCTGAGAGTCCTGCCCGCTGACCTGCGCTTAATCAGCCCGCTGGAAGCTTTCCGGTAATGGTCGCCGGGCAAGACGCTGAACCGCCATGAAACTGCGTTAATTGACAGCACCTGCGATAGCATCGCGAGCACAGAATGTGCCGCCTTATTCAGGAGACCACGATCCAGGCCGGGAGACGCGATGGCTGACCTGCCGGACTGGGTGCCGCCGGGCACCGACACCCAGCGGGCCAACGTGGCTCGGGTCTACGACTACTGGCTCGGCGGCAGCCACAACTTCCTCGCCGACCAGGACCTGGCGCGGGCGATCACCGCGGTCGAGCCTAACGTCCGGATTTTCGCTCAGGCTAACCGGGCCTTCCTGGGCCGCGCGGTCCGGCACGTGGCCGCGGCGGGCATCCGCCAGTTCCTCGACATCGGCTCCGGCATACCCACCGCCGGCAACGTGCACGAGGTCGCCCAGCAGTCCGCTCCCGGCTCCCGTGTGATGTACGCGGACATCGACCCGGTCGCGATCGCGCACAGCAAGGCCATCCTGGCCGGCAACCCGGACGCCGCCATCGTCCATGCCGACCTGCGCGAGCCGGAGAAGATCCTGGCGGATGGCGACGTCCAGCGGCTGATCGACTTCAGCCAGCCGGTCGCGCTGCTGCTCATGGTGGTGCTGCATTTCCTCACCGACGCCGAGGACCCGTGGCGGGTCGTGGCCACCTTGCGCGACTCCCTGGCCCCCGGCAGCTACCTGATACTGGGCCACGGCACCGACGACGGCAGCCCGGCCAAGGTCAGGCCGGCCAGCGAGATGTACAACCGCAGCGTCGCGACGCAGGTCAAGCTCCGCTCGCACGCGGAGATCCTGCGGTTCTTCGACGGGTTCGAGCTCGCCGATCCCGGCCTAGTCTACGTTCCGCTCTGGCGGCCCGATTCGCCCGCCGACGTGCCCGAGGATCCGGCCAGGTTCTGGTGCCAGGCGGGCGTGGGCCGCAAGCCGCGCTAGTCCGTAGGCGGGGCTAGTCCGTAGGCGGGGCTAGCCGGCAGGTCGGGCTAGTCCGCGGGCGCGCCGGCCAGCAGCCCGGCGGGCTCCTTACGGGCCGTCGGTTGACTCCCCGCTCCAGGTCGCTGACCGACCGCGGGGAAAGGCCCGCGGCCTCGGCCAGCTCCTCCTGGGTCAGCCTGGCCTCGATCCGCAGGTGTCGCAGCAATCCCGCGAACTGAGATCCAGGCTGCTCCGTCACGCCCGCAGCCTAGTAGCTGACTGACCTCACGCCTGGGCCATCATGGCCTGGACCGCCGCCGCGTTCTGCTTCTCGAGCGTCTTGATCGCGCCATCGCCCCAGCCGGGCGCCAATGTGGCCGACATCGGGTCAGGGAAGATCTCCTCGTCGCCGTTCTCGACCCCGCTGATGATCGCGCGCGCGGCCTCGGACGGGGCCGTCTTGGGGATGTCCCAGTCGCGGATCATGTCGGTGTCCATCGGGCCGGGCAGTGCGACGTGCACGGTCACGCCTCGTCCGGCCAGCAGGACGCGCAGCGACTGCGACATCGAGAACGCCGCCGCCTTGGAGATCGCGTAGGCCGGGGTGACCGGCACACTGGCCAGCGCGGCCAGCGACAGGACGTTGACAATGGCGCCCCGCGAGCGAGCCACCAGCGGCAGGAAGGCCTGAGTCACGGAGTAGGTGCCGAACAGGTTGACGGCCAGGTGCTGCTCGATCGCGGCGCGCTCGCTCAGGTCGTCGACGAGGGACACGCCGGCGTTGTTGATCAGCACGTCGAGAGCCTCGACGCTCTGCACGGCGGCCTGGATCTGCTCCGGGTCGGTGATGTCCAGCCGCAGGGGCATGACGCGATCATCCGGGTGGGTCAGCGGCTGCCGGGCGGCGGCGTACACGCGCCTCGCTCCGCTGGCCAGTGCCTGCTCGACCAGGGCCTGCCCGAGGCCGCGGTTGGCCCCGGTCACCAGCACGGCCTTGTCCGCGAAAGTAAAGGTGCTCGTCATGACTCCTCCTGCGTGTCACGTTCTTGCGCTTGATGGGTTCCACCTATGTGACGCAAGGCGACCCGAGTCGTCATCGATCCGCAGAGCGCCGCGTGATCGCGGACAGGACGAGCGGCTGCGAGCCGGCGTTGTGCAGGCGGCGCACCGGCAGGCCGACCATGGTCAGGACCGCGCCGGCCGCGAACTGCGCGCGACACCCGCTCTGGCATTCCAGCTCCAGCTGGCCCCGTTCGACGACGACGAGCGTGTCCGCCCAGTCGGCGGCCACGTACTCGAGGCCGTCCCCCGGTCGCAGGATCACCGTGCGCCGCCGCACCCGGCCGGTGTCCATCAGCAGGCTGGCGGCAGCTCGAACAGGCCGAGCAGCTCCGGCTGCTGGAAGATCGCGATCTCGGCGACGGCGTCGCCGTCGACCCGCAGCACGCCGATGGCGAAGGCCCGGAACACGTCCTCGCCGGGCCTGCGCCAGTACAGCCCGAAGGCCGGCTGGCGATTGGCCGCCGTCGGCAGCAGCCGCCAGCCGGGCCCCATCTCGCCGAACATGTGCTCGTCCAGGAACGTCTCGATGTCCCGGCGTCCCGAGAACCACACCGTGCCCGGCGGCATGATCAGCTTCGCGTCGTCGCGCAGCAGCTCAACCAGCCCCGCGGTGTCGGCGCTCTCCCACGCCGTGATCAGCCGCCGCAGGGCCCGGCGCTCCGACGCGCTCGGGTCCGACCGCCAGCTGGAGCGCTGGGCCGGCAGGTGGCTGGCCAGGGCCGCGTGAGCCCGCTGCAGCGCGCTGTTGACCGCGGCCTGGCTCAGCCCCAGCGCTGCCGCCGTGTCGCTGACCGACCAGTCCAGCGTGTCCCGCAGGATCAGCACAGCGCGCTGCCGCGCCGGCAGCCGCTGGATCGCGGCCAGGAACGCCAGCTCGATCGTCTCCTTCGCGGTGACGACCGCCTCCGGCTCGTCCTGCGCGGCCGCGGCCACGTCGAGCAGCCGGTCAGGGTAGGGCTGCAGCCACGGCACGTCGACCGCCGCCAGCTCGTACCGGCGCGGGTCGGCCGGGCCCGCGAGGTCGGTCGGCCACGCCCGCGCCTTGCGCCGCCGCAGCGCGTCCAGGCAGGCGTGGGTGGCGATGCCGTACAGCCAGGCCCGGAACGAGGCCCGGCCGGCGTAGGTATCTAGCTTGCTCCAGGCCCGCAGCAGCGTCTCCTGCACCGCGTCCTCGGCGTCCTCAACCGAGCCGAGCATGCGGTAGCAGTGAACTTGCAGCTCATGCCGCAACGGCTCGACGACCTGCCCGAACGCCGCCTGATCGCCGGCCCGCGCCGCCTCCAAGACCTGATCCATACCTGTATGACGCGCCGAGCGCGGTCCTGTCATCGGTCTTCGCCGCGTGACCCGTCAGACTTGGCCTCATGCCGGTGCCCGGGAGACCCGATCAGCACAGCGGCAGCCTGAGATCCGAGCTGCTGGCCATGTCCGCTGAGGATCAGGCCGCCATGGCCGCCTTCCTGGTTGCTGCAGCACACCAACTCGCGGGTTACCACCATCCGCTCCCCCGCCGGCGAGGAGTTCTGCCGGTCGTGCGTCGTGCTGCTGCGCGAGGCGGTGGCCCAGGGCGAGGCCCATCCCCGGCACCTGGCCGCCATCGCCGACAGCCTGCGGCTGGGCCGCGATCAGCCCCCGGAGTTCGCTTCCTGCCCGGCCAGTACGAGCTGGATGACCAGGGCCAGGCGGTGTTCCGGTGGTCGGTTGACCAGGCCGCGCTTGACCAGCGCCGGGTCGCGATCGGGCTGCCTCCCCTGGCCGCTGACCTGGCCCTGGTGCGGGCAGGCGGACCCGCCGATGAGATCGGGCCGGAAATATGGGAGCCATGGCCGACCTGGCCGGCCTGATCAGATCGGCCGGCGGTCACACGTAGCATCGTGGAGGCGGGCCGATGTCGCAGGTCCGCGCCGTCAACCATCGACCGATCGTGGAGAAAGATGCCCAGGAAAGTTCAGCCGTACGGCTCCGGCGATGAAACCGAGGCGGCCGCCCTGGCCCGGTCCCGGCCGGATCCGGCGCCGGGGTACGTGAACGAACTGGCCGCCACGATGACGATCGGCGAGGTCGCCGCGCAGGCGGTGGAGGCGGTCCGGGCACTGAGCCAGCTGACGGCCGATGCCGGGGAACTGGCCGGCCCGGGCGAGGCCCGCGAGGTCGTCGGCCGGCTAGCACTGATGGGCGGTCAGCTGCCCCAGCTGTGCGAGCAGCTGGCCCGGTTCCTGGTCGTGCAGGGCGAGAACGGCCAGATCTCCTGCGGCACCGGCGGCGACCCAGACGGCGTGCTGGCCGAGGTGTCCGAGGCGCTGACCGCCGCCGGGCGGGCCGCGGACATGATGGCGGCGGCACTGGCCGAGGCTGGCGCCAGGGCGGCCGGCCTCGACGTGCCCTCCCGCTAGCTGGTGATGCCGGCCGGGATGGCTACGGCCGGTAGGTGACCGTCAGGGGGTTGTCCAGCGAGATCATGACGGGCTCGGCGATCGGCGGCGTGGGCGCGCTGTAGTGCACGCCGGGCGCCGGGTCGTTGCCAGGACCGCCGGGGTTGTACAGCGGCCTGTAGCGTCCGGTCGACGGGATCTCCACCGTGGTGATCCGCCGCGCCGCCGCCGCGCTCCCGTCGAGCACGATGTCGATGTAGTTGTTGCGGAGCTCGGTGTAGCAGTCGTCGTAGGAGGCCTGCTTGCGGCCCAGGTTGGCCAGGCCGACAACACGCAGCGGCTGGCCGTCGACGTAGTAGGTCCTGCCCGCCTTCATCAGCCGGATTGTCTTGCCCGCTGAGTTGACGGCGTCGACCTGGAAGTACTGGCCGTACTGGGTCGGCAGCAGCGGGGTCACGCCGTTGGGCGTCATGCCGCCAGAGGTGTACATGCGCAGCCGGAACTTGGCCTGGCGGCCGTAGAGGGCCACCCCGGAGTTGGGCACGTTCTGCCGGAAGATCGGCGGCGCGGTGTTCCCGACCGCGGACATCCGGCTCAGCTTGGCCGCGACCAATGTGGGGCCGCCGCGCTGGGCCGGCGGCACGCCGGGCGCGGTGTAAGGCGAGCCAGGGCTCCGGGCCGAGAACCCGACCGCGCTGACGATCCGCTGACCCCGCCCGACCAGCTTCAGGACGGACGAACCGCGGACCACCGTGACCGAGACCGGGTAGAGCGCACCGGCCTGGCTGGGCGGGATTCGGTTGCCGAAGTGCCCGAACATGACCGCCACCGAACGCTCGTTGTACAAGTAGTTGGGCCAGATCGAGACGACCTGCGGCGTAATCGTGGTCCCGTTGTTCAGCTTGACCGCGAAGTCGTCGGCGTCGAGCGTGCTGGGCAGGATCGGCCAGCTGAACTCAACCGGCAGGCCGTCGGAGTAGTAGACATCCTGCCCGTACGTGCTCCGGATCGCCGATGGCGTCGCGGCCGAGGTGTAGCTGGACAGCGGCGGCGTCTGGCCGTTGGAGCAATGCACGTTGCTGTTCCACGCCCCGCCCGCCAGCACCGTCAGCGTCCTGCTCAGCGGCACATTGCTGGTGGTGATCCCGGGCACGCCGATGATGTTCGTGAAGCCCAGCCCGGCCGCCATCATCTCCGGCTTGCGGTTCCAGATGTCGGCGTTGATGATCACGTCCCGGCGCAGCACCCGGTAGGTGTACGGCAGCTGGCTCCCGCTGCCGGTCGCCGTACCCGCCGCCGGGCCGCTCGCCGCCGCCGCCGGTACCGCAGCCGCGATCGAGATGGCTAAGAAGGCCGCGACGCGGGCGGCTCGAGGAGTGATCACGCTCCGTGACGCTATCACTCTCAGTAGTCGCCGGCGGCGCACATGGCGCGCCGGCTCGTCGTCGGCTAACTGGCACGGCCTGGGGGAGACACGGCCCGCGGTGACGTGCTTATCCTGAGGGCCTTGACTGACGGTTCAGGACCTGGGAGGCAGGCATGCGCGTAGTGGTGGCCGGGGCCGGCTTCGCCGGGCTGATGGCGGCCTGGCACCTAGCTGAGGGCGGCTGCGAGGTCGTGGTGCTGGAGGCACGCGACCGGGTGGGCGGCCGAGTCTGGTCTCAGGAGCTCACTCCCGGAGATCCGCGGACCGTGATCGAGCGCGGCGCCGAGTTCGTGCTGGGCGGCTACGACGTGCTGCGCGAACTGCTGCCCGGGCTCGGCCTGGAGCTGGCCGGCACGGCGATGTCCTACTACGAGCGCGAGCCGCGCGGTGGCGGGCCGGTCAGCGCGGCCGAGACCGGCGAGTGCGCGGCCTGGGTGGCCGCCGCGGCGGCGACCGCCGCGCCGGGCACCTCCCTGGCCCAGGCGGCCGCGGGCTGGCCGGGCCAGCCCGCGGTGTTGGAGGCGTACCTGGCCCGGATGGAGACCACGTCCGGAACCTGCGCTGACCGGCTGTCGGCCGCCGCGGCCGCGGACGCGACGGCCGGGTTCGGATGGCGGCCGAGCTGGCGGGTGGCGGGCGGCAACCAGCAGGTGGCCGCCGGCCTGGCCCGGCGGCTGGGCCCGGCGGTGCGGCTGGCCAGCCCGGTCCTGTCCGCCCACCAGGACGACCTCGGCGTGCACCTGGCCACCGAGGGCGGAACCGTGACCGGGGACGCCGCCGTGCTCGCGGTGCCCATGGCCGTGCTGCGCCGGCTGCCGATCGCGCCGGCCGTGCCCGCCGGCCAGCGGGCCGCCTGGCAGCGCAGCGGCCTGGCCCACAACGCCAAGCTGCACCTGCCGCTGAACCGGCCCGCCGCCGCGTCGGCCGTGCAGAGCGTGCCCGGCCGGTTCTGGACCTGGACGGCGGCCGACCTGACCGGGCAGGTTCAGCCGGTGCTGCACGCGTTCGCGGGGACCGAGCCGGGCCTGTCCGCCCTGGGTGTCGCCAGCGGCCCGGCCGGATGGGCGGCGCAGGCCGCGGCGCTGCGCCCGGACCTGGACACCGAGCCCGGCCGGGCGGTCCTGACGACCTGGAACGACGACCCGTGGGCGGGCGAGTCCTACTCGGCCGACCTGGTCACCGCAGCCCCCGGCGACCAGGACATCCTGGCCGCCCCGGCCGGGCGCATCCATTTCGCCGGCGAGCACACCGCCGGCGACTGGGCCGGCCTGATGGAGGGCGCCCTGCGATCCGGGCAGCGCGCCGCCACCGAGGTACTGGCCGTCCAGCCCGCGGACCGGTGACGGCGCACAGATAAAAGCGGTTCACAGGTGGAAGGCGGCGGTCATGCTCCGGGCTGACGAGGCCTGGTCGAGCCGGTGCAGGCCGAGCAGGTCCTCGGTGGTGCGCAGCAGCGAGTAGTGATTGAAGAAGGTCTTGGAGACGGTGCCGGCCGGGGTGCTCGGGCTGATCACGATCGTGGGCACCCGGCAACTGGTGGCGGTGGTGCCGGGGTCGTCGCAGTCCTGGGCCGGGTAACCGCCCGAGCCTTCGTCCCAGCTGATGAACACGACCGTCGTCCCGGCCTTGTATTGCGGGCTGTCCAGGATGACCGGCATGTTCTTGGCCAGCCACGCGTTGCCCTGCGCGATGGTCCCGTCGTGCATGTCGTCGATCAGGTTCGGGGTGATGAACGAGAACGCGGGCAGGGCGCTGCGAGCCAGGTCGGTGGCGAGCTGGGTGAACGGGACGTCGCGGCGGGCGCACCCGGACAGCGACGTGTAGTACGGCGGTGGGTTGTGCCGGACCGCGTACTCGCCGGAGTTCGACCGGTCGCAGTTGGACGGCATCGACTCCTCGTAGGCCTTCCAGCTCTCGCCCTGGCCGAAGATGCTCGGGGCCGAAGTGTCGCAGACCGACGAGACGTTGCAGTCGAAGAACGACAGGGGCGGCAGGTGAGCCTCGGCGAGCCCGGAGGTGGCCGCGAGGTAGTTGGGCAGGCTGGGGTGCGTGGTGTTGTGGTAGTTCGCGGCCACCCCGCACCGGGCGGCCAGGGAGTTGATGTACGGCGCCTGGGCCTTGTTGCCGATGATGTCGCTGTAGCTGTGGTTCTCCATCCAGATCCAGACGACATGCTGGTAGCTGTGCGGCGCCGACGCGGTACCGCAGGGCCCCGACGCGGCGTCAGCCGGGGACGCGGCCACCGCCGGCGACACGGCCGCTGCCCCGGTCGCCATTCCGGCGATGGCGAGCACGACGGCCGCCATGAGCCCGAGCCTGAACCGCATGAGCACCTCCCGCGAATGGTGTCTCCGCCCAGAACTAGCGTGCCTACAGGACGCCGCCGTATGCACCAACTTCGGGAGAATCGCCGCTGACTGTCCCCCGCCCCCCGGTTTCATCCCATCCTGATCTTGTTCCGGGCACCGCTGAACGACGTGGTTGTTTCTCTCACGTCGCTGTTTCGACGTGAGAGCAACAACCACGTCGTTGACCTGCGTACCGGACCAGCCATAACCGGGAATCAGGTCGGCCGCATCATGGGGCGCGGGGGGTGGCAGAGACGGCCGCGCGGCGAGTTACGGCCGGTACGGCGGGGCTAGCCGGCGTAGCGGCTGATGGCGTTCAGGAGCTGGCTGTCGTCCAGCAGCGAGTGCTGGGTCACCGTCGACTGGCCCTGGCCGGCCAGGGTGGCGTCGGGGCACGTGATGTTGCCGCCCTGGACGGTCACGGGCCCGGCCAGGCGCCTGCCGGTGCTCGCCGCGTACACGGTGATGGTGTAGTTCTCCCAGTACATCGTCCCGGTCGCCGCGGTGTACTGACAGGTGGCCGCGACCGACGGGGTCTGAACTGAGGTCACGCACGCGACGAGCTGAACGTCGGCACGGCGAGCGGGGACCAGGTCGGGAGGCAGTACCTCGGCGCTGGTGAGCCCGTCGTCGCCTTCGACGTCGACCGGGTGCTGTCCCGGCCCGCCGTTGTACGGCGCGGTGCCCGCGGCCGCCTGTCCATGGCACACCGCGTCGAGGTGCGAGGACTGACCGTTCAGGATGGCCAGCCCGCCCAGTATCACCACCGTGACCAGCGTGCCCTGCACGGCAGTCCGGACCCGGGTCCGCCGGCTCTTAGCCCGGGCCCAGGCCTGGCCCGTGCCGACGTCGGCGGCGACCTGGGGCGCGGCCCTGACCGGCGGCGTCGTCGGGTCGGTCTGGTCCATCAGGCGCTCGGCGGCGATCACGTTCGCGGTGATGGCGTCGAACGCCGCCGGAGGGACGGCCGACGCGGGCACGGCGGGCTGGGCCAGGTCGATGACCAGCCGCCCGCCGACGCGCTCATAGGCGGCGACCTGGCGCCACGGCACGCTCTGCGGCCCGTGCGGCTGGTCCGTGAGCTGCACGCCCTCCCTGGTCACGGTCAGTGGCGGGAACGCCGCCTGGCCGACCTCCCGCAACTGTTCCTCGGCCCTGGCCAGCGCGCGAGGCTGCAACTCGGCGTCCAGGGCCGCGGCGAGCTCCTGCTGGCGGGCGAACCTCCTGATGACCACCTGCCCGTCGCTGCCGCCGAGCCAGAGCGTGAGAACTCCGGGCCTGTGCCAGAGGAACGGGATCTCCTCCCACCGCGCGGCCCTGACGTCCGAACCCCGCGCATGCACCATGCCGTCCTCGTACAGCACGACCAGGTGACGCGGGACCGCGTACCGGTAGATGAGAATGCCCGCCAGGAAGGCGACCAGCAGTGCCTCGGCTGGCAGGAACTGGAATTCGGCCAGACCGAACGTGAGGGCCACGAACACGACCACAATGGCCAGGATCCAGATGACCCATGCGGCCAGCCGGCGCACCCTCCGGTAGGCCGCCTTTCGGGCCCCGAGGTTGTGTTCCCGCGCCCGGGCCGTTATCGCCCTGGCCAGGGAAAACGGCAGCCGCATCGCACGTCCCGCTTCTTTGGATCGTGGCGTTATCGCTATCGCTGGCCCGCGGCGGCTATCCAATCATGTACTACTAAGACATGGCAAACGACCATTTCATTCACCGCCGCTGCCTGGGGTCCGGTAGCTTGACGGCCGAAATGGATTAGGGGCCGGCGGGCGACGGTCGAGGGCGGCGTGCTGAGGGGATGCGGATGAGCTGGACGCGAGTAAGAATGCGCGGACGCAGGCGCCTCAGCGGACGGGTGCGGCTCCGGGCCATGGCCGGGCTGGCGGGCCTGGCCGCTGCGGGCCTGGGCGCGAGCCTGGCCGGCGCGGGGTCAGCGGCCGCCTCGGCGGTCGAGCCGGCCAGCACGGCCAGCGCGGCCCGGGCGGCCAGCACGGCCAGCGCGGCCCGGGCGGCATTGCCGGATCCGGTCTCGGTGTCACGGCTTCCCGGTGTCCGCGACGCGGGCCCAGCCGGCCGGCGGGTCGAGGTATCGGCCCGGTTGTACCTGGCCGGCCGGGATCCGGCGGCGGAGGCGCGGTTCGCCACCGCCGTGTCGACGCCCGGCTCGGGGATGTATGGGCGGTTCCTCAGCCCGGCACGGTTCGCCGCGCGGTTCGGGCCGACGCGGG